>LNFM01006372.1_pt1 | contig 29102 bp, 24 predicted proteins | sample 596031 | NCBI WGS metagenome assembly LNFM01 (sample SAMN04254537, study PRJNA301005) | activated carbon metagenome | isolation source: dual media filters at the Ann Arbor, Michigan drinking water treatment plant | place: USA: Ann Arbor
TTGGCCACATCCATCTCGTCGATGCCCGAGACCTGCTTGAGCGGCCGCAGGTCGAGGATCAACTCGTGGGCGACACGCCCCTCGCGGCCCGTGTACAGCACCTGATACGGCCCCTCGAGACGCGCCTTGATGTAGTTGGCGTTGAGAATCGCGTAGCGGGTGGCGTCGGTCATCCCTTCGCCGCCGAGCATCGACATGTAGGCGTACGAAATCAGCAGGATGAGCGCACTGCCCCACGGCGCCGCCGAGATGGCGTGGATGCCCGTGGCCCCGCCGCCGGTCCCGATCACGGGATGCGAGGGCAGATACGGCGCGAGGTGGCGCGCCACGCCGATGGGGCCCATGCCGGGGCCGCCGCCGCCATGGGGAATGGCGAACGTCTTGTGCAGGTTGAGGTGACAGACATCGGCGCCGATGAGCGCCGGGCTGGTCAGGCCGACCTGCGCGTTCATGTTGGCGCCATCCATGTAGACCTGGCCGCCGTGCGCGTGGACGACCTCGCAGATCTCGCGGATGGCGTCCTCGTACACGCCATGGGTCGAGGGGTAGGTGACCATCAGCGCCGCGAGCGAGTCCTTGTACTGCTCGGCCTTGGCCCGCAGGTCGGCGAGGTCGACGTTGCCGTGGGCATCGCACGCCACCACGACCACCTTCATGCCGGCCATCACCGCGCTGGCCGGATTGGTGCCGTGCGCCGACGATGGGATGAGCGCCACGGTGCGGTGCGCGTCGCCGCGCGCCCGGTGGTAGGCGCGAATCACCATCAGCCCGGCAAGCTCGCCCTGCGCGCCCGAGTTGGGCTGCAGCGACACGGCGGCAAAGCCGGTGATGTCGCACAGCATGCGTTCGAGGTCGCCGAAGATCTCCTGGTAGCCGAGCGCCTGGTCGACCGGCACGAAGGGGTGCAGCGCCGCGAACCCGGGCCAGGTGATGGGCAGCATCTCCGCCGCCGCATTGAGCTTCATGGTGCACGAGCCCAGCGGGATCATCGACGTGTCCAGCCCGATGTCGCGGCGCTCGAGGCGACGGATGAAGCGCGTGATCTGCAGCTCGGACCGATGCTCGGTGAAGACCGGGTGCGTCAGGAACGGTGAGGTGCGGCGGAGCGACGCCGGGACCGGCGAGGCGCTGCCGTCGGCCAACTGCGCGCCGCGCCCCGCCACCTTGCCGAACACGTTCGCAATCGCCAACACATCCTCGGCCGTCGTCGTCTCGTCGAGCGCGATGCCGATCGATCCGTCCGCGAGGTACCGGAAGTTGATCTGGGCCGATTCGGCCGCGGCACGCAGGGCGTTGGCATCGACGCCGCTGACGCGCACCGTGTCGAAGTACGCCGCGTTGTGCTGCGTGAGGCCCATGGCCGTCAGCGCTGCGGCGACCTGCACCGCCCTGGCGTGCACGCGCGCGGCGATGTCGGCCAGCCCGTCGGCCCCGTGGAACACGGCGTAGAACGCCGCGATGTTGGCCAACAGGGCCTGCGCGGTGCAGATGTTGGAGGTCGCCTTCTCGCGACGGATGTGCTGCTCGCGCGTCTGCAGGGCCATGCGGTACGCCGAGCCGCCCTGGGCGTCCACCGACACCCCGATCAGGCGACCGGGCGACTGGCGGATGTAGGCGTCGCGCGTGGCGAAGAACGCCGCGTGCGGACCGCCGTAGCCGAGCGGCACGCCGAATCGCTGCGCCGACCCGTACACCACGTCCGCCCCCAACTCGCCTGGCGGCACCAGCATCGTCAACGCCAGCAGATCCGACCCGACGGCCACCAGCGCGCCGGCGTCGTGCGCCCGCGCGATGAGGGGGCCGATGTCGGTCACCGCCCCGACACCATCGGGATACTGCACGAGCACCCCGAAGACGTCCTCGCCCAGTCCCGTGAGGTCGGTCGCGAACTCGACGAGCAGGCCGAGTGGCTCCGCCCGCGACACCAGCAGTTCGCGGACCTGCGGGAAGACCTCGCCGATGACGAGGCACCGGAGCGCCGTCGCGGGCTTCTTGCTGACGCGGCGCAGGAGGGTCATCGCCTCGGCCGCCGCCGTGGCTTCGTCGAGCAGCGACGCGTTGGCCACGTCCATCCCGGTCAGGTCGCTGACGGCTGTCTGGAACGTCAGCAGGGCCTCGAGGCGGCCCTGCGCGATCTCGGCCTGATACGGCGTGTAGGGCGTGTACCAGCCGGGATTCTCGAGCACCATCCGCTGGATCACGGCCGGCGTGTGCGTGTTGTAGTAGCCGGCCCCGATGAACGAGCGATGGCGCGCATTGCGGGCTTCGAGGGTTCGCAAGCGCGTCAGGAAGGCGGCTTCGGTCTCGGCCGCGGGCTGCACCAGCGGCGCCGTGCGTCGGATGTGCGGCGGCACGACCTGGTCGATGAGCGCATCCAGCGTCGGCACGCCGAGCGCGTGGAGCATGCGATCACGGTCGTCAGGTCGGGGGCCGATGTGGCGGTGGGCAAACGCGTCGGGAGCCGCTGGGGTCGTCATGGGCAGTGGAATGTGTCGAACGACGACCGGCGCGGGGCGCCGGTCGTGACTACGCGGAGAGAGGCGAGGCCGGACGCCTGGCGAGGCGCCTCTCCTTGAGACGTCGCGCGGGGCGTGTTGGTGGCCCGGCCGTGATCAGCCGACGTGCGCGTCGTAAGCCGCCGAGTCCAGGAGCGCGTCGACGTCGGCCGGATTGCTCGGGCGGACCCGGATGATCCAGGCCGCGTGCGGGTCGCTGTTGACCTGCTCCGGGGCACTGGTCAGCGCGTCGTTGACGGCGACGATCTCGCCGGCGACCGGCGAGAACAGCTCGGAGACCGCCTTGACCGACTCGATGGTCCCGAACACCTCGCCCTGCGCGAGGACGCGCCCCACCTGGGGCAACTCGACGAAGACGACGTCGCCGAGCTGCTGCTGGGCGTAGTCGGTGATGCCGACGTCGGCCGTGTCGGCAGACGTGCGAATCCACTCGTGGTCCTTCGTGTACTTCAGGTCGGCAGGATACATCGCAGGTCAGCTCCTCGGCCGCTTGTAGAACGGCATGGGGACGATGCGGGCGGCGGCGAGCCTGCCGCGCACCTCGACATGGATCTGGCGGTCGGGTTCGGCCAGCGCAGTGGGCACATAGGCCATCCCGATGGCCTTCTTCAGGAACGGAGTCTGGGTGCCGCTGGTCACCGTGCCGACGGCCTGACCATCGACGATCACGGGGTAGCCATGGCGGGCGATGGCGCGGTCCACCATCTCGAGGCCGACCAGGGTGCGCTCGATGCCGTTGGCCTTCTGAGCGCGCAGCACGTCGGCGCCGTTGAAGTCGTCCTTCTTCCAGCCGACGATCCAGCCGAGGCCGGCCTCGAGCACCGTGGTCGTCTCGTCCATGTCGTTGCCGAAGAGCCGCATGGAGGCCTCGAGGCGCAGCGTGTCGCGCGCGCCCAGCCCCGCCGGAATCACGCCGTCGGCGGCGCCCGCCCGGAGGATGGCCTGCCAGACGTGGGCGGCCTGCGCCGGCGGCACGAAGACTTCGAAGCCGTCTTCGCCCGTGTAGCCGGTGCGCGAGATGGTGCCGCGCACCCCGGCAATCTCGCCAGGGGCGAACCAGTAGTACTTCATGTCGTCCAGCGGGACCGCCGTCAGCGACTGGAGGACGTCCTTCGCCACGGGGCCCTGCAGCGCCAGCAGCGCGTACCGGCTGCTCGTGTTCACGGCCGGCGCATCGGCGAACGTCTGCACCTGGCTGCGAATCCAGGCGAAGTCCTTCTCGATGTTCGAGGCGTTGACCACCAGCAGGAAGTGGTCCTCGGCCATCCGGTATACCAGGAGGTCGTCGACGAACGTCCCCTGCGGCGTCGTGAGCGCCGAGTAGTGGATCTGCCCCACGGCGAGGCGGGCCGCGTCGTTGGACGAGATCCGCTGGACGGCCGCCAGCGCATCGGCGCCGGCGATCTCGATCTCGCCCATGTGGCTCACGTCGAACAGGCCGGCCCGCGTGCGGACGGCCAGGTGTTCGTCGGTGATGCCGGAATACTCGACGGGCATGTCCCAGCCGCCAAACGGCACCATGCGGGCCTTGTGGCCGAGGTGCGTGGCGTGCAACGGGGTCTGCTTGAGGACGGTCTGGGTGTCGGACATGCCGTGAAGGGCGCGGCCCAGGTGGGCCGCAACCCTTCAACAATACAGCCTGAGGGGACGGGGGCTCAAGGAAGGCCCCGCCCTAGGTGTTGGGCAGCGCGGCGCCCTTCACCTTGATGTTGCGGAAGTACACGGTGTTGCCGTGGTCCTGCAGCAGCAGGTGGCCGCTCTTGGCCTGACCGAATCCGACGTAGTCCTTGTACTTGCTGATCGCCACCAGCTTCTTGAAGGCATCGCTGGCGCGGTCGAACTCGAGCACCTTGGCGCCATTCAGCCAGTGCTCGACCTTCGTCCCCTTCGACACGATGTGGGCGGTGTTCCACTCCCCCACCGGCTTGACGGGCTTGGACGCCGGCGCGGCCATCAGGTCGTAGAGTGACGCGAACGTGCGATTGCCATCCCGACCCATCTTGGCATCCGGATGCATCTCATCGTCCAGCAACTGGAACTCGAGGCCGATGGCCGATCCCCGGCCCGGCGTACCGAGCTTTTCGGTCACGAAGTACTTGATGCCGCTGTTGGCGCCCTTGGTGAGCTTGACGTCCACCTTCAGTTCGAAGTCGCCATACTCCTCGAGCGTGACGATGTCGCCGCCATGCGCGGCCTCGGCGCCACCGGACTCGACCACCGACAGGATGCCGTCCTTCACGAGCCAGCCCTTGCTCGGGAACGTGTCGGCGTGGGCGTTGCGCCAGCCCTTCGTGCTGGTGCCATCGAACAGCAGACGCCATCCGGCGGCCTGCTCCTGCGCCGTGAGCGTGTTGTCGGCAGCGGCCACCACCGCGACGCCGGAGACCGTCGGCGACGTGGCCAGGACAGTCGCGCCCAGAGCAGCGGTCGCGGCAACCGCGACCAACGAGACCTTCATGCGGGAAGACGTAGCGGATTGCGCCATGAACCACTCCTCGGCCGCACACCGCGGCGGCCTTGCGTGCTGAGATTTCCCCGCCACTGTAGTGCAGTCACCGGACGGTGTCGAGTGTCGGCGCCGGCCCGTCGTGCAGCGTGATCGGGCCGCGGTCGGGGTGTGCCCGATATGGCTGAGCGCGTCCCGGCCCGAGGCCCTCGGCCGGGTCGACGACCGTCGGCCCGGCGTCGGCCCCCTCGAACACGGGGAGCGCCCGTCGCCGCCGCCCGGGGCGTCGCCCCTCGTAGGCCAGGTAGGCGCAGAGCGTGTGGTAACTGATGTCGAGCACCCGGCAGGCCTCACGCTTGTTGCCGTTGGCCTGCCGCAGCACGCGGCGGGCGTACCGGCTGCCCCAGGCGCGCATCGAGTCGTCGCCGGTGTCGTCGCCCGCGAACGCCTCGCGATACCGGCCCGTGAGCACGTCCGGCAGGTCGGCGACATCGATCACCGGCGGCGCCGCCAGGGTGATCGCCCGCTCGATCACGCGCTCCAGTTCGCGCACGTTGCCGGGAAACCCGTAGGCCATCAGCGCATCACCCGCCTCTGCCGTCAGCCGCCACGGCTGGTCACCCGCGACGCGCTGCAGGATCGCCTCCACCAGACACGGGATGTCGTCGCGGCGCGCCCGCAACGGCGGGACGGCGATCTCGATGGCGTTCAGTCGGTAGTAGAGATCCCAGCGAAACAGCCCATTGCGGCACAGCGCCTCGAGCGGTCGATTGGTCGCCACCACCATCCGGACGTCGATGCGCCGCGCACCCTGGCCGCCCACCCGTTCCACGGTCGGATCCTGAATGACCCTCAACAGCTTGGCCTGCGCCGACGAGGAGAGGTCCGACACCTCGTCGAGAAAGAGCGTGCCGCCATCGGCCTGCTCGAACTTGCCGCGACGGCCGCGGACGCCCGTGGCGGTCCGCTCCTCGATGCCGAACAACTCGGCCTCCAGCAACGACTCCACGATGGCCGCGCTGTTGAGCGGCACGAACGGCCCGTCTCGACGATCGCTGAGGGCGTGGACTCGCCGCGCCACCAGCTCCTTGCCCGACCCACTCTCGCCCTGGATGAGGACGATGAAGTTCTTCTGGGCGGCACGCGCGATGCGCTCATGCAGCGCGCGCATGACGGGCGTTCTCCCGATCAAATCGCCCTGCTCGCGGCTCAGCCTCTGGAGGTCCTGACGCATCTCCGTCCGCCGCTCGGCATCACGGATGACCGGGGCCAGCGCAACGAACACGGCGACCGCCGCCGCCACATGGTCGGCGACGACGCCGGTGTCCACCGCCGTGACCCGCAAGGCCTCCGAGCCGCCCGGGACCACCATCCGCCCCGGCCCGTCGTCCAGCGGCTCGCCGGTGAGATGGAGGGTGGGGGCCACGAGGCCACACGTCTCGCCAAGGAGGCGCTCGAGTCTCTCCCGCGGCCGCGCCTCGTTGCGCAGCACGGACACGGCCTGCTCGAGCAGAGAGACGAGGGCAGAAGACACCTCACTTGGCGAACGGTGCGCAGACGATGAGCGTGGCGTCATGGACGGGTTCCCTGTCGGTGTGGAGGACCGCAATGGATGGGGCTGCACCTTGCGACAATCAAGCCGCAGGCCAACACCGCACCGCCCTGCAGGCCCGTCTGGCGTCGCCTGGCGCATCCCCTGCGCATCGTCGATCGGCCACCGCCTCGGCGTGAGTAGTTACTACTCATGGCGCCACGGCGACTCCAGTGACCATGCCGCCTCGTACTGCACGCCGTGCCGCGTCACACGACAGACCTCGCAGCGCACCACGAACCCGGGCAGGACGCCCCGGCCGTGTGCCGTCGGCAGGCGCAACGGCATCGAGCGCCCAGGCCGGACCGGCTGCGCGAGGCGGCAGCGCAGGCCGCGCGCCGACGTATCGATGACTTCCAGCACGCGGGCGCCCGGCACGTGCGGGTCGAGGTCTCCCGCATCGCCTGCGGGTGCGCGGCGCGGTTCCCGGCGACGTTCGTTGATGACCAGATCCGCCATCAGCAGGCCTCCCAGACGCCCCGCACGCCGAGGCAGACGAGCCGCACGCGCTGCGTACTGCCCAGGATGCGAATGGCATAGACGCGGTCGTCCCCTCCCACGATGTAGATGGATGCGGCCGACGCCGTGCCCCGCGGCGTGAACACCAGGCGTGGCGCCGCGCCCAGCTGAATCGGTGCGCTCCCGGCCAGGACCACTCCCACGCCATCGGCCGCCGGTAGATCCCGCGTCACGCCGAGGCGGGCCCGCCCTTCCCTGAACAGTCGTCGCCACGCGGTCTGCGGAGCATCGACCCCACTGGCGATGTCCGCAGCGGTGACGCCGTTGCCGTTGCCGTCGCCGAGGAGGCGCCAGCGCGTGGCCAGGAGGTCCACCTCGATCGCGAGACTGCGACGCTGTCGACGCGCCTCGGTGGCGACGCCGCGCAGATCCGCCACCAGCCCGCGCGCCGCCTCGCGCCCTGCCCACGCCGCCCGGACGTCCGCGAGCGCCTGCCAGGCCCCGGCGCCCACGAGACCGATGATGGCCAGCACGACCAGTAGTTCGCCGAGCGAGGCGCCCCGGACGGAGCGCCTCGCGGACATCGGATCAGCCCTTCGTGGCCTTGGCATCACCCTGCCCACCGATCGCGAGGAACGGCCGCAGCTTCAGGAACGACTTCTCGCCGATGCCCTGGACGTTCATCAGGTCCTCGAGCTTCTTGAAGGGGCCGTTCTTCTCGCGGTAGGCCACGATGCGCTGCGCCATGCTCGGGCCGATGCCGGGCAGGGCCTCGAACTGCGCCACCGACGCCGTGTTGACGTTGACCGACTGCGCGGGCGCCGCCGCACGCGTCTCCTGGGTCGCGGCGTAGGACGCGGTGGACGGGACGGTCGCCATGGGGAGACCCACGGCGAGGATCAAGGCAAGCATCGAACGGGTCATGTCACTCCTCCTCGGACACGCGTTGCGACAACGCGTGCTTACCGGTACGGGCGAGGGCCGACGGCCATCGCGGTGGCGTGCGCGGGTCCGGCACGTCGGGAGGTTGGCCCGCTTGCTGACGAAGAGGTTCACCGGACCGCGCACGGCCCCTCTCAGAGCAACCCGCGCGCCATCGACGGCCGGCAGCACGCGTGGCGCGGTAACCCGTTGAGGGGACGCAGCTTGCCGGCCTGGCGGCGACGCCACGCCGGTCGGTCTGCCTCATGGCAGCCCGTCAGTGATCGGTAACGCGAGGTGACGGGGCAACTGGCGTTGCGGACGTCATGGCGCAAGCAGGACGTTGCGGGAAGTCGGCCGCGCCGGCAGGGCCTCGCGTTCGTCCTTGAGGGGCACACCGGACACCTGCCGTCGGCGTGACTCGTGCAGCAGGGCCACGAGGCGGGCGGCGGCGTCCGCATACGCCATGCCCTCCGGGCGAATGTTCGACAGGCAGTTGCGCTCCGCGTCGGTCCGTCCCACGCCGGGGGCCCAGGTCAGATACGCGCCGAGGCTGTCCGGAGAACTGAGGCCTGGACGTTCGCCAATCAGCACCACGACCATCTGCGCACAGAGCGCCGCCCCGATCTCGTCACCGATCGCCACGCGCCCCTGCTGGACGATGGCAACCGGGGCGACGTCCCAGGGCTGCGGGCTGCCGCGCAGCCCGGCGAGGACCTGCTCCAGCAGCGGGATGGCGTGGCGATGGATGGCTCGCGGCGACAGCCCGTCGACCAGCGCGAACGCCAGGTCGAACCGATCGGCCCGGTACGGCAAGCCAAGGGTATCGAGCGCCCGCTGCGACGCCACATCGAGTTGCCGACCGAGGTCGGGCCGCTGCAGGTAGGTCGCGCGATCCTCGGCGGCGCTCCGCAGCGCCAGGCTGTCGAGCCCGAGCGTGGCGACCCCGGCGCGGACCTGCGACACGTCGAGCGCCTCGTGCACGGCGTCCCTCGCACGCGCATGGGCCACCTGGAACGCCAGGTGTACGGACGTGGGAACACTGATGCCCGCCCGTCCCAGGCCGACATGGGCGGGCGTGAACTGCCGCAGGCGACTCCACGGGTTCGGGATCACGATCTCAGGACGCATGAGGCGGCCTCACCGCCGGCGCGGCTGTCCCTGACTCTGGCGCGGCGGCGTGCAGCGTGCGCGCGAACGCCGGCGGCACGCCGGCCGCGTGCTCGATCAGGCGTGCGCGCTCGCCCGGCGCGAAGATGGCCATGCGCTCCAACCAGGCTTCGAACTCCGGCGCCGGCCGCAAGCCGAGCACGCGCCGCACGTACAGCGCGTCATGGAACGACGTGCTCTGGTAGTTGAGCATCACATCGTCGGCACCCGGCACGCCCATGATGAACGAACAGCCGGCGGCCCCGAGGACGGTCAGCAGGACGTCCATGTCGTCGCCGTCGGCATTGGCGTGGTTGGTGTAGCAGATGTCCATGCCCATGGGCAGGCCGAGCAGCTTGCCGCAGAAGTGGTCTTCGAGGCCGGCGCGCGTGATCTGCTTGCCGTCGTACAGATATTCGGGGCCGATGAAGCCGACCACCGAGTTGACGAGCAGCGGCGCGAAGTGGCGCGCGACGGCGTAGGCGCGCGCCTCCAGCGTCTGCTGATCGCAGCCGTGGCTCGCGTTGGCCGACAGCGCACTGCCCTGTCCCGTCTCGAAGTACATGACGTGGTCGCCGACGCGCCCGTCGGCGAACGTGGCTCCGCGACGCAGCGACCGTGCCGCGTCGTGGGCCTCGCGCAGGAGGGCGAGCGAGACGCCGAAGCTCTCGTTGGTGCCCTGGGTGCCGCCAATCGACTGGAAGACCAGGTCCACCGGGGCGCCGCGTTCGATGGCCTGCAGCGTGTTGGTGACATGCGTCAGCACACACGCCTGCGTCGGCACGTCGTACCGGCGGATGACCGCGTCGAGCATCTCGAGCAGGCGCACTACCTGTGCCACGTTGTCCAGCGCCGGATTGATGCCGATCACCGCATCGCCACTGCCGTAGAGCAGGCCGTCGAGGACACTGGCCGCGATGCCGGCCAGGTCATCGGTCGGATGGTTGGGCTGCAACCGGGTGGCCATCCGGCCCTCGAGCCCGAGGGTGGTGCGGAAGCGCGTCACGACCCGCACCTTGCGCGCCGCCAGCACCAGGTCCTGCGCCCGCATGATCTTGGCAACGGCGGCCGCCATCTCCGGCGTGATGCCGGCACAGACGCGCGCGAGCCCCTCCCCATCGACCTCGTCGGAGAGCAGCCACTCGCGGAAGCTGCCGACCGTCAGGTGCGCGATGGGCGCGAACGCCTCGCGATCGTGCGTGTCGACGATGAGTCGCGTCACGTCGTCGCGCTCGTACGGGATCACCGCCTCGTCGAGGAACTGCCGCAGCGGCACGTCGGCGAGGGCCATCTGCGCGGCCGCCCGCTGTTCCGCCGAGGCCGCCGCCACGCCAGCCAGTCGATCGCCGGACCGCTCGGGCGTGGCGCGCGCGAGCAGCGTGCGGAGGTCGTCGAACACGTGGCGCGTGCCGTCGATCGTGTGACTGTAGCTGGCCATGGATGCCGCCTCAGTGGCCGTCCGTCGCGGTCGCGCGCGGGCCGCGCACCAGCAGGAACCAGACGAGTCCCGCCCCCATCCCCCCGAAGAACCACGACGCCACGACCGGGTTGAAGTACACCATCGTGACCAGACACAGCACGGCGGCGGCGAGGGCGAAGGCCGGGAACCAGGGGTAGGCCGGCGCCATGAAGGGACGCACCATCGCGGGCTCGACCTGCCGCAACCGGAACAGGCTGGCCATGCTGAGGATGTACATCACGATGGCCCCGAAGACGGACATCGTGACGATGGTGGCCGTCAGAGTCTGGCCGGCGATCTGGACGAGCCCATCACTGAAGATGGCGGCGAGGCCGACGACGCCGCCGGCCAGGATCGCCACGTGGGGCGTATGGAAGCGGGGATGCACGCGTGCCAGCACGCGCGGCAGGTACCCGGCCCGCGCCAGCGCGAACATCTGTCGTGAGTAGCCGATGATGATGCCGTGGAAGGAGGCGACCAGCCCGAAGAGGCCCAGCCAGAGCAACATGTGCAGCCAGCCGCTGTCCTCGCCCACGACCCGCTTCATCGCCTGGGGCAGCGGGTCGTTGATGTTCGAGAGCGCCCGCCAGTCACCGACGCCACCCGCGGCGATCATCACGCCCACTGCCAGCACGATCAGCGTGACGATGCCGCCGATGTAGGCGCGCGGGATGGATCGCTGTGGATCCCGCACTTCCTCGGCGGCCATGGCCACGCCCTCGATCGCCAGGAAGAACCAGATCGCGAACGGCAGCGCGGCGACGATGCCGCCGAGGCTCGCGAGCGAGAACGTGTCGGCACCGGCCCAGCCGCCGTCGACGAAGTTCGCCAGCGAGAAGCCCGGCGCCACCACCCCCATGAAGACGAGCAGTTCGAAGATGGCGACCAGGGTCACGACCAACTCGACGCTGGCGGCGATGTGCATGCCGACGATGTTCAGCGTCATGAACACCAGGTAGGCGCCCACGGCCACCCAGCGCGGCTCGAGCCAGTCGTACTGCACATGCATGTACGCGCCGATGGCCAGTGCAATCGCCGGCGGCGCGAACAGGAACTCGATCAGGGTGGCCATGCCGGCCAGCACGCCGCCCACCGGCCCGAACGCACGGCGGCTGTACTCGAACGGCCCGCCCGCATGCGGGATGGCCGTCGTCAGCTCGGTGAAACTGAAGATGAACGTGCCGTACATCAGCGCCACGAACGCCGACGACACGAGGAAGCCCAGCGTCCCGGCGGACGCCCACCCGTAGCTCCAGCCGAAGTACTCGCCGGAGATGACGAGTCCCACGGCGATGCCCCAGAGCTGGAACGTCCCCAGCGTCCTCGAGAGACCCGGCGTCGTCGGCGCGGAGGCGTTCACGCGACGCGCGGCTCAGGCCGTCGGCTGCTGGGTCGAGGCGAACCAGGCCACGGTCTGTCGCAGCCCGTCTTCGAGATGCACCAGCGGCGTGTAGCCGAGGAGATCCTTGGCGCGGCTGATGTCCGCCAGCGAGTCCCGCACGTCGCCGGCGCGAGGCGGACCGTAGGTGGCCTCCACGTTCGCGCCGGTGATGCGCTTGAGGGTGTGGAACAGGTCGTTCAGCGAGATTCGCGACCCGGTGGCGACGTTGATGACCTTGCCGCTCACCGCCGTCTCGGCCTGGCTGGCGCGGAGCGCGCCATCGACGACGTTGGCCACGAAGGTGAAGTCGCGCGTCTGCTCCCCATCGCCGTGCATCGTCGGCGACCGGCCCTCGACGAGATGGCGGATGAAGAGCGAGATCACGCCCGAGTAGGCCGACGACGGATCCTGGCGAGGCCCGAAGACGTTGAAGTAGCGGATGGTCACGGTGGACAGCCCGTAGAGCTCCGTGAACATCTGCATGTACTGCTCGCCCACGAGCTTCTGCAGCGCATAGGGCGAGAGGGGCCCGGTGGGCATGTCCTCCTGCTTGGGCAGGGCGGCGGCATTGCCGTAGGCCGACGAACTGCCGGCGTACACGACGCGCTTCACGCCGGCATCGCGCGCCGCCACGAGCAGGCTCAGCGTCGCGTCGATGTTGGCGCGGTTCGAGGTGAGGGGGTCCTCGACCGAACGCGGCACCGACGGGATGGCCGCCTGATGGAGCACGTACTCGACGCCCTCGACGGCCCGGCGGGCGACCGCCTCGTCGGCGAGATCGCCTTCGAGGAACTCGACCTCGTCGATGTGCGCGAGGTTGCGGCGGTGACCGGTCACGAGGTTGTCCACCACGCGCACCCGATGTCCGCGGCCGCGCAGGGCCTCGACCATGTGCGACCCGATGAAGCCTGCTCCGCCCGTGACAAGGTAGAACGCCATCTCGTGTGGTCTCTCCTCACGCGTCCTCACGCGTGTGTAGGATGCTGGAAGTGCGGCAGCCATCCGGTAAGCCGAATTCTGTCGGTCCGCGCGCCCTTGCGGGCCCACGAACGGGCGATCATTCCTCTGGGACCGGCATTGCTGACGGCCTCGAGCAACCTACCCGGAGGCTTCGGACGGGCCGTCCTCGAGCGCCTCCCTATTTGGTCTTGCTCCGTGCGGGGTTTTGCCTGCCACGCCCGTTGCCGGCCGCGCGGTGCGCTCTTACCGCACCTTTTCACCCTTACCCTTCGACTCGGCGTCGGCGGCGCTTGCGCGCCACCGACGCCTCGCTCAGGGCGGTATCTTTTCTGTGCCACTTTCCGTCGGGTTGCCCCGCCCGGGCGTTACCCGGCGCACTGCCCTGCGGAGTTCGGACTTTCCTCCAGCAGCGGACTCACGTCCCTCTGCCAGCGATCGCCTGGACGACTGCCGCAAAGGGATGATACCTGACAGGCCTTTGTCCCTGGGCCTTGGGCCTTCGCCACCGTGCAGCATCGCGGCATCGCGGCATCGCGGCATTGCGAGATTGCCGGCCCTAGCCGTCCTTCTCCTGCGTGATCTCGTACTGTTCGAGCTTCTTGTACAGATTGCTGCGGGGCGTGTCGATGACCTCGGCCGTCCGCGAGATGTTCCAGCCGTGCTCGCGCAGCTTCTCCACCAGGAACTCCCGCTCCACCTGCTCCTTGAACTCCCGCAGTGTCGTCGGCTTCGGAGCAGGGGGTCGCGAGGCCCCGGTCGATGGCAGCAGCTCGGGAACGATGGGCGGCATCTGATACGCCGGAAGACCGGCCGCCCCCTCCGCGACGGTCACCGCGGCCGGCAGCGGGGCCAGGACGGGCGCAGCGGGCGGCGGCGGCGCAGTCGTGGCGCCCGTGCCGTCCACGCGGAGGAACTGGCGCACGTCGGCCACGTCCACCACGTCGCCGCGCGCCATGATCAGCACGCGCTCGATGGTGTTCTTCAACTCGCGGATGTTGCCGCGCCAGCGATGCTGCTGCAGCACGCCGAGGGCGTCCGGGGTGAAGCGCCGCGTCCGCCCCCCATCGGCTGCGAACAGGTCGGCGAAGTGCTTGACCAGCGCCGGGATGTCCTCGGGGCGCTCGCGCAGCGGTGGCACGTGGACCGGAATCACGCTCAGGCGGAAGTAGAGGTCCTCTCGGAAGGTGCCTTCGCCGATGGCCGCCTCGAGGTCCTTGTTGGTGGCCGCAATCACGCGGACGTCCACCTTGAGGGTGCGCTGCGAGCCGATCCGCTCGACCTCGCCCTCCTGCAGCACGCGGAGGACCTTGGCTTGCGTCTTCTGGCTCATGTCGCCGACTTCGTCGAGGAAGATCGTGCCGCGGTCTGCCAGCTCGAACTTGCCGATCTGCTTGTCGGTCGCCCCGGTGAAGCTGCCCTTCTCGTGACCGAACAGCTCGCTCTCGATCAGTTCCTCGGGAATGGCCGCGCAATTGACCTGCACGAACCGTTCGCGGGATCGCAGGCTGTTGCGGTGGATGGCACGAGCCACGAGTTCCTTGCCGACGCCACTCTCCCCCAGCACGAGGACGGTGGCGTTGGTCGGCGCGGCGCGCCCGACCGCATCGAGCACCTGCATCAGCACCGGACTCTGTCCGACGATGTTGTAGCGCGCATCTTCGGCCCCGCGCAGGCGACGATTCTCCTGCTCCAGGCGGCTCGCGTTCAGCGCATTGCGCACGGTGAGCAGCACGCGCTCGGTCGACAGCGGCTTCTCGATGAAGTCCATGGCGCCGAGCTTGGTGGCCTCGACGGCCGTCGCGACGGTGCCGTGCCCGGAAATCATCACGACCGGCAGCGACTCGTCGTGGGCCTTGAGGCGCGTCAGCACCTCCAGCCCGTCGAGTCCCGGCATCTTGATGTCGGAGAAAACCAGGTCGGGGGCCTCGCTCCGCGCCAGGGCCAGCCCTTCCTCGCCGGTGGCCGCGAGCACACAGCGGTACCCCTCGTATTCGAGAATCATCCGCAGGCTTTCGCGGATGCCGGCTTCGTCGTCAATCACCAAAATGCGTCCGCTCATACAGGCTCAGGGCTCACGGTTCAGGGCTCTCAGGTTGGGCTCAGGGCTCAGGGCTCAGGGGCAGGGCCGCCTACAGACTACAGGCTACGGGTTCCCTGACGGCCACTGCGAGGGATCGCCCAACAACCGTTGGAGGGCTGCCTCGTCGGCGACCGTGATCCCCAACTCGCGCGCCTTGATCAGCTTGCTGCCGGCGTCCTCGCCGGCGATGACGAGCGAGGTCTTCTTGCTCACCGACCCGGCCACCCTGGCGCCGAGGGCCGTCAGCCGCTCGGTCGCCTCGTCTCGGCTCATCGTCGACAGCGTCCCCGTCAGGACGATGCTGCGCCCTTCGAGTGGGCGCGGCCCGCGTCCCTCGGCCACCGGCGTCCCCATGTGCACGCCCGCGGCCGCCAGGCGGGCGATGAGCCGCTGGGTCTCGCGCGCGTCGAAGAAGCGACGCACCGACGCGGCGACGACCGGGCCGATGTCGGGCACCGCCTGCAGTTGTTCGACCGTGGCGCCAGCCATGACGTCCATCGTGCCGAAGGCCTCGGCCAGCGCCTGGGCCCCCCGTTCGCCGACGTGCCGGACGCCGAGGCCGAAGATCAGCCGCCACAGCTCGTTGCGACGGCTGTTGTCGATCTGCGCGACGAGCGCCCCGGCCGACTTCTCGCCGAAGCGGCGCGGCGTGAGCACGCGCGCCGGCGCGTCGGCGGCGGCCTTCGGCGTGCGCGGCTGCGCCTCGAACTTGAGGTCGGCCAGCGTCTCGACGGTCAGGTGATACAGGTCGGCGAAATCACGCACCAGTTCGAGCGCGACCAGCTTGTCGACCAGCGCCTCCCCCAGGCCGTCGATGTTCATGGCGCGCCGACCGGCGAAGTGCTCGAGGCTGCGTCGCAGCCGCGCCGGACAACTCGGATTCGGACACCGCCAGACGACCTCGTCCTCTGGCCGCTCGAGGGTGCTCGCGCAGACGGGGCACGCGGCCGGCATGACGAAGGGCGGCAGCCCCTCCGGCCGGTGCGCGAGGATGGGCATGACGATCTTGGGGATGACGTCGCCCCCCTTTTCGAGCAGGACCTCGTCGCCCGGACGGATGTCCTTGCGGCGGATCTCCTCCTCGTTGTGCAAGGTGGCGTACTGGATGGTCGAGCCCGCGAGCAGCACCGGCGCGAGCACGGCGAGCGGCGTCACCGCGCCCGTGCGGCCGACCTGCACGTCGATCCGGATGAGCCGCGTGGTCGCCTGCTGGGCGGGGAACTTGTACGCGGTGGCCCAACGCGGGAACTTCGACGTGAAGCCGAGCCGACGTCGCTCCTCGCGGCGATCCACCTTGATGACGATGCCATCGGTGTCGAAGGGCAGCTGTTGGCGGGTCTGGGCCCAGGAGGCGCAGAACGCCTTGACGGCCTCGATGCCCTCGCAGTGACGCCAGTGCTTCTCGACCGGCAGCCCCCACGCCGCCAGCGCCTCCATCAGCGCGCCCTGTGTCGATGGCAGGCCATCCGTCGGCGCGTCCGGGTCGTCACCCCGACTCCCGACTCCCGACTCCCGACTCCCGACCTGCTCTTCCCGCACGGCGTGGTAGAAGAACGCCCGCAGTCCTCGGCTGGCGACCAGGGACGGGTCGAGGTTGCGCAGGGTGCCGGCGGCGGCGTTGCGGGGATTGGCGAACAGCGGCTCGGCGTCCGCCTCGCGCGACTCGTTGAGGCGCTCGAAGGCGGCACGCGGCAGGTAGATTTCGCCGCGCACTTCGAGACGGCCGTCGGGGGCCGACTTGAGCCGAAGCGGGATCGACTGAATCGTCCGGACGTTGCTCGACACGTCCTCGCCGAACACGCCGTCGCCGCGCGTGACGCCACGGCTGAACACGCCATCCTCGTAGGTGACGGCGATGCTGAGGCCGTCGATCTTGAGTTCGGCGACGTAGTGGACGGGGCCGTCGGTGGGGCCGTCGGTGCCGAGGCCCTTGCGCACGCGCTCGTCGAAGGCGTCGAGTTCCTCGTCCGTGTAGGCGTTGTCGAGGCTGAGCATCGGCCGCAGGTGCTCGGCCGTGGCGAACCCCTCGGCGGGCCGCCCGCTGACGCGTTGAGTCGGCGAATCGGCGGTGACGAGGTCGGGGCGCGCCGACTCGAGGTCGCGCAGCTCGCGCACCAGCGCGTCGAACTCCGCGTCGGCGATCTCGGGGGCGTCGTGGACGTAGTAGCGCTCCTCGTGGTGCCTGATGAGGGCGCGCAGGGCGTCGATGCGGTCAGCTGGCGCGGCGGCCATGCGGCTCGGCCTACCGGTCGCGCGCCAGCACGTAGTCCGCGAGGCCGGCCAACGCATCCCGCTCCCGGCTCTCCGGGAAGGACGCGAGCTGACGCCGCGCCTGCTCGACGTACTCGCCGGCGCGTCGCGTCACCTGCGGGATGATGTCGTACTCGCGCAGGAGGCCGAGGAGTTGCCGCCAGGCCTCTTCACTGACGTCGGCATCGCGCACGACCTGCTCGATGATCGGGCGAGCCTGGTCGGGGACCCGATCGCGCAGCAGGATGATCGGGAGCGTCAGCTTGCCTTCACGCAGGTCGCTGCCGATGGGCTTGCCGAGCGCCGCCTGGTCGGCGGTGTAGTCCAGCAGGTCGTCGACCAGCTGGAAGGCCACGCCGAGATTGAAGCCGTAGTCCCAGAGCGCCTGTTCCTGCGCCGGCGTGATCGTGCCGACCATGCCGCCGATACGGGCCGAGCCGGCAAACAGGTAGGCCGTCTTGCGCCGGATGATGTCGAAGTGCTCGTCCTCGGTGATCTCGGTGTCGCCGTTCTTGGTGAGCTGGTAGAGCTCCCCCTCGATCATCTTCAGCGTGATGTCGCAGAGCACGCGGAGGACGTCGATGCGGTCGTACTCGAGCGCCATCCCGAGGGACTTGATGTACAGGTAGTCGCCCAGCAGGACGGTGACGTCGTTGCCCCAGCGCGCGTGGACCGCCAGGCGGCCGCGGCGCAGCTCGGAGTCGTCGATGATGTCGTCGTGGACGAGCGTGGCGGTGTGGATGAACTCGATGACCGAGGCGTAGAGCACGGCCATGTCGCTCTTGTCGTGCCCGCCGGCCAGGCGGCTCGCCATGAGCATCACCGCGGGGCGCACGCGCTTGCCGCCGGTGTTCTGCAGGTACTTGCCGATCTCCGGGATCAACTCGACGCGCGAGTCGATGTGCCTGAGAAACGCCTGGTTGACGCGTTCCAGGTCATCCCTGACGGGCTCGAACAGCTGCGCTAGATCAGAGGGGGACGAGGAAGGCTGCACGTGCGAAACCTCAAGAATCTCAACACATTGGGGTGGCGCTGTCAACGCGCGCCTACCTGTTGGGCCCGCTGATACCGAAGAGGGCCGCCGCATTCGTGTACGCCTGCTCGGCGGCCTCGTCCAGGGACATCCCCCGCACGCGCGCCACGGTGTCCAGCACCCGGCCGACCCGCCCCGGCTCGTTGCGCCCGCCGCGCTGGGGCGCCGGCGACAGGTACGGACTGTCGGTTTCGACCAGCCAGCGATCGGCTGGCACCCAGGCCGCCACCTCGCGGATGCTCTCAGCCCGCGGGAACGTCGCAATGCCGGAGAACGACAGGTGGAAGCCCCGCGCGACCGCCGCCTCGGCCAGCGCCTGGTCGCCCGTGAAGCAGTGAAACACCCCTCGCGCCCGCCCGCCGCCTGCCGTGTCGATCACCTCGAGTGTGTCGGCATCGGCCTCGCGGGTGTGAATCACGATGGGCAGGTCGCGCGCCACGGCCAGCGAGATCTGACGACCGAACACCGCCTGCTGCTGCGCGCGCGGGGAGAAATCGTAGTGGTAGTCGAGGCCGATCTCACCTACGGCCACCGCCCCCGTCTCCTCAAGCGCGGCACCCACGAGTGCCTCGACCTCGTCCACCGACACCTTGCCGGCATGATGCGGGTGCACGCCCACGGCGAAGGCCACGCCGGGCCAGGCCGTGCGCACCCCGGGGACTCTCTCGAGTTCGACGCGAGCGGTCGCATCGAGGATGCAGATGGCCTGCTGCACGCCAGCCTCGCGCGCGCGGGCCACGACGGCCGACAGGTCGTCGACGAACTCGTCGCCCGCGATGTGACAGTGGGTGTCGATCAACATTCAGAGGGCCTTCGTCAATCGGCCTTCGGCCTTCGGGAGTCGGACGTCAACGAATACGCGTACCGGGAGCGGGTGGCGTCTCGAACGCGATGAGTTGCGCCTTGCCGTCGGTGTCGGCGGCGAGCACCATTCCGTGCGACACCAGGCCCATCATCGGCCGCGGCGCGAGATTGGCGACAAAGGCGATCGTGCGGCCCACGATGGCCTCAGGCGTGTAGGACTCGGCGATTCCCGCCAGGATGGTCCGCTCGGACGCCGCGCCATCCTGCACCGTCAGCTTCAGCAGCTTCTTCGACTTCGGCACGGCCTCGGCGGCCAGGACCTTCCCCACCTTCAGCTCCACCTTCATGAAGTCGTCGATGGTGATGACCGCGTCCTCGCTGGCGCCCGGCGCCGGACTCGTCGGCGCCGGGCCGCGACAGGGGACACGGGAGTGGCGGACGACTGATCTTCGGGCACGGACGAGACTCCAGACAGGGCGCGGACCTGCACGGGCGCAGGCGCGGCGGTGACATCGGGGGTGGTGGGATCGGCGCTGACCACGCGCGGCCACAGGGCCTCGCCAGCCGCCACCGTGCGCGCGCCAGCGGCACGCCACGCGCCATCGACCGCCAGACGACGGTCGACGAGCGGCGTGTGGTCGCCGAGGCGCGCGAGGATGGCCTGGGTGGACGCGGGCATCACGGGGCCCAGCAGCACGGTGGCCAGCCGCAGGCTCTCGGCGGCCGTGAACAACACCTCATCGAGGGCCGCGGCGTTGGCCGGGTCCTTCGCGAGGGTCCACGGGGCCCGCTCGGCGAGGTACTCGTTGGTGGCGTCGAGCAGGCGGAACACCGACGCCACGCCCTGATGCAGGGCGTACGTGTCCATCGCCGCCCCATACTCCCGCACCGTGGTCGCCGCCAGGTCCTGCAGGCGCGAGGGCGAGCCCGTCGGGGTCAGGTGCCCCTGGCGATAGCGGGCGCCCATCGCGGTGACGCGATTCACCAGGTTGCCGAGATTGTTCGCCAGGTCGGCGTTGTACCGCTCCTCGAACCGCTCGAAGGTGAAGTCGCCATCGGCGCCGTACGGGATCTCCTTGGTGAGGAAGAGGCGCAGGGCATCGGCGCCGAAACGCTGCGCGGCCTCGAGCGGATCGATGGCCGTCCCCAGCGACTTGCTCATCTTCTCGCCCCGCAGGTGGACCCACCCGTGTCCGAACACCTGCCGCGGCACGGGCAGGCCGGCGCTCATCAGCATGGCCGGCCAGATCACCGCATGGAACCGCGTGATGTCCTTGCCGACCACGTGCAGGTCGGCGGGCCACCAGGTGTCGAACAAGGCCGGGTCGGTCCCGAGGCCCACGGCGGAGGCGTAGTTGATCAGCGCGTCGAACCACACGTACACCACGCTGGACGGGTCGGTCGGCAGCGGAATGCCCCACGACTGCCCGGCGCGGCTGATCGAGATGTCCTCGAGCCCGGCGTCGAGCAACCGCAGGATCTCGTTGCGCCGGACGTCCGGCTGCAGGAACTCGGGATGCTCGGCAAAGTGCGCCAGCAACCGGTCACGGTAGGCCGACAGCTTGAAGAAGTGGTTGCGCTCCTTGATCCAGTCCGGCTTCGTCCGATGAATCGGGCACAGCCCCTCGACCAGGTCCTTCTCCTGCTTGAACGCCTCGCAGCCGACGCAGTACCAGCCCTCGTAGTCGGCCTGATACAGGTCGCCCGCCGCCGCGATCCGGGTGACGATCGTCTCGACGGCGGCCTTGTGGCGCGGCTGGGTCGTCCGGATGAAGTCGTCGAACGACAGGTCGAGGGCCCGCCAGACGTCGCGGAACTCCTGCTCCATGCGGTCACAGTACGCCAGGGGTTCCTGGCCGAGCTCACGCGCGCGGCGGAACACGTTCTGCGAGTGTTCGTCGTTGCCCATGACGAAGTGGGTGTCCACGCCGCCGAGCCGCTTGTAGCGCGCGATGACGTCGGCCGTGATCTTCTCGTAGGCCGTGCCGAGATGCGGACGGCTGTTCACGTAGTCGATGGCGGTCGTGAGATAGAAGCGCGGCATGGTGTGGGGTCAGGGGGTCAGCTTGCCGAGGTCGCGAAGGCTGCAGTAGCTCGTGTCGCCCAGGATGATGTGGTCGACCACAAGGATGCCCATCAGCTCGCCGGCCTTCATCATCCGCTGCGTCAGTTCGAGATCGTCCGGGCTCGGCAGCGGATCACCGGACGGGTGGTTGTGAAACAGCACGACCGCCGCGGCGCCGGCCAGGGCCGCCTCGCGGAAGACATCGCGTGGGTGCATCGACGTGGCGTCGGCGGTCCCGCGCGTCAGCACCCGGGCCTGCAGCACCCGGTGCCTGGCATCGAGCAGCAACACGCCGCCCTGCTCCACCTCGGCCCCGCCGAACCGCGGCAGCAGATACCGGGCCGCATCCACCGACGCGGCGATCTGGAGTCGCACCGGCCCCGCCCGCACCACGCTGCGACGGCCCAGCTCGACCGCCGCCACGAGACGCCCTGCCGTGGCCGGCCCGACGCCGCGCGTCTTGGCCAGTTCCACGGGCGACACCCGGGCCAGCCCTCGCAGCCCGCCGACGTCGGCCAGCAGGCGATTGGCGAGGTCGAGCGCCGTCGCGCCCCCGGTGCCGTGACCGAGCAGCACCGCGAGCAACTCGTTGTCGCCGAGCGCCCCCTTGCCACGGTCGGCGAGCTTCTCGCGCGGGCGATCCTGCGGCGCCAGGTCCCTCACACCGCACGTCCCCTCGTCGTCGGCCCCGCCGTGTGGGCCAAGCCCCTCATCCTACTACGCTCACTCGGTATACTCCTGCGCATGTCCGATCGTCCCGGCACGGTGCGCGCCGTGCTGCGCGCCGCTTGTGCGGCCCTTGCTCTCGCATCCCTCACCGCCTGTGCCGCCCCTCCCCAGAAGGAGATGGATCAGGCCGAAGGCGCCATCGCCACGGCCAGGGCCGCGGGCGCGCCCCAGTACGCGCCGGAGGAGTTCACCGCGGCCGAAACCGCCCTGCGCCGCTCGCACGAGGCCGCCGGGCAACGGGACTTCCGCCAGGCCCTCAATCACGCCCTCGATGCGCGGCAGCGCGCCCAGACGGCCGCCCGTGACGCCGGAGACCGCAAGGCCGTCGCCCGGGGCCAGGCCGAGCGTGCCATCACGTCGGCCGAACTGGCGCTCGCCATGGCCCAGCAGCGCCTGGGCGCCGCCGTCGCGGCGGCCCCGACGACCGGCCGGCGCCCGGCGACGGCCGTGGCGGCACAGACGGCCCTCCAGCAGGCCATCGCCACCGCGACCAGCGGCTTGCAAGAAGCGCGCTCACACCTCGACGCGCAGCGGTTCGATCAGGTGTTGACGGTGGTCACGCCCGTGGGCGCGCAGATTCAGGCCGCCACACGCGCGTTCGAGGCGGCCACGATGGCCGCGCCTCCGGCCCGACCGGCCCGACGCGGTCGCTGAGCACGCCGCAGGGTGGCAGGAACTGCCTCGTGGGGCGCCGCGAGCGATCGCAGAGGTCGCACCCTGGCAACGTCGGTCAGAACAGCAGCGGGCCCAGCACGGCCAGCAGGCCGACGATGGTCAGGAAGCCGGCGACGTCGAGCACGATGCCGTAGCGCATCATGGCGCTGATGGGCACGTGCCCGCTGCTGTAGACAATCGCATTCGGGGCCGTGGAAATGGGCATCATGAAGCCCATCGACGCCCCGAGCGTGGCGCCGAGCGCGGGCAGCATCGGGTCGACGCCCGAGGCCGTCGCCACCGCGATGGCGACCGGCACGACCATGTTGGCTGAGGCGGTGTTCGAGGTGGTCTCGGAGAGCAGGATGGCGACGCCCGTGAACACGGTGGTGAGCAGCATCGGCCCGGCGCCGGGCAGGTAGGCCGTCAGCCCTTCCCCCATCGCGGTCGCCAGTCCCGTCGAGAACGCCAGGTCCCCCATCGCCAGCCCACCGCCGTACAGCAGGACGATGCCCCAGTCGATGCGGGCGGCCTCCTCCCACGTGATGGTGAAGCGGCGGGCGGCCCAGTGCACCGGCAGCACGAACAGGAGCATGGCGCCGAGCATCGCCGCCACCCCCTCCGGCATCGACGTCATGTAGGCCCGCGCGATGGGCGCCTCGGACAGGCCCGCCACGGCCAGCACTCCAGGAAAGGTCCAGAGCACCACCGTGACGCCGAACGCGAGGCACACGTTGCGCTGCGCCCGCGACATCGGCCCGAGCCGGGCCAGTTCCTCGCGCACGATGCGGGCGCTCGCCTCGCCCACCTGCACGCCACGCGTGCTCGTCCAGGCGAAGAACGCCGCGAGGACCGCGAACAGGATCAGCACCAGCGGCACGCCGATGGCCATCCATCGGAAGAAGCCGATGTGGGTGCCGGTGATGCGCTCGATCAGGCCAATCCCGATCAGGTTCGGAGGCGTCCCGACGGGCGTCGCCATGCCGCCGATCGAGGCCCCGAACGACGTGATCAGCATCATCGCCGTCGCGAACCGCCGCAGCCCCTCGTCCTGCCCCATCGTCCCCCGCCGGAGTTGCGCGACGATGGAAACGCCGATGGGAAACATCATCGCCGTGGTGGCGGTGTTGCTCATCCACATCGAAATCACCGTCCCCACCAGTCCGTAGACGATGAGGATGCGGGTGCCGCTGGTGCCCACCCATCGCGAGGCCAGGGCGGTGAAGGCGATGCGCCGGTCGAGGCCGTGGACGAACATCGCCTCGGCCAGGATGAAGCTGCCGATGAAGAGGAAGATGATCGGGTCGGCAAATGGGGCCAGGGCGGCGCGCGCCGGGGCCACCTGACAGATGACGGCCAGCACCGGCCCGAGCAGCGCGGTGACGGCCATCGGCAGGGCCTCGGTGATCCAGAGGACCACGACCATCGCGAGGATGGCGGCCATGCGGTGTGCCGGCGCCGGCAGGTGCAGAGGCGCGACCCACACGAGCACGAGGACGAGGGGGCCGAGGAACAGCCCCCAGGTTCGGCGCCGGCGGTTGAAGGCCTCCTCCGCCGGGGAGTAGGTCTCGACGGCGCCGATCGCCTCGTGCAGCGTTCTCACGCCAGCCAGGTCCCGTCGCAGATCACCTCGGCCCACCCCGTCAGGTACACGCCGTCGTCGCGCCATTCGACGCGCTGGCGTCCACCGGGAGCAAGCACGTCGAGCCGGCGTTCGGCCCCGCCGAAGGCGGCGGCGGCCACCGCCGCCGCGCAGGAGCCGGTCCCCGACGAACTCGTCGGCCCGACGCCCCGCTCGTAGATGAGGATCTCGACTTCCGTCGGTGACACCACGCGGGCGAGCTCGAGGTTCACCGCGTCGGGGAACGCCGGGTGATGCTGCAGCGCGGCGCCCACCCGCAGCACCTCGCGCGTGTCGAGCGCGTCCACGAGCCAGACGGCCTGCGGATTGCCCATCCACAGCGTGACGAGCGGGAGCGTCTCGTCTCCGAGCGCCACATCCTGACGGGCCACCCGCTCCGGCTGCCCCATCGCTGCCCGAAACACCGGGCGTCCCTTGTCGTCACGCGACACGAGTTCGAGCCGCTTGGCGCCGGCGTCGGTGTCGATGACGAAGGTCGTGCCCGTGGCGGCATTCTGCTCCTGGGCGAGGATGGCCCCGAGGCCCCGGACCCCGTTGCCCGAGACCTCCGCGATCGACCCGTCGGCGTTGTGCAGGCGCATCCGCGCGCCACCGCGCCGGGTCTCGAAGAGGATCAGGCCGTCGGCCCCGACGCCCGTCGTCCGCGCACACATGTGGCGAGCGAGGTCGGCCAGGTCGTTACTGACGACGTCGGCGAACGCGGCGTAGAGGAAGTCGTTGCCGTACGCGTGGGCTTTCCAGAAGTGCATGGGTACCAGGGCCGGTCACCGGGCTGCGCGCCCCGGTCACCTGACAGGATCATCGGACACGCCGATTGAGGAACGCGATCTGCGCGGTGCCCGGTATTCGGTCGACGGTGCCCGCGCGCTGCGTGGTCAGGGTGTCAGAACTGCTTGCGGCTGTCGAGCAGCACGGTGACGGGCCCGTCGTTGACAAGTGCCACTTGCATGTCTGCCTGAAAGACGCCGGCTTCGACGGGCACGCCGTGCGCACGCCACGCGTCGAGCGCGCGCTCGTACCACACGCGAGCGTCGTCGGGCCGTGCCGCCCCGTCCCAGGAGGGGCGCCGTCCCTTGCGGCAGTCGCCCGCGATCGTGAACTGGGAGACGACGAGCAGCGCTCCGCCGGTGGCCCGCACGTCGACGTTCATCCGTCCATCGGCATCGGGGAAGACGCGCAGGCCGATGGTCCGCTCCACGATGTACGTGAGGTCGGCCTCGGTGTCACCCACGGTCACGCCGAGCAGCACCAGCAGACCGCGGTCGATGCGTCCCACGGTGGCGCCCGCGACGGTCACCGAGGCCGTACTGACCCGCTGGAGGACGGCTCTCATCCCGCGATGGAGGCGTTCGTCGTCGGCCGCCTGACCAGCGGCAGGGGCTGCGCGCCCGTCGCCGCGTCCGCGCCGGGCGCCAGATCACGCGCGAGATCGGACAGGGGCGTCAGGCGCCGGTCGAGCAGGTGCCGCGGATGCACGTTCTGGATGGCCTTCAGCATCGACGACTTGATGCCCGGATGTTCGCGGTCGAGATCGCCGATCAGCCGCTTGAGGCGCTGCCGCTGCAGGCCGAGGTCGCCACACGCCGGGCAGCAGCAGCCGACGATGGGCAGTTCGCAGGCCAGTGCGTAGTCGAGCGCTTCCTGTTCCGACACGTAGACCAGCGGACGGATGACGACGTGCCGTTCGCTGTCGGACACGAGGCGGGCCGGCATCGCCTTCAAGGCTCCGCCGAAGAACAGGTTCAGCAGCAACGTCTCGATGAAGTCGTCGAGGTGGTGGCCGAGCGCGATCTTCGTCGCGCCCTCTTCGTCCGCGATCCGGTAGAGCACGCCGCGACGCAGCCGTGCGCACAGCGAACAGGGCGTGGCGTTGGCCTCGAGCAGATCGTCCATCACCTCGCCGATCTCGGTGTGCTCGATGCGGATCTCCCAGCCGCGGTCCTCGCAGGCCTTCCGGATGACGTCGTGCTTGAAGTCCTTGTAGCCGGAGTCGACGTTGACGGCGATGAACGAGAAGGGAAACGGCGCCCGCTGCCGGATGACGTCGAGGATCTGCAGCAGGGCCCAGCTGTCCTTGCCGCCGGACAAGCCGACCATGATCCGATCGCCGGCCTCGATCAGCCGATGGTCGATCGAGGCCTTCGCGACTTTCCTGGCGATGCGGGCTTCGAGGGGGGTGGCGTAGGACATGACGTGCCTGACGATGGTAATGCCGCGATGCCGAATGCCGTGAATGCCGTTCCGCATCCGGCATTCCGCATGCCAGCATCGCGGCATTCCTACTTCGGAGGCGGCTGGTAGCGGTCGTCGCGGTAGCGCGGCGAGATCCGGATCCGGGCTCCAAGGAAGCGGGTGTCGCGCCCGCCCTCCTCGAACAGCGGGACGAACCCCTCGCTGGCGGCGATCGAGATCGTGTAGACACGGTTGAGCGGCTGCCCCGGGATCGCCTTGTAGGGGAACCCCTCGGGCATCGCCACCCGGACGGTCTCGCCGCTGTTGGCGCCGGGGGCCACCCGCACGCGCTCGGCCCCCGTGTCGATGCTCACGACCGACGCCGCGGCGCCGGTGGCCACCTCGATGTCCAGGGCCGTGAGCGCGAGCGACGTGAAGGCGCCGTCGGCATGGGGCCGGGCCGGCGCCCGCAGGATGATGTCGGCGCGTGACTCGCCGCGCACCCAGAACCACTCGCCCTCGCGGGCATAGGCGTTGTCGTCGAGGAAGTACGCCAGCACTGGCGGGTCGCCGGCCAGCGGCTGCTTGGCCCGATGCGGTGTGACGTTCACCGGCATGTCGTTGACCAGCGAGAGCTCGATGGGCAACCAGCGGAAGAGGCCGTACTTGGGGTGGACGTGCGGCAGGAACGACGAATAGAACGGGTTGGCGATCAGCTGCGCGGTGAACAGGCCGCCGATCGCCGCAGCGGCGACCGCGGTGCGGATTGTGATGGCCGTCGGCACCAGGAAGAGGAAGAGAGCGTAGTAGCCGAGGAAATAGCGGTTGCCGACCGGTCCCCCACCGCCCGAATACGTGAACGGCATGTAGATGAGGATGGCCACCGATGCGACCAGCAGGGTGAGCACCACCAGCCACTGGAAGGGCTCGCGCCGCTGTCGTCCCGCGAAGAGGAAGATGAGCAGCGTCAGCACGCCCGGGAAGAAGTACGGGACCAGACCCGTGTGCCGCCCCAGCAGGAAATAGCCGACGTTGTGCGCGAGCACGGTGGTCAGGACGTCCCGATTGAAGATGACCTCGGTCAGCAGCCCATCGGTCGCGCGCACCATCCCGGTGGTCTCGAACGTCGCCTCGGGCGTCTGGAACGGAAAGCGCCCATAGAACGTCGACCGGTCGGCGCCACCGCCCTGATAGTTCATGTCGCCGCTGCTGAGGCCATTGGCCAGGAACAGTCCGCCAGTGGCGGCGACGAACACCGCGCTCACCACCACGACTCGCCCCCACTGCCGGCGCAGCAGCGCCAGCCACAGCACCGGCGCAGCCGCGAAGACATTGAGCGGCTTGGAGAAGGTGGCAATCCCCAGCAGTGTGCAGGCGATCACGTCCGACCACGGTCCACGCAGCAGCCGCGCCCAGCGATCCAGCCAGGTGCCGGTCGGCACGGCTGCCGGTGCCACTTCCTTGTACGCCCAGAAGAAGAGCCCCAGCAACACGAGCGACAGATTGAACAGCTCGGGCGTCAGCCAGACGAAGTAGACCGGGGCCGCCGAGGCGAAGAGAAACACCACGGCATAGCCCAGCGCGGCCGGGGCGCCCGACCGCGCGCGCACGAAGGCGTAGGCGGCGCCGAAGCAGGCCGTCAGCAACAGGGCATGGAGCACGAGGAAGCCGTTGGTGCCCAACAGCATGATGAACGGCGCGGCCGCGAGCGGGTAGACGAACGACTTGCCGTAGTACAGGCGATCGCTGCGCGTGTCAGGCCCCTTGACCCAGCGCACGAACGGCGGACGGCCCTGCGGCTCGAGACGGACGCTGCGACCGCGCTTGAGGAAAATCCCCTCCGGACCGGTCGGGAACTCCTTCCAGACCCGCACGAGATCGCGGCGCTGGAACTGCATGTCCCAGTCCTGCGCGAGGCTGTGGCCGAGGCTGTAGTAGGTGGCCTCGTCGCTCTGGAAACCGAGGGCCACCACGGGGAACTTCACCGAGACCGCGAACCCGAGCAGCAACAGGCCCAGGATCAGCGTCGCGACGGCGCCGGGATCGCTCCACAGGCGCCCGAGCCGGGCTGCCCGAGGGATGTTCACGGCTGCACGTCTCCATCGAGGAACGACAAGTCCTCCCGCAGGAGGCCCTGTCGCTTCGTGGGGCGGGAGACACGCGCCATGAGTTCGTAGAGACGCTCCATCTTGCGCACCCACGTGGCGATGTCGTACCGGCGACTCGTCCGCTGCGCCTCGGCCCCGAGCGAGGCCCGACGCGCCGGATCGGCCTCGAGCGCCACCACCGCGTCGGCGATGGCCCGCCCGCTCTCCTTCGGCACGATGACCGCGTCCACGCCGTCGCGCAGGATCTCGCACAGGCCGTCGGCGTCGGTGGAGACGATCGGCTTGCCCATCGCCAGCGCCTCGAACGACGTCAGGGGCGTGCCCTCCCAGAGCGACGGGAACACCACGAGGTCGTACGCCGACAGGACACTGGCCACGTCACGCTGGAAGCCGAGGAAGTGCACCCGGTCGGCCACCCCGAGCGCCTGCGCCTGCGCTTCGAGCTCGGCCTGCAGTTCCCCCTCACCCGCGATGTAGACGTGCGCCTCGGGGATGTGCTCGACGATGGGCCTGACGGCGTCGATGAGGTACCGGTTGCCCTTGGCGGGCATGAGACGGGTCACGGTGCCCACGGCGAACGTCCCGGGGGCGATGCCGAGCGCGGCGCGAGCCGCGGCGATCTCCTGCGCACTGCGCGGGCGCCCGAACTCGTCGAGCGGCGCGCCAAGGTAGACCACCTTCGT
>LNFM01005182.1_pt1 | contig 29096 bp, 25 predicted proteins | sample 596031 | NCBI WGS metagenome assembly LNFM01 (sample SAMN04254537, study PRJNA301005) | activated carbon metagenome | isolation source: dual media filters at the Ann Arbor, Michigan drinking water treatment plant | place: USA: Ann Arbor
CGCGCCGGCGCCCGCCGCCCCGGCCGCACCCGCCGCGCCACCGAACGCGCCGCCGGCGCAGAGGGCCGTGCCGCTGCCGCCGCCGCCCGCGCCCGCGCCGCCCACGCCGGTCACCACGCCGGGCACCAGCGCGACGCCGCCGGTGGCGCGGCCAGAGGAACGCTCGACCAGCGTGTTGAACACGCTGGAACGGCTGCGCCAGCAGCAGACCGCCAACCGCCCGCCCACCGCCCGGCCCGCACCGCAGGCCGCCCGACCGGCTGCCGCCGGCGGTGCGCCGAATGCAACGGACCAGCTGAATGCCGGCGAGCGTGCGGCGATCGGGGAACGAGTTGGCGAATGCTGGCGGGTGGACCAGGGCATGCTCGGCCTGTCGGAGATGCGCGTCAGCCTGGTCGCCATCGTCGATCGTGAAGGCGTGATCCGAAATGTGTTGCCCGGGCCGGAGGGGGTGCCGAGCGAACCACGCGCTCGCGCGCTATACGAACAGGCGCGTCGTGCCTTGCGGGACCCGGCCTGCAGCCCTCTGCCGGTACCGGCAGGCCGTCTCCAGGCGGGTGAAAACCGCTTCCAGTTCAATTTCTCGCCGAGGGGATTTCTCCGATGAGCCTGCCGGATTTCGGCTTCACGCGGCGCCGGGTTTTTGCGGGCCTGGGCGGCACGGTCGTCGCGAGCCTGCTGCCAGACTTCGCCCTGGGCCAGCAGGCCGCTTCCTCCACCACCGTGATCGACGTCACGCGCGCGCGGACGGATCCGGTGCCGATCGCCGTGCCGGACATGGCCGGTGCCGGGCCTGATGCCACGCGCGTCGGGCGCGACATCGCGCGCGTGATCCAGGAGAATCTTCGCAACTCCGGCCTGTTCCGCCCGGTGGCGCGGCAGGCCTTCATCCAGACGCCGGAAATGGCGGCCGCCAATCCGCGCTTCCAGGATTGGCGGGTGATCGGCGCGCATGCGCTGACCACCGGCCGGGTCGAGGAATCGGGCGGCCGGCTGCGGGTGGAATTCCGGCTGTGGGACGTGCTGGCGGATACGCAGCTGCAGGGCACCGCCTTTACCGCGCCGGCCGCGCAATGGCGCCGCATCGCGCACCTGATCAGCGACGTGATCTATGAGCGGCTGCTGGGCGAGAAGGGCTACTTCGACACGCAGATCGTCTATATCGCCGAGTCTGGCCCGCGCGACCGCCGCACGCGCCGCATGGCGCTGATGGACCAGGACGGGCAGAACCACCGCTTCCTGACCGATGGCAGTTTCCAGGCGCTGACGCCGCGCTTCCATCCCACGGCGCGCCAGGTCGCCTTCATGTCCTATTTCCGCAACCAGCCGCGCGTCTATCTGTTCAACCTGGACAGCGGCCAGCAGCAGGTACTGGGCAGCTTCGGCGGCATGACCTTCAGCCCGCGCTTCGCCCCCGATGGACGCAGCGTGATCCTGTCCGCCAGCCGCGGCGGGGATGCGAACATCTTCGTGGTGGACATCGCCAGCCGGCGTGAACGCCAGCTCACCTCCGGAGGGTCGCTGGATGTCTCGCCCTGCTATTCACCGGATGGCACGCAGATCGTGTTCAATTCGGACCGCGGCGGCGACCAGCAGCTTTATGTCATGTCCGCCGATGGGGGCGGGGCGCGGCGCATTTCGTTCGGCAATGGGCGCTACGCGACGCCGGTCTGGTCGCCGCGCGGCGACCTTATCGCCTTCACCCGGATCAGCGGCGGGCAGTTCGCCATCGGCGTGATGCGCCCTGATGGGTCGGGCGAGCGGATCCTCAGCGAGGGCTGGTCGATGGAAGGCCCGACCTTCGCGCCGAATGGCCGCGTGCTGGCCTTCTACCGGGAGACCCCGGCCCGGGATTCGCGCGGTGGCGGCTATTCCTCCCGCCTTTCGCAGATCGACATCGCGGGCTTCAACGAGCGCCAGATCGTGACGCCCACCGATGCGTCGGATCCGGCCTGGAGCCCCTTGCTGTCGTGACAGGCCGTTGTTCACCTTCGCCAGGCCATTGTCCGGCCTGGCGGAGGTAACCTGCCTTGTTCCTGCCGCACAAATTCTTGATGATAGGGGGCCGTCGGTGTGGCCCGCCCACTTCGTGCCCCGATCCGCGCTTCCCATCTGTACCATGTTGATCCTCGAAGGGTTCCGACTCCCATGAACACCAAGCTCCTCGGCGCCTTCGCCGCCGTGGTCCTGCTCGCTGGCTGCGGCAGCAGCACCGAACAGTCGTCGGCAGCCACCGGTGGCGGCGCCGAGACCACCACCAGCGGTCCGCGCCCGGGCAGCCAGGAAGACCTGGTGGCCAATATCGGCGACCGCGTGTTCTTCGACACCGATCGCAGCAGCATCCGCGCCGACCAGCGCACGGTGCTGGATCGCCAGGCCGGCTGGCTGACGCGCTTCCCGCAGGTGCAGGTCGCGGTCGAGGGTCATGCCGACGAGCGCGGCACGCGCGAATACAACCTGGCGCTCGGCCAGCGCCGCGCCAATGCGGCGCGCGACGTGCTGGTGGCCGGCGGTGTCGCGCCGGCGCGCGTCGATACCATCTCCTACGGCAAGGACCGTCCGGCCGCGCTCGGCTCGAACGACCAGGCCTGGTCGCAGAACCGCCGCGCCGTCACCGTGGTTCGCTAAGGCCGTCACGATCGGTCACGGGACTTCGTCCACGCGGCCCCTGGCCCCGGATGCGGCTCTGCCGTATCCGGGGTGATGCCGCAGGCATGAAGGAGCCCCGCATGCGACTATTCAGAACCGCCCTGCTTGGCCTTGGCCTGTCAATCTTCGGCCTGTTGCCCGCCCAGGCGCAGATGGAGACGCGGGAGGGCATCGCCCTGCAGAACCAGATCCTGCAATTGCGGCAGGAGGTGGAGATGCTGCGCCGCGGCGGCCTCAGTGCCGCACCGGCGCCCATGGCGGCGCCCTCCGCCCTCGGGGCACGTCCGGTCGCGCCGGGTGGCGCGCCGCAAGGCGAGTTGGTGGGCGCATTGCTCGACCGCGTCGCGCGGCTCGAGGAGGAACTGCGCAGCGTGCGAGGCCGCGCCGAGCAATCCGAATTCCGCGAGCGCACCTTGCAGGAGCGGCTGGAGAAGCTGGAAGGCGACGTCGATTTCCGCCTCCAGCAGATCGAGGGTCAGCGCCAGGGCAACGCCACGCCGCCGGCCCGCGCGCCGGCCGTGGCCGCCGCCCCGCCGGCGGCGGCACCCGCCGCGCCGCCTGCCGCCGCAGCCACTGCGCCGGCCGCCCTGCGCCGCCCACCGCAGCGCGCCCTGGCCGATGGCCAGGCGGCGCTCGGGCGCCGGGATTGGGTGGCCGCGGAAGCCGCGGCGCGGGAGGTGATCGCCACCCGCGATGCGGCCCGTGCGGGCGATGCGCAGATCCTGCTGGGCGCCGCGCTGGCCGGCCGGCGGGATTTCGCGGGTTCCGCCGTGGCCTATGACGATGCCTTCCGCCGCAGCCCCACGGGCAGCCGGGCGCCGGAGGCGATGCTGGGTGTCGCCAATGCGCTGATCGGCCTGAACAACAACCGCGACGCCTGCAACCAGTTGAATGATCTGCGTACCCGCTTTCCGGCCCTGCGCGGCGCGGTGGCGGAGCGTGCTGCCGATGCCCGGCGCCGCGCCCAGTGCCGGTGAGGCACGTTTTGCAGCCAGTGCCGGTGAGGCACGTTTTGCAGCCAGTGCCGCTGAGGCACGTTTTGCATCCAGTGCCGCTGAGGCACGCACTTCCCCGCTGACCCAGGCTGATTTTGCCCGCTGGATGGTCCCGCTTGGCCCCTTCGGTGTGGCGCCGCGGATTGTCGCGGGTGTCTCTGGCGGACCGCATAGCCTGGCCCTGGCGCTGTTGCTGGCGGAATGGCTGGCGGTGCGCGGCGGCACGCTGGTTGCCGGCATCGTCGACCATGGCCTGCGCGCGGACAGCGCGGCAGAGGCCGCGACCGTCGCCAACTGGCTCGATTTACGTGGCATCGCCTGCCGCATCCTGCCGCTGCACCTGCCGCCCGGGGCGGCCGTTCAGGCGCGGGCGCGGCAGGGGCGGCTCGCGGCGCTGCTGGCCCTGGCGGCGGAGCTTGGCGCGGGTTGGGTGGCGCTCGGCCAGCATCGCGCGGACCAGGCGGAGACGCTGCTGCTGCGGGCGCTGGCGGGTAGTGCCGCTTCGGGCCTCGCCGGCATGGCTGCGGCCCGCAGCGCCGGCGGCGCCCTGCTGATCCGCCCGCTGCTGCACGCCAGCCCTGCCGGGCTGGAGGCTGTGGTCGCGGCGGCCGGATTGCGCCCGGTGCGCGACCCTTCCAACGCCGATCCGCGCTTCACCCGCGCCCGGCTGCGCGCCACCCTGGCCGACCCGGACGGGGAGGGGCCGGCGACCGCCGCTTTGGCCGAGGCCGCCGCGGCCTTCGCCCGGCGCCGCGCCGCGCGCGATGCCGCGGTGGCGGCACGGCTGGCGCGGGCGGCGACGCTGTCGGAGCACGGATTCGCACGGCTCGATCTGGCCCTGCTGGGGCAGGATGAGGTGGCGATCGCGGCGCTGGGCGGCCTGCTGCGGCTGATCGGCGGCGCGGGCTACGCGCCCGCCCCGGCGGCGGTGGCCGGGCTGCTGGCGCGGCAGGCGGGCACGCTCGGTGGTGCGAGGCTGACGCGGCAGGGGCTGCTGCTGCGCGAGGAAGCCGCGATGGCGCCGCCGGTGCCGGCGCGGCCCGGCGCGGTGTGGGATGGCCGGTTCCGGCTGTACGGTGCCCTTACTTCTGGGCTGCTGCTGGGTGCGCTGGGCGCGGCCGCGGCGGGGCTGGTCCGGCCCCAGGGGGTGACCGCTGCTGTCGCCCGCACCCTGCCAGCCCTGTGGCGGGCTTCCGCCGATGGTCGCGACACTGTGCTGGTCGCGGTGCCCGCACTGTCCTATCCTCGCCAGGAAACCAGCTTCGGCATCCGGATGCGCTTCGCGCCGCCGGGCGGCGCGGTGAGTTGAATGCCGTCCCTGCCGGCGCCCATCCCCATTGTCTCATTCACGGGATGGAAGCCGGCGCGGGCGCACCTATCTGTGAGTGCGGAGCGGGCCACCCACTGGCTGGCGATATCCAGCTTGGGAAGCCCCGAAGGGATGCAAACGTGAACAATTTTGGCCGGAACCTCGCGCTGTGGGTGATAGTGGCGCTGCTTTTGGTGGCGCTGTTCAACCTGTTCCAGCCCTCCAACGGCGGGGCCAACCGGGCGGCGCAGCAGGTCGCCTATTCGGATTTCCTGAATGAGGTGAACTCCGGGAATGTCCGGGACGTCACCATCCAGGGCCGTACCGTCAGCGGGCAGCTGAATGATGGGCGCAGCTTCTCCACCTTCACGCCGGAAGACCCGCAGTTGGTCAGCCGCCTGACGGAACGTGGCGTGCGCGTGGTCGCGCGGCCGGAGGAAAGCGACGTCAACCCGCTGTTCCAGATCCTGATTTCCTGGTTCCCGATGCTGCTGCTGATCGGCGTCTGGATTTTCTTCATGCGCCAGATGCAGGGCGGCGGCGGCCGCGCCATGGGCTTCGGCAAGTCGAAGGCCAAGCTGCTGACGGAAAAGCAGGGCCGGGTGACCTTCGACGACGTGGCGGGCATCGAGGAAGCCAAGTCGGAACTGGAGGAGATCGTCGAATTCCTGCGTGATCCGCAGAAGTTCCAGCGGCTTGGTGGCAAGATCCCGAAGGGCGTGCTGCTGGTGGGTCCGCCGGGTACCGGCAAGACGCTGCTGGCGCGGTCCATCGCCGGCGAAGCCAATGTGCCGTTCTTCACCATCTCCGGCTCCGACTTCGTCGAGATGTTCGTGGGCGTCGGCGCCAGCCGCGTGCGCGACATGTTCGAACAGGGCAAGAAAAACGCGCCCTGCATCATCTTCATCGACGAAATCGATGCGGTGGGTCGTCACCGCGGCGCCGGCCTCGGCGGCGGCAATGATGAGCGCGAGCAGACGCTGAACCAGATGCTGGTGGAGATGGACGGCTTCGAGTCGAACGAGGGCGTCATCATCATCGCCGCCACCAACCGGCCGGACGTGCTGGACCCGGCGCTGCTGCGTCCCGGCCGCTTCGACCGCCAGGTTGTCGTGCCGAACCCGGACGTGAATGGCCGCGAGAAGATTCTCCGAGTTCACATGCGGAAGGTGCCGCTGGCCTCCGACGTGGAGCCGAAGACCATTGCGCGCGGCACGCCGGGCTTCTCGGGCGCCGACCTCGCCAATCTGGTGAACGAGGCGGCGCTGCTCGCGGCCCGCACGGGGCGCCGGACCGTCGGCATGGCGGAGTTCGAGGCGGCCAAGGACAAGGTCATGATGGGCGCGGAGCGCCGCAGCCTGGTCATGTCCGAGGATGAGAAGCGGATGACCGCCTATCATGAAGCCGGCCACGCCCTCGTCGCGATGCATGAGCCGGAATGCGACCCCGTCCACAAGGCCACCATCATCCCGCGCGGCCGCGCGCTGGGCCTGGTGATGTCCCTGCCGGCCGGTGACCGCTACTCGAAGCACAAGTCCAAGATGAAGGCCGAGCTCGCCATGGCGATGGGCGGCCGTGTCGCGGAGGAGTTGATCTTCGGCCCGGACAAGGTCTCCAACGGCGCCTCGGGTGACATCAAGATGGCGACCGACCAGGCCCGCCGGATGGTGACGGAATGGGGCATGTCCGAGAATCTCGGCATGATCGCCTATGGCTCGAACGACCAGGAAGTGTTCCTGGGCCATAGCGTGACCCAGTCGAAGAACCTGTCGGAGGAGACGGCGCGGAAGATCGATGGCGAAATCCGCTCCATCATCGACGCCGCCTATGCCCGCGCCACCAAGGTCCTGTCCGAGAATGTCGACGAGCTGCACCTGCTGGCCAAGGGCCTGCTGGAGCACGAGACGATCTCCGGCGACGAGATCAAGCTGATCATCAAGGGCGAGCCGATCGTGCGGGTCCGCCCGGATGAGCCGGTGAACCAGGGCCGCGGCAGCGTGCCGACCAGCGGGCGCCCGACGCCCCGGCCGAACCCCGGCCCCGGCCTGGCGCCGGCGCCCGGCACCTGAGGCGGACCCTCCGACCAGCATCCAACGGCCCGCGCAAGCGGGCCGTTTTCATGTCCAGCCACACGGCGCTTTGCCGCGCCGTCGCGCCGGGGCATCGTCGGCAGCCAGCGCAACCGGGGGCCAGCGAGTCGTGACCGAGATGTGGGTCGAGCCATTGGGCCTGATCGAGGGCCAGGCCGCCGCCGCCGCGCTGGCCGCGGACCTTGCGCTGCCGCTGGCGGGCGGGCCGGTGGCCTTCACGCTGGTGCGGCTGATCGGGCCGGATGCGCCGACCACGGCGCTGCCGCTTTCGGATGTACCGGAGGCCTGGCATGCGAAGGTGCTGGCGCTGACCCGGGCGCTGACCCCCTTCGCCGGCCTGCCCATGCCTTGCGAAAGCGGGCGGCCGCTGGTGATGGGCATCGTCAATGTCACGCCGGACAGCTTCTCCGATGGTGGCCGCGGCATCGCCGAATCGATCGCCGCCGGCCATGCCATGCTGGAGGCTGGCGCGGACCTGCTGGATATCGGCGGCGAGAGCACCCGCCCCACGTCGCAGCCGGTGGCGCCGGAGGAAGAATGCCGGCGGGTGCTGCCGGTGATCCGCGAATTGGCCAAGGCCGCCACCATCAGCGTGGATACCCGCAATGCCGCCACCATGCTGGCCGCGCTGGAGGCGGGGGCGGAGATCGTCAACGACATCACCGCACTCCGCCACGACCCGGCGGCGGCGCGGGTGCTGGCGCGGTCGGAGGCCAGCGTCATCCTGATGCATATGCTGGGGGAGGACCCGCGCACCATGCAGCAGAACCCGCGCTACGGGGACGTGGCGCTGGAGGTGGCGCAGTTCCTGGCGGATCGGGTCGCCGCGGCCGAGCGGCTCGGCCTGCCGCGAAACCGGCTGGCGGTGGACCCCGGCATCGGCTTCGGCAAGCGCCTGCCGCACAACCTGGCGCTGATCGAACGCCTGCCGCTGCTGGCCGGCATCGGCTGCCCGATCGTGTTCGGCGCCAGCCGGAAGCGCTTCCTTGGCACGCTGTCCGGTGTCGACACGCCGGCCGAAAGGGTCTCCGCCTCCGTCGCGGCGGCGCTGGCGGCTGCGTCCCGCGGGGCGGCGATGCTGCGGGTGCATGATGTGGCGGAGACGGTACAGGCGCTGGCCATCTGGCAGGCGCTGTCCGGCGGCGCGGAGGAGGAAGACCTCCAACCTTGAGGTAAGTCTCTGTTTGCACGGGACGAAATTATGACGCGGGCGCACCGGATGCCTCCGCATTACGTGACGGGCATTGCGTTCCTCGGCGGTTGATTTCGGTGGCGGCGCGGCGACTACTCCGCCCGCGATCTGCCGAGACGGAGCCGAACCCCGTGCCGAAGCTGCTGCGCCCCCTGCTGCTGGTCCTTCCCTTGCTGCTGCCCGGCACCCCGGCGCGCGCGCAGCTCGGCGAGACGACCTGCCCGGAACTGGTGGCCTGGGCGCGGGAGGATGCGGTGCATGCCGAGCTTGGTGTGGCGCTCGGCTGGTCCGGGCTGGCGCCGCGACAGAGGGTGGAACTGCCGGGGCTTTTCCTCGCCCCCGTCACCACCGCCACCTTCGGCAAGCCGGCGCTGGAATGGGGGCGGCAGGACCTCCGCACGCTGAACGCCCGCCTGCGCGCCTGCATGCGGGACCGGGAGATGGCTTCGCACCGGCCGGCGCTGACCGAGGCGCAACGCCTGGTGTCCGGGGCCACGACGACCTTCCTCGAGCACCGCGAAAGGGTGCTCGCCGAATTGCCGGTGCAGCTGGACCGGCTGGCGCAGCAGGCCTTCGCGCCGCCGCTGCTGCCCTTCCTGACCGCACTGGCCGCCGCCGGTGAGCAGCCCGGCTGGCAGGCGGCGCAGCAGGCGGTGCGCGACCTGCCTGGTCCGGCGCGCGGCACCGGCAGCCACCTGCTGCGCCTCGTGCCCTATCTGCTGCCGGAGGATCGGCCTCACCTGCTGCTGCCGGAGCTGGAGCGCCAGAAGGCGCAGCGGTTGACTGAGGCGCGGCAGACCAGCCTCGATGCACTGGCAGATCTGCCCGCCACGCCGCGCGGCCTGGCGGCGCTGGAGGCGCTGGAGAAGGGCGCGGTGATGCCGGTGCTGCGGCCGGAGGATCGGGCGGAGGTGGTCGCCGCCCAGCAGGCCCGCCGCGCCGCACTGCTGGAAGAGATGCAGGCCGCGCTGCGCCGCCGCATCGCCAACGTCCAGCCCAGCCCGATGGCCTTCGCCATGCTGGCCGCGATTCGCCGCGATGCGGCCTTCACCGCGCTGCCGCCCGACCGGACCGCTGTCCTGGGCGCGGAGCTGGAGGCGCAGTCCCGCAGCCTGGCGGCCACGCTGCTTGGCCGGGTGGAGCGTGATCTGGCGGAGCAGCCGGAGACGCTGGAGGCGCTCGGGCAGTCGGTGCTGCTGCGCCAGCGGGTGACGGCGGCGCTGCGGCCCTACGCGGCGGAAGCGGCGCTGGCCGGCTTCGAGGCGTCCAGCACCAGGCGGATCGCCGCCATGGCGGAAGCTGCCCTGCCGGAGTTCGTGGCGATGCTGGCCGCGGTGCCGGCGGAGGGGCTGGATCAGCTGCGCCCGCCCGCCTGGCTGGCCGCCCTGCCAGCCCCCTTCGCCGACCGCTACGCCACCGCGCTGGCCGATCGCCGCGCGGCGCTGGAGGCGGAGATCGCCGCGGCGGCAGCGGCCGAGGCGGCGGCGGAGGCCGGGCCGCTGGCCGGGCGCCACTACGCCACCCTCGATGGCGCGATGCAGCTGGAATTCCTGGATGAGCGGCGTGTACTGGTGACCCAGGAGGCAACGCAGGTGACAGTCGCCGGCAGCTATGAGGAGATCGCGGGTGAAAGGCTGATCCTCACCCTGCCGGATACCAACATGGTGCTGCAGCGGAAGGGCCGGCGGCTGGATGGTGGGGCCCTGTTGCTGATCCGCCAGTAGTGGCCGGTCGCGGCAGCGTGATGACGAAAACCGGATGCAACGGCCGCGCAGATTTCAAACCCTGATGCGGGCGCTATAAGCGGGTGCATGAGCGCACCGACCCGCAGGCTATTCGGCACCGATGGTATCCGTGGCACGGCCAACAAGCCGCCAATGGATGCCGGCACAGCACTCCGCCTCGGCCAGGCGGCGGGCAAGTTCTTCAATCGCGGTGCGCACAAGCACCGCGTGGTGATCGGTAAGGACACCAGGCTGTCCGGCTATATGCTGGAACCGGCCATGACGGCGGGCTTCATCGGCGCCGGCATGGATGTGGTGCTGGTCGGGCCACTGCCGACGCCGGCCATCGCCATGCTGACGCGCAGCCTGCGCTGCGACCTCGGCGTGATGATCTCGGCCAGCCACAACCCCTATGAGGATAACGGCATCAAGCTGTTCGGCCCGGATGGGCTGAAGCTGTCCGATGCCCAGGAAGCCGAGATCGAGGCGCTGATGGATGCGCCCAACTTCCCGGAGGGGCTGGCCGCGCCGGCGAAGCTGGGTCGCGCCAGCCGGCTGGAGGATGCGCCGGGCCGCTACATCGAGGCCGCCAAGGCAGCCTTCCCGCGTGGCCGCAGCCTGGAGGGGCTCCGCATCGCCGTCGATTGCGCGCATGGCGCCGCCTACCGGGTGGCGCCGACCGTGCTGTGGGAATTGGGCGCGGAGGTCGTCTCCCACGGCGTGAACCCCGATGGCTTCAACATCAACCGCGATTGCGGGGCGACGGCGCCGCAGAAGCTGGGGGAGCTGGTGCGGGAGCGCCGCGCGGATCTCGGCATTGCGCTGGATGGCGATGCGGACCGGCTGGCGCTGTGCGACGAGCAGGGCCGGATCATCGATGGGGACCAGATCCTGGCCACCATCGCCGGCGCCTGGCACCGGGAGGGCAAGCTGAAGGGCGGCGGCGTGGTGGCCACCGTGATGTCCAACCTCGGGCTGGAGCGGCATCTGGAGGGGCTGGGCCTGGCGCTGCACCGCACCAAGGTCGGCGACCGCTATGTGGGCGAGAAGATGCGGGAGGCCGGCTGCAACCTGGGCGGCGAGCAATCCGGCCATGTGATCCTCTCCGATTTCGCCACCACCGGCGATGGTCTGTTCGCCGCGCTGCAGGTGCTGGCCCTGCTGGTGGAGGAAGGGCGCCCGGCCAGCGAGGTCTGCCGCCGCTTCACGCCGATGCCGCAGCTGCTGGAGAACATCCGCTACACCGGCACCTCTCCCTTGAGCGATGCGGAGGTGGAGCAGGCGATCGCGGCGGCGGGCCAGAAACTCGGCAATCGCGGCCGGGTGCTGGTGCGCGCCTCGGGCACGGAGCCGCTGATCCGGGTGATGGCGGAGGCCGAGGATGCGGGGGAGATGCGGCGCACGGTGGCCGAGCTTTCCGCGCTGATCCGCGCGCGCGCGGCGGCGGGCGCGGTGAAGAAGGCCGGCGCGGCGGAATGAGCGTGCCCCATGCGAAGGGTCGGGTGCTGATCTGCGCCGGGTCCGATTCGGGCGGCGGGGCGGGCATCCAGGCCGATATCAAGACGGTCACGGCATTGGGCGGCTATGCGGCGACCGCGGTGACGGCGCTGACGGCGCAGAACACGCTGGGCGTGCAGGACGTGATGGGCGTGCCGCCGGCCTTCATCCGGCTACAGATCCGCATGGTGCTGGAGGATCTCGGCGCGGATGCCATCAAGACCGGCATGCTGGCCGATGTCGCCACCATCGAGGCGGTCTGCGATGCGCTGGCGGAATACGGCGCGAGCACTCCGCTGGTGGCGGACCCGGTGATGGTGGCGAAGGGCGGGCACCGGCTGCTGGCGGCGGATGCGGTGGCGACGCTGGCGAAGCGGCTGCTGCCGATGGCGGCACTGATCACGCCGAACCTGCCGGAGGCGGAGGCGCTGGTGGGCTTTCCCGTCACGGACGTGCCGGCGATGCATCGGGCGGCGGATGCGCTGCTGCGGATGGGTGTGCGCGCCGTGCTGGTGAAGGGCGGGCATCTGGACGGCGATGTGCTGACTGATGTGCTGGCCACCGCGGAAGGTCGCGAGGTCTTTGAAAGCCCGCGCATCGCCAGCACCAGCACCCATGGCACCGGCTGCACCCTGGCCTCTGCCATTGCCTGCGGCCTGGCACAGGGCATGACGATGCGCGATGCGGTGCTGCGCGCCCGCGCCTATGTGCGGGCTGCCATGCGCGCCGCACCCGGGCTGGGGCAGGGACATGGGCCGCTCGGCCATGGCATCACGCTCGACCCCGCCCGGCTGGAGTCGATGCCTTGAGACGCTTTGAATTCGTGACCGTCGACGTGTTCACGGACCGCCGCTTCGGCGGCAATCCGCTCGCTGTCTTTCCCGATGCGCGGGGCCTGACGGATGCCGAGATGCAGGCGCTGGCGGCGGAGTTCAACCTCTCCGAGACCACCTTCGTGCTGCCGCCGGAGGACCCCGCGAACACCGCGCGCGTGCGGATCTTCACCCGGCACTACGAGATGCCCTTCGCCGGCCACCCGAATGTCGGCACCGGCTTCGTGCTGCGCGACCGCGCCGTGGATGGCCTGCTGCGGTTCGAGGAAATCGCCGGGCTGGTGGAAGTGCGCGTGGATGCGCAGGGCACCACCATCGCGGCACCGCAGCCCCTGGCGCTGGATGTGGAATTGCCCGCCGCCCTCATTGCCCGTGCCGCGGGGCTGGCGGAGGCGGATATCGTGGTGGCGCGCCATGCGCCGGTGCGCGCCGGGACCGGCAATTTCTTCGTCATCGCGGAGGTGAGGCCGGAAGCCCTCGCCCGCGCCCAGCCGGACTTTGCCGGCTTCCGGGCGGGGCTGGAGGCGGTGCCGGCGCTCGGCGGGCGCTTTGCCCTGTATCTGTATGCGCCGAACGGCGCTGCGGTGCGGGCGCGCATGTTCGCCCCGCTCGGCGGCACGGTGGAGGATGCGGCAACGGGCAGCGCGGCGACGCCCCTCGCGGCGCTGCTGCTGAAACTGTCCTGCCAGGACCAGGGCGCCTGGGACATCACCCAGGGCGTCGAGATGGGCCGGCCGAGCCTGCTGCGGACCACCGCGCGCCGCGCGCCCGATGGCATCCACGCCACCGTCGGCGGCGGATGCGTGCCCATGATGCGTGGGGAGATCAGCCTGTGAGCGGCAGCGGCAAGCGCGGCACCCCGAAGCCCCGCGCCAAGGCGGCCGCGCCCAAGCGCGCCATCCCGGCCGAGGCGGCGCCGGTGGCGGTGGCCTCGCTGGCCGTGCCGAGCGAGGCTCCGGCCCCCACTGCAGCCCCCGCTGCGGCCCCCACTGCGGCCCCCACTGCGGCCCCGCCGGTGGCGGCCGCGGTGCCAGTGCCCGCCGCACCCCCGGGCCTGGCGCATCTGCCGCTGCCGCTGCTGGTGCTGCCGATGGGGCTGGGCGGGCTGGGCCTCGCCTGGCGGGAAGCCGCCGTGGTGCTCGGCGCGCCAGCCTTCCTGGGCGAGGCGCTGCTGCTGCTGACGGCGCTGGCTTGGCTGCTGGTGGTCGGCGCGCAGGGGCTGCGGACGCTGCGCTACCCGGACGCCATGCTGGCCGAATTCCGCCACCCGGTGCGCGTCGCCTTCGCCGCGGCGCCGACGATCGGGCTGATGATCCTGGCTGGCGCCATCTGGCCCTATGCGCCGGGCCTCGGCGCCGGGCTGTGGAGCATGGCGGTGGCGCTGCACCTGGTGGCGGCGATGATGCTGCTGCGCCGGATGCTGGCTGGGCGCGGGGAGGTGGCGATGCTGGCGCCGCCGCTGCTGATCCCCTTCGTGGGCAATATCCTGGCGCCGGTCTTCGGCGTGCGGATGGGCTTCATCGATGCGTCCTGGATGATGTTCGGCGTCGGCGTGCTGCTGTGGCTGGCGGTGCTGCCGCTGCTGCTGCACCGGCTGGTGGCGGGGCCGCCGCTGCCGCTGGCGATGCGGCCGAGCATCGCGATCTTCCTAGCGCCGCCCGCGGTGGGCGCCCTGGCATTGGTGGCGCTGACCGGGCAGGCGCATGGCGTGGCGCTGGCCATGACCGGCGTGGCGCTGCTGCTGGCGGCGGCGCTGCTGTCGCTGGCCGGCGAGCTGGCGCGCGTGCCGTTCAGCCTTTCGTGGTGGGGGGTCACCTTCCCCACCGCCGCCTTCGCCATCATGCTGATGGGGCTGGGCTTTCACCCGGTCTTCGGCTGGCTGGCGCTGGCGCTGAACACCGTGCTGACCGGATGGGTGGCGTGGCGCACCCTTCGGGTGGCGCGCGCCGGCGTGTTCCTGCGGCCCGAGGCCCACTGAAGCGGATGCTTGCGCGGCCTGCGGCGTGGGTTTAACCCTCGCGGCGGGCCACGCTCCCCCACCGGAGCGCATTTGCTTCTGGAAGGGAGCCGCATATGACCGCCAAGCCGGACCTGCGTCCGTCGAACCCCCGTTTTTCATCTGGTCCCTGTGCCAAGCGACCCGGCTGGTCGCTGGCGGCGCTGGAGGGTGCGCTGCTCGGCCGCAGCCATCGCGCCAAGGACCCCAAGGCGAAGCTCGCCGAAACCAGTGAACTGTCCAAGGCCATCCTCGGCATGCCGAAGGATTGGCGGCTGGGCATCGTGCCGGCATCTGACACCGGCGCGGTGGAGATGGCTCTGTGGTCGCTGCTCGGGCCGAAGGGCGTCGATATCCTGGCCTGGGAATCCTTCTCGAAGGATTGGGCGACGGATGTCACGAAGCAGTTGAAGCTGGATGACGTGCGGGTGATCTCGGCCGGCTACGGCAGGCTGCCGGACCTGTCGCAGGTGGACCGCGCGCGTGACCTGGTCTTCGTCTGGAACGGCACCACCAGCGGCGTGCGGCTGCCGAACGCGGACTTCGTCGCCGAGGATCGCGAGGGCCTGGCGATCTGCGACGCCACCAGCGCCGCCTTCGCCATGGACCTGCCCTGGCCGAAGCTGGATGTGGTGACCTGGTCCTGGCAGAAGGTGCTGGGCGGGGAAGCCGCGCATGGCATGCTGGCACTCTCGCCCCGCGCCGTCGCGCGCCTCGAATCCCACAAGCCCGCCTGGCCCATGCCGAAGATCTTTCGCATGACCAAGGACGGCAAGCTGAACGAGGGCATCTTCAAGGGCGAGACGATCAACACGCCCTCCATGCTGTGCGTGGAAGATGCGATCGACGGGCTGCGCTGGGCGGAATCCGTGGGCGGGCTGAAGGGGCTGGTCGCACGGTCGGAAGCGAACCTCGCCGCCGTCGCGGATTGGGTCGCCGGTAGCGACTGGGCGGCCTTCCTGGCGGAGGATGCGGCGACGCGGTCCTGCACCTCCATCTGCCTGAAGATCGTGGCCCCCTGGTTCACCGCGCTCGACGCGGATGGCCAGGCGGCCGTCGCCAAGAAGCTGTCCGCGATGCTGGAGAAGGAGGGCGTCGCATTGGACGCCGCGAATTACCGCGACGCCCCGCCGGGCCTCCGCATCTGGGGCGGCGCCACGGTGGAGACCAGCGACATCCAGGCGTTGCTGCCCTGGCTTGACTGGGCCTTTTCGTCCATTGCCGCCGAGCAGAAGGCCGCGGCGGCATGAGCGCGCCAAAAGTCCTGATCAGCGACAAGCTCTCCGCCGCCGCCATCGCCATCTTCAAGGGCCGTGGCATTGAGGTGGATTTCAAGCCCGGCCTGAAGCCCGCCGAATTGCGCGAGATCATCGGCCACTACGACGGTCTCGCGATCCGCAGCGCCACCAAGGTGACGCGGGAGGTGCTGGATGTGGCGCCGCGGCTGAAGGTGGTGGGCCGCGCCGGCATCGGCGTCGACAATGTCGATGTGTCGAGCGCGACCGCGCGCGGCGTCGTCGTGATGAACACGCCGCATGGCAACGCCATTACCACGGCGGAACATGCGATCGCGATGATGTTCGCCCTGGCCCGACAGATCCCGGAAGCCTCCGCCTCCACGAAGGCGGGCAAGTGGGAGAAGAACCGCTTCATGGGCGTGGAGGTCTCCGGCAAGACGCTCGGCCTGGTGGGTGCCGGGAACATCGGCAGCATCGTCGCCAATCGCGCGGTCGGGCTGCACATGAAGGTCATCGCCTTCGACCCCTTCCTGTCGGAGAAGCGGGCGCTGGAACTGGGCGTGGAGAAGGTGGACCTTGAGACCCTGGTGTCCCGAGCCGACTTCCTCACCATCCATGCGCCCTTCACGGAGCAGACGAAGAACATCCTGTCCCGCGAACGCATCTTCGCGATGAAGAAGGGCGCCCGCCTGATCAACTGCGCCCGTGGCGGCCTGGTGGATGAGGCGGCGCTGTTCGATGCGCTGCAAGCCGGTCACCTGGCCGGCGCGGCGCTCGATGTCTTCGAGACGGAGCCTGCCACCGACAGCCCGCTGTTTGGCCTGGAGAATGTGGTCTGCACCCCGCATCTGGGCGCCGCGACGGCCGAGGCGCAGGAGAATGTGGCGCTGCAGGTGGCCGAGCAGATGAGCGACTTCCTGCTGACCGGCGCCGTCTCCAACGCCATCAACATGCCGAGCGTGACCGCGGAGGAGGCGCCGCGCCTGCGCCCCTACATGGAACTCGCCCGCCAGCTTGGCGCACTCGCCGGCCAGCTCACGGCCGCGCAGGGCGAGGAGATCAAGGCGATCCATGTGGCCTATGAGGGCCAGGCGGCGGAGCTGAACCAACGCCCGCTGACGGCCGCCGCGCTGGCCGGCGTGCTGACGCCGATGATGGGCGCGGTGAACATGGTCAACGCCCCCGTGGTGGCGCGGGAGCGTGGTATTGAGGTGGCCGAGACGGTGCTGGAACGCAGCGGCGACTATGCCACGCTGGTCCGCGTCACGGTGGTGACGCAGGGGCTCAGCCGCTCCGTCGCCGGCACGCTGGTCGGCACCGGCAAGCCGCGGCTGGTGGAGGTGAAGGATATCGCGGTGGAGGCCGATTTCGCGCCGCACATGCTGTACGTGACGAACCAGGACCGTCCCGGTTTCATCGGCCGCTTCGGCACCACGCTCGCCGATGCCGGCATCAACATCGCCACCTTCCATCTCGGCCGCAACACGCCGGGTGGCGATGCGATCTGCCTGGTGGCGCTGGATGCGGCGGTGCCGGATGAGGTGCTGGCCGCCGTGCGGGCGCTGCCGCTGGTGGTGCGGGCGACGCCCCTGGCTTTCTAGTCGGCGTCCCGCCCGGTGGCGTGTGCCACCGGGCGGCGCGGTCTCATTTCGCGGCGCCGGACAGCGCCTCGCCGAGTTCCTTGATCTGGTCCGCCTTCTTGCCTTCGGCGCGGCCGGCCATCTTGAGCGTGCCTTCGCCCAGCGCGCTGACGACCTTCTTCACCGCCTCGCCGTCGATCTCATCCTCCTGGATCAGCTTCTTCAGGCGTTCCAGGTCGCGGATGATGCCCTTGGCGCCGGGCGTCTCAACATTCTCCAAGGTCTTCTCCCACCCCTCGATGTTCTTCACTGCGGCGCTGATGGTGAAGCCTTTCACGCCCTCGCTGATATGCTTGATGGTGGCTGCGAATTGCGGCATCTGGCCTGTCTCTCCCGCCGACGCGTCATGCGCCGGCCCGGGCTGAAAGCGCGGCGCCGGAGCGCGGGTTGCGACAGTATATTTTCGGCATGCGCGGGTTGTGGCGCAGCGGATTGCCCTACGCGAACGATCGGTCCCGCGCGTTATGCGTGACCAGCCTTTCCCGCAGCCATTGCTGCGCCGGCACCGGCGTGTCGCGCTTGTGCCACAGCATGCTCACCTCGAAGCGCGGCGCCTCGAAGGGCAGGGGGCTTACGGTCAGCGCCGCCGCATTGGCACATAGCCGCGACAGGCGCAGCGGCAGCGTGGCGATGGCCGGGACGGATTTCAGCAGCAGCGGAATGCCGAGGAAATGCGCGGTGGCAAGGATGCTCCGCCGCCGCAGCCCCTGCGCCTCCAGCGCCCGGTCGACGAAGCTCGAGAATTCCGCATGCAGGCTCGGCAGGATGTGCGGCAGCTGCGCGAAATCCCCCAGCGTGATCGGGGCCGACAGCCCAAGCCGCGCGCCATCGAACAGGCAGGCATGGCCTTCCTCGAACAGTGTCTGGCGTTCCTGCCAGCGGCGCGGTGCGGAGAGCATGCCGAGTGCCAGGTCGATCTCGCCCGCATCCAGCAGCTCCGGCGCGCTGCGGCGGTCGACCGGCCGCACGGCGAGGCCGATATCCCAGCCGGCCGCGGCAATCTCCGTCGCCAGCCCGCGCAGCAGCACCGCGGCGGCGTAGTCGCCGGCGCCGATGCGGAACTCGGTGCGGCGGCCCGCCGGATCGAACGCCGCCTCCGCCGCCGGCAGCAGGGCGCGGGTGGCCAGCAGCAGCGCCTCCCGCACCGGCTCCGCCAGTCGCTGCGCCCGCGCCGTGGGTTCCAGCCCGGTGGCGCTGCGCACGAACAGCGCATCGCCCGTCGCCGCGCGCAGCCGCGCCAGCCCGTGGCTGACGGCGGATTGCCCGATGCCGAGCCGCGTCGCGGCGCGGGAGGCGCTGCGGGTTTCCATGACGGCGTCGAAGACCTTCAGCAGGTTGAGGTCCAGCCCGGCGCTATGAATTTGGCTCATGCGGATATCGATCGAGGTCCGGATTGTTCATCGCCTTTGCCCGCAAACATGCCTGACCGACAACAAGATCCTGCAGGTCCCCCGCATGAGCAACGCACCACCCATCTGCGCCATCCTCGGCTACGGCCCCGGCCTTGGCGCGGCTATTGCCACCCGCTTCGCCGCCGGCGGCTACCGCGTGCACGGCCTGGCGCGCGACCCGTCCCGGCACACCGCAAGCGGCATCGCGCTGCGCGCCGCCGATGCCGCCGACCCGGCTTCGCTCACCGCCGCGCTGGATGCGCCAGGGGTCGGACCGGTGGATGTGCTCATCTGCAACGCCTATCGCGCGACCATGGCGCAGCCCGGCCCCTCCGCGCTGCCGCTCGCCGATCTGGCGGCGGATTTCGCGGTGAATGTGGGCGGTGCGCTGGCGGCGGCGCAGGCGGTGCTGCCCGGCATGCGCGCGGCCGGGCGGGGTTCCATCCTGTTCACCGGCGGCGGGCTGGCGCTGGACCCCACGGGCTGGCTGCCGGCCGCCTCGCTTGCCATCGGCAAGGCCGGGCTGCGCAGCCTGGCGCAGACCTTGCATGCGGAGCTGGCGCCCGCTGGCATCCATGCCGGCACCGTCACCGTGGCGGGCATGATCGCCCCCGGCACCGCCCCCCCCGGCACCGCCTTCCACCCGGCGCGCATCGCGGAGGCCTTCTGGTCCCTGCACCAGGACCCGCCCGGCGCCTTCCGCGCCGAAATCATCTTCCAGGGCTGAGGAGGCCAGCATGATCACACGTCGCAAGCTCGGGCTCGCCGCGGGCGCGCTTTCCGTCATGTCGCTTTCGCACGCGCGGGCCTACACGCCCGGCGCGGGGCTGGAGGTGGCGAAATACGACCGGCCCGGGGAGGGTTCGGTGAATTCCTTCCTGCTGATCGGCTCGCGCTCCCTCGTCATCGTCGATTGCCAGCGCACTTCGGTGGAGGCCGCGCAGGTGGTCGCCCATGCGCGCGGCACCGGCCTGCCGGTGGAGGCGATCTTCCTGTCGCATGAGCACGCGGACCATGTGACGGGCCTCGATGTGGTGCACCGCGCCTTCCCCGAGGCGCCGATCCTGGCTGGCGAGGTGACGCGCGACTGGATCGCGAACCGGGGGCGGGAGCTGATCGGCATGATGCAGGGCTTCTTCCCCGGCCGCGTGCCGGACCGCCTGCCGGTGCCGACCCGCGTGCTGCGCCCGGATGAGCGCATCACCCTGGCCGGCGCCGAATGGCGCGTCGACCAGCTCGGCCGCGGCGAGGCCAGCGGCATGACGCTGCTGCATTCCGAGGCCAATGACCTGCTGGTCACCGCCGATCTCTGCGGCAACCGCGCGACGCCCTGGCTGCTGGATGGCCACGCGCTGGACTGGATCGCGCAGCTGGAAGCCGCGCTGCCGCGCTATGCGGGCGTCGGTACGGCACTCCCCGGCCATGGTGCCGCGGCGCCGGCCGGCGTGCTGATCCGCGAGCAGCTGGACTACCTCCGCGCCATGGAAGCCGCGGTGCGCGCCGAGCTCGCCACCGCCACGCCGCTTTCGCCGGCGGCCGCGCAGCGCATCCGCGCGATGATGGAGGCGCGGTATCCCGGCTTTCCGCGCGTCGCGCCACAGCCAAATCTGATCGAGCTGAACGCCGCCGCCCTGGCGCGCGAAATCACCGGAGGCTGAGTCCGTGATGCAGAGACGCCTGGTCCTGCCGGCCCCGGCCGCCCTGCTGGCGCGCATCCGCATCAACTGACGGCCCTACGGCTCAGTCAGCCGCGGCTGCGGCTGCCGCCATCCAGCCGACGGATCTCGCCATAAGCCGCGGCCGCCGCTTCGGAGACGCGCGGCAGGCGGGGCAGGGTGCCAAGCCGGGCGAGTGTCGCCTGCGGGCCGAGCGGAAAGTCGGGCCCGCTCAGCGCCGCCTCCGCCCGGGCCGGCCGGCCCTGGTCCAGCGCCGTGGCGGCGTCGCGCAGCGCGGTGATGACGGAAGCGGGCGGGGCCTCGGCTGCGATGCCGAGGGCCTGGCGCAGCTCCGCCACGCCCAGCCGCGTCGCATGCAAGGCGGGGCCGGAGGCTTCGTGCCGATAGCGCGGGTCCTGCCGCAGGGCATCGGCCACCACCTCCAGCTGAACGGCGGCGCGGGCGGCCTGGGCCGGGTTGCCGGCGAGGCGGGAGGTATCGGCCAGCCACCAGGGGGCGGACAGCGCGGCGCCGCGGACCGGGTCTCCGAAGCCACCCAGATGCTGTGCGGCCGGGTCGGCACAGGCGGTGGCGAGCAGCAGGGGCAGAAGGAACAGGCGCATGGACCGGAACTGGTGCGGTGCGGGCGCCACGGCAAGTCACGCTTCGTCACGTGACCGATGCGCCGCGATGCAGGATTCCTGCGGCATGACGCTGCACCTGCCCGCCCTGCCTCGCCGTGGCCTGATCCTGGCCGCTCCCGCCCTTCTGCTGTCCGGCTGCGCCCAGGCGCAGCTGGCCGCGGGCACGCCGGCGCAGATGGAGGGCCCCTACTACCCCCGCGCCATTCCCGCCGATGCGGATGCCGATCTGCGCCGCGTCGCCGGGCTCGGCCAGGTGGCGCAGGGCCGGCCGCTGCTGCTGGTGGGCTTGGTGCGGAACCTGGATGGTGCGGCGCTGCCGGGCGCCATGGTGGAGATCTGGCAGGCCGATCATGCCGGCATCTACCTGCACCCGCGGGAAGGCCGTCTGGCGCAGCGCGATGCTGGCTTCCAGGGCTATGGCCGCACCCGCGCCGATGCCCGGGGCCACTACGCCTTCCGCACCATCCGCCCCGGCGAATATCCGGGCCGCACGCCGCATATCCACCTGCGCGCGCATCCGCCCGCCGGCGGCCCGGCCCTGACCACCCAGGTCTATTTCCCGGATGAGCCGCTGAACGCCCGCGACGGCCTGCTGCGCCGCGTGGCGGCAGATCGCCGCGCGCTGCTCATGGCACAGCTTTCGGCGACCGATGAGGGCCAGCGCGCGGCCTTCGATATCATCCTGGCCTAAACCCTGATCCGCGAAGGCGGATCATGGTCCAGGCTTCGCTGGGAGGGTGATTCACCGCTGCGGCGATTCCGCCTTCGCGGATCACGCTCCAGCCGCCTTGTCGGGGCCGGGGGTTGCGAAGGGGCCGCCCCCCTGCCACACACGCGCCGCCTTTCCGCGGCGCTGAACGTAGAATGACCGACGATCCTCCGAACCCCGCCTTGCTGCCCGCTGGCCTCGCCGACGTCCTGCCGCCCGAGGCGGAGCGGGAGGCGATGCTCGTCGAGGTGCTGGCCGAGACCTTCGCCCGCCACGGCTATGAGCGGGTGAAGCCGCCGCTGCTGGAATTCGAGGACAGCCTGCTGGCGGGTTCCGGCGCCGCTGTGGCGGAACAGACCTTCCGGCTGATGGATCCGGTCAGCCACCGCATGATGGGCCTGCGCGCGGATACCACGCCGCAGGTCGCCCGCATCGCCGCGACGCGCCTGGCCGGCGTCCCCCGCCCCCTGCGGCTGAGCTATGCCGGCCAGGTGCTGCGCGTGCAGGGCAGCCAGTTCGCCCCCGCGCGGCAGCTTCCCCAGGCCGGAATCGAGCTGATCGGCCCGGAAAGCGCCGCGGCGGATGCCGAGGTCGCGGCCGTGGCGGCGGAGGCGCTGGCCGCCGTCGGCATCCTGGATGCGTCGCTCGACATCACCCTGCCGCGGCTCGCCCCCGCGCTGCTGGACGAAGCGGGCGTGCAGGGCGATGCGCGCCGCCGGCTGGCCCGCGCGCTGGACCGCAAGGATGCCGCCGCCGTCGCCGAATACGCCGCACAATCCGGTGGCGCCGCGCTGCTGCTGCCCGCTTTGCTTGCCGCCGCGGGACCTGCCGATGCAGCGCTGGCGGTGCTGGAGGCGGAGGCGCTGCCGCCGGCCGCGCGGCAGATCGCCGACCACGCCGCCGCCGTGGTCGCCGCCATCCGCGAATTGGCGCCGAGCCTGCGGATCACGCTGGACCCGCTGGAATTCCGCGGCCTGCATTACCACACCGGCGTCGCCTTCACGATCTTCGGCGCCGGTCGCACCGGGGAACTGGCGCGCGGCGGACGCTATCTTTCGGGCGAGGAGCCGGCCACGGGCATGACGCTGTACCCGGATGCGGTGCTGCGCGCGGTGCCGCCCGCGGCGCCGCGTCTGCGCGTGTTTCTGCCGCTGTTCCTGCCGCGCGAGGCGCAGGCCGGGCAGGCCGCGGCCTTGCGCGCGCAGGGCTACGCCACGGTGGCGCCGCTCGCCCCCACCGATACGGCGCAGTCCCTGCGCTGCACCCATGTGATGGACAGCACCGGCGCGCTGCGCCCCGTGCAGCACCCGGTTCAGGAGTAGTCGCGATGGCCAATGTCGCCGTCATCGGCGCCCAATGGGGCGACGAGGGCAAGGGGAAGGTTGTGCGCTTCCAGGGTGGCCATAATGCTGGCCACACGCTGGTGGTGGGCAACCAGGTCTACAAGCTGTCGCTGCTGCCGTCCGGCGTGGTGCGCGGCAAGCTCGGCGTGATCGGCAACGGCGTGGTGCTGGACCCGGAGCACCTGCTGTCGGAGATCGCCAAGGTCAACGCGCAGGGCCTCAAGGTCGGGCCGGAAAATCTTCGGATCGCGGAGAACGTGCCGCTGATCCTGCCGCTGCACCCGGCGCTGGACAAGGCGCGGGAAGCGGCGCGCGGGGCCTCTGCCATCGGCACCACCGGGCGCGGCATCGGCCCGGCCTATGAGGACAAGGTCGCCCGTCGCGCCATCCGCCTGTCCGACCTGGCGGAGCCGGAGGTGCTGTCGCACAAGCTGGATGAGCTGCTGCTGCACCACAACACGCTGCTGAAGGGCCTCGGCGCGCCGGTGTTCGAGAAGCAGGTGCTGCTCGACCGGCTGCTGGAACTGGCGCCGCTTCTGCTGCCCTTCTCCGAGCCGGTCTGGCAGTTGCTGGACGAGGCGCACCACACCGGCAAGCGCGTGCTGTTCGAGGGCGCGCAGGCGGTGATGCTGGATGTGGACCACGGCACCTACCCCTATGTCACCTCCTCCAACACCGTGGCCGGCAATGCGGCGGCGGGGTCGGGCGTCGGGCCGAAGCAGATCGGCTATGTGCTCGGCATCGCCAAGGCCTACACCACCCGCGTCGGCTCCGGCCCCTTCCCGACGGAGCTGAAGGACGAGACCGGCCGCCTGCTGGGCGAGCGTGGCCATGAATTCGGCACCGTCACCGGCCGGCCGCGCCGCTGCGGCTGGTTCGATGCCTGCATGGTGCGCCAGGCCGTGAAGGTCGGCGGCGTGGAGGGACTGGTGCTGACCAAGCTCGATGTGCTGGACGGCATGAAGGAGCTTCGCATCTGCACCGGCTACGAGGTGGACGGCCAGGTGGTGAACCGGCTGCCGGCCTCGATCGCGGCGCAGGAAAAGGCAAAGCCGGTCTATGAGGTGATGACTGGCTGGTCCGGCTCCACCCGGGGCGCCCGCAGCTACGCGGAATTGCCGGCCGAGGCGGTGAAGTATGTCCGCCGGATCGAGGAACTGGTGGAGGCGCCGGTCGTGCTGCTCTCGACCAGCCCGGACCGCGACGACACCATCATGCTGCGCGACCCGTTCGCGGGATAAGGGAGGACATCGAGCGATGAGCCAGGCCGAGGAATTCCACAACCTGGACGACGAGACGCAGGGCCTGGCCCGCGAACTCGCGCCCGGCGTCACCACCCGCATCTTCCCGGGCGAGCACGCCATGCTCTCCGTCGTCAGCATCGCGCCCAACGCCACGGGCACGGTGCATGACCATCCGGAGGAGCAATGGGGCGTGCTGATCGAAGGCAGCGCCATCCGCATCCAGGGCGGCGAGGAGATCAGCGTCAAGAAGGGTGACTTCTGGCGCACTCCAGGCGGCGTGCCGCATACCATGAAGGCGGGGCCGGAAGGCTGCCGGGTGCTGGACATCTTTGCCCCCCCGCGCGAAGCCTATCGCAAGCAGGGCAAGGGCTTCGGCTGAGACACGGTTTTTCCTTCCATTACGGAGGGAAAGGCTGCGCCAAATTCATCTAGACATCCGGTTGTAAGAAAAGCGTAACGCTGGCAGGCTCCCTGCCATGCCGAGCCCCCGCGACAGCCAGGACCCGCGCCCCATCCCCGCCGGCGACCTGGACCGGGCCGCCGCCGACCGCGCCTCCCGCGATGCCTCCATCGTGCTCGGCCTGACGCTGCCGGGCGACGCGGTGCTGTATCTGCTGCTGCCGCTGCACGCCGCGGCCTTCGGGGTGACGCTGGCGGAGGCCGGTCTGCTGCTGGCGGCGAACCGGCTGGTGCGGATCATCGGCTATGGCTGGGTGGCGCGGTTCTATGAACGGGCCGGGCCGCGCCAGGCTTGCCTGATCGCGGTGCTCGGCGCCGCCTGCGCCACGGGTGGCTATGCCGTGCTGCCGGGGGTCTGGTGGCTGCTGCCGGCGCGGCTGGTCTGGGGGCTTTCCTTCGCCGCGATGAACATCGCCACCCAGGCGCTGGCGACCGCGGAGGCTTCCGGCGCCGCCCGCCGCAGCGGGGTATCCCGCGCCATCATCTCCACCGGGCCGATGCTCGGCCTGCTGGCCGGCGCCGTGGTGGCGGAGGTCGCGGGGCCGCAGGTGGTGTTCGCCGGCCTCGGCCTGCTGTCGTTGGTCGCGCTGCCCTTCGCCTGGCGGCTGCCGGAGGGGGAGGGGCCGCGCCTGCGCGCTGCCGGCCCGCGCTTCTCGCTGCCGAAGCCGCTGGATGTCTGGTCCTTCATCCAGGGGCTGACGCTGGATGGGCTGTTCGTGCTCGGCCTCGCCTTCCTGGCCGCCGCCGCCTTGCCGGAGGGGGCCGCGCTGGCGGCCGGGGCGGCGCTCTCCGCGCGCTACCTGGCGGAGGTGGTGCTGGGCGCGCCGGCGGGACGGCTGGCGGAACGCATCGGCGCGGCGCGCCTGCTGCTGCTGGTCTCGCTCGCCTCAGCGGCCGGGTTGGCGGTGATCGGGGTCGGGTGGTTGTGGGTCGGCAGCCTGCTGGTGGTCGGGCTGCGCGGGTTGCTGCAACCGCTTCCAGCCCCCGTCGCCGCCGCCCGCGCCGCACCACAGGACCGCGTGGCGGCGCTGGCGCGGCTGGCCACCTGGCGGGATATCGGCGCGGGGGTCGGGCCGCTGGTGGCGGGCGTGCTGCTGCCGCTGGTGCCGGCCGTGTGGCTGTATTTCGGCGCCGCGGCCTTGCTGACCGCGGCGTCACTGGCGGCGCTGCGGCGGTAGGCGGTGGTTCAGCCGGCCTCGGCCAGCAGCGCCTTCAGATCCAGCCGCTTCGTGCACATCACCAGCTTGCCATCCGCGCCGCGCGGCCAATCCTGCCGCGGCCGGTCGCGGTAAAGCTCCACCCCATTGCCATCAGGATCGCGCAGATACAGCGCCTCCGACACGCCATGGTCGCTGGCGCCTTCCAACGGCCAGCCCGCCTGCACCAATTGCCGCAGCGCGCGCGCCAGGGCGGGGCGGTCCGGCAGCAGCAGCGCCACATGGTACAGGCCGGTGGTACCGAAGCCGGGCGGGCTGCCGCCGGCGCTTTCCCAGGTGTTGAGCGCGATGTGGTGGTGGTAGCCGCCGGCCGAGAGGAACACGGCCTGGTCGCCGATGCGCTGCTGCACCTCCAGTCCGATCAGGTCGCGCCAGAAGCGCAGGCTGCGCTCCAGCTCCGCCACCTTCAGGTGGACATGGCCGATACGGGCGCCTTCCGGCATCACATAGGGGGCGGCGCGGGTTTCACCTTCGAGCGTGATGGACATGACGGGCTCCTTCCTGGTCCCTCAGAGTGGTCCCGCTGGGCGGCCGGGTCCAATCGTCTTGCCGCATGGGCCATATCGCCCCGGATGATGGGCTCAGCCCGGCTTGGTGCCGTTGCCATCCAGCGCGCGGCGGATACGGCGCGCCACTTCCGCCCGGCGATAGGGCTTCTGCATGACCGGGAAGCCATGCGGGCTGACCCCGGTGCTGGCCGCCTCCTCCCGCGGATCGACGAAGCCAGTCGAGAGCAGCACGCGCAGGCCCGGCCGGCGCTGCCGGGCGGTGGTGGCCAGGGTGATGCCGTTGATGCCGCCGGGCATCACCACGTCGCTGAACAGCAGATCGTAGCGCCGGTCCGGATCATCCAGCAGCCGCAGCGCGGCCGGGCCGTCGCTGGCCGTCTCCACCTGGTAGCCGAGGTCGCGCAGCAGGCTCTCCGCCAGGTCGAGCACCTCCGCATTGTCGTCCACCACCAGCACCCGTTCCCCCTGGCCGCGCGGCTCCCCCTCCGTGTCCGGCGCCGCGGCCTGGCCGGGTGCCACCACGCCGGGCGCCAGGGCGGGGAAACGCATCCGCACCGTGGTGCCCTGGCCCTCGCTGCTCTCGATCCGCAGGAAGCCGCCGGATTGCCGCACGAAGCCATGCACCTGGGCCAGGCCGAGGCCGGAGCCCTGGCCGATGTCACGCGTCGTGAAGAAGGGCTCCGTCACGCGGTTCAGAATCGCGCTGGGGATGCCGATGCCGGTGTCCCGCACCGCGAGTTCAACCAAGCCATGCGGCGCGGCATCGGCTTCCGGCGCGCCCGATCGCACCAGATGGGCGGTGCTGATGGTGACCTCGCCGCGGCCCGGCATGGCGGCGCGGGCATTGAGCAGGAGATTGACCAGGGCTGCCTCAAGCTGGCCGATGTCCAGCCGCGCGGGTGGCAGCCCGGGCGTCAGGTGCAACCGCAGGTTGGCGCCGCCCAGCGCGCGGGCCAGCAGTTCGCACTGGTCCTGCAGCGCGGTGTTGATATCGGTCGGGTGCCCCTCCAGCCGCTGACGGCGGGCGAAGGCCAGAAGCTGGCGTGTGAGGGTGGCGCCGCGGCGCGCCGCCTCCAGCGCGCCCTCATGCCGCCGCTGGGCGCGGGGGTTGCCCGATTCCACGACGAGGGGGCGCAACACCTCGAGCGAGCCCACCACCACCTGCAGCAGATTGTTGAAATCATGCGCGACGCCGCCGGTGAGCTGGCCCAGCGCCTCCAGCCGTTGTGTCTGGCGCACGGCCTCCTCCGCCTCCCGCCTGCGGGAGACGTCGAGCTGGCTGCCAAAGAAATACAGCAGGCGGCCATCGCTGCCGAAGACCGGGCTGACGAACAGCGCGTTCCAGAAGGCCGAGCCATCCTTGCGGTAGTTCACCAGCTCGATCGCGATATCGGTGCGCGCGGCGATCGCGGTGCGCAGCTGGTTGACCGCGGTGCGATCCGTGGCCAGTCCCTGCATGAAGCGGCAGTTGCGGCCGAGAACCTCCTCCGCCGCATAGCCTGTCATCTGCTGGAAGGCCGGGTTGGCGAAGATGATGGGATTGTCCGGCCGGTTAGGGTCCGTGACGATCATCGGCATCCGCGTCATCTCGATCGCCGCGAAGAACAGGTCTCCGCTGCCGAGGGGATCGATCGTCGTCAGGGGCGGGGGCACCGCTGGGTCTGGCCGGGACCGGTCGGACAAGTCTGTCTGGATTGGAAGGATAGTCACAGCAGGTAGAACCGGCGCGGGGAAGCGCGGTTCCACAGGACCGCCACATTTCAGTCAGTTCATGTGACCCAATCTGGCCAAAAAAAACGCCCCGTGCCGGGTGGCGCGGGGCGTCTTCGGATGGGCCGCAACGACCTCGTCAAACGGCGCCGAGGCGACGCTCGACGATCTGGGTCTTCATGCTCTTCTGCAGCTTCTCGAAGGCGCGCACCTCGATCTGGCGCACGCGCTCGCGGCTGATGTTGTATTGCTGGGAGAGCTCCTCCAGCGTCGTCGGCTCGTCCTTCAGGCGCCGCTCGATCAGGATGTGGCGCTCCCGGTCGTTCAGCGTCTTCAGTGCCTCACCCAGCAGCTCGCGCCGGTTGGACATGTCCTGCCGCTCGGCAAGCTCCGTCTCCTGGCTCTCCCCGTCATCGACCAGCCAATCCTGCCATTCGCCGTCGCTGTCGGCGCGGACAGGGGCGTTCAGGCTGTTGTCGGGCGACGCGAGGCGGCGGTTCATCGACACCACATCGGCCTCCGGCACGGCCAGGACGCGGGCGATCTTCTCGACCTGCTCCGGCTTCAGGTCGCCTTCCTCCAGCGCCGCCATCTGGCCCTTCAGCCGACGGAGGTTGAAGAACAGCTTCTTCTGCGCCGCGGTCGTCCCCATCTTCACGAGCGACCAGCTGTGCAGGATGTATTCCTGAATGGCCGCGCGGATCCACCACATGGCGTAGGTCGCCAGGCGGAAGCCACGATCCGGGTCAAAGCGCTTGACGGCCTGCATCATGCCGACATTGCCCTCGGAGATCAGCTCACCGACCGGCAGCCCGTAGCCGCGGTAGCCCATGGCGATCTTGGCGACGAGGCGGAGGTGGGACGTGACGAGGCGATGGGCGGAGGGCTCGTCGCCCTCATCCTTCCAGCGCTTGGAGAGGTTGTACTCCTCCTCCGGCGTCAGCATCGGAAACTTGCGGATGTCCTGAAGGTACCGGGACAGGTTGCCTTCGGGGGCCATCGGAATGGACAAAGTGGAAGCCATGGTGAGAACTGCCTCCTCGGTCGCCTGG
>LNFM01004103.1_pt1 | contig 29075 bp, 24 predicted proteins | sample 596031 | NCBI WGS metagenome assembly LNFM01 (sample SAMN04254537, study PRJNA301005) | activated carbon metagenome | isolation source: dual media filters at the Ann Arbor, Michigan drinking water treatment plant | place: USA: Ann Arbor
GGTCGCCTTCGTAGCCGAAGGCCGGCTGGATGCCGACGAAGACGTTGCCGTAGCGCTCGCCCAGCACGAAGATCGAGCTGCCGTCGCTCTGCTGACGGCCCGGTGCCGGGCCCCACTGCGCTTCGATCTCCTTGAGCCAGCGCTCGCGACGCACGTGGTCGTCGGCGGGGATGCGCGCGTGCACGTTGGCGATGGCGCCGAAGCGCTCGGCGTTGCCCTTGATGATCTGCTCGCGCAGTTCGTCGACGGTGGCCGGCACGTCGAGCGTGTAGCCCTCGCGCTTCATCGCCAGCAAGGTGTTGTGCAGCGATTCGAACACCGACAGGAAGGCGGCCGTGCCCGACGCGCCCGCGTTGGGCGGGAAGTTGAAGATGACGCAGGCCACCTTCCGCTGCGCGCGTTCGCCGCGGCGCAGGGCCACCAGCTTGGCGACGCGGGCGGCCAGCGCGTCGGCGCGCTCGCTGCAGGTCTGCATGTCGTGCGAATCGAGGGCGGCGGTGAACTTGCAGCCGCGCTCGCAGCCGCTGCAGGCAACGCCCGCGGCGTCGGTGCGGCCGCCGTAGACCATCGGTCCCGTGGAGCCATCGAGCTCGGGGATGGCGATCATCATGGTCGCTTCCACCGGCAGCAGGCCGCGTTCGGAGCCGCCCCAGGATTCCAGCGTCTGGAACTCGACCGGCATCACCGACAGGTAGGGCACGTCGAGCGCGGCCAGCGTGTCTTCGGCGGCGCGCGAGTCGTTGTAGGCGGGGCCGCCGACGAGCGAGAAGCCGGTCAGCGAGACCACGGCGTCGACGGTGGCGCGGCCGTCCTTCATGAAGAACCTGTCGACCGCCGGGCGGGCGTCCAGGCCGGTGGCGAAGGCCGGTACCACGCGCAGGCCGCGCGCTTCCAGCGCCGTGATGACGCCGTCGTAGTGCGCCGTGTTGGCCGCCAGCAGGTACGAGCGCAGCAGCAGCAGGCCCACCGTGCCCTGCGTGCCGCTGGTGGCCACGCGCGGCAGCTCGGTCACGTCCTCGGCCATGCGCTGCGTCATGCGCGGGTGGTACACGCCGATCTCGGGGTATTCGATGGGCGCTGTGGGCTTGACCTGGCCGCGCAGCGCACGCCGGGGGCCGTCCGCGTAGCGGTCGACCAGCAGTTGCACCATGCCGACCATGTTCTCGTGCGAACCGGCCAGCCAGTACTGCAGCACCAGGAAGTAGGCGCGCATGTCCTGGGCCGTTCCGGGGATGAAGCGCAGGATCTGCGGCAGGCGGCGCAGCATCTTCATCTGCTGCGCACCTGCGGTGGCCTTGCTGGCGCCTTCGCTCTCGCCCTTGCCCGACATCTTGCCGCGCAGCTTCTTCAGCAGGGCCATCATGCCGGTGGCTTCGGTGTCCATGCTGAACTTGCCCATGCGGGTGAGCTTCATCACTTCGCTGGCCGACATCGCGCAGACCATCGCGTCGCACTGTTCGCGGCGTGCCTTCAGCGCGTCGATGACGGGCTGGAAGTGCTCTTCCATGAACAGCATCGTCGCAATGACGAGGTCGCCTTCGGCGATGTCGTCGCGGCAGCGCTGCAGCGCGATGCCATCGTCTTTCCACTCCGACGCTGCATGCACGGTCAGGCGCAGCCCGGGGATGTCGCGTGCGAGCGTGCGGCTGGCGCGCTCGGTGGCGGTGGCCAGGTGGCTGTCCATCGTGACCAGCACCACCCTGACGGTGGGGCCCGCCGTGGCGGACTCAGGTGCTGAAGTGCGCTTTGGCATCGTAGAGGGTCTCGACAGTGATGGTGGCCACGCCTCGTTCCCGGGCGTAGCGCTCGGTGTTGCGGCGGGCCTTGCCGCGCACGAAGAACGGAATCTTGTGAAGCTCTTTCTCGGCCTCGGGCGCCCAGCGCGGGTCGACCGGGGCCGCGGGCTGAGCGGCGGCCTGCACGAGTGCCGCCGCAGCGACGACCGCCGAAGGAGGGGTGCTCATGGCGGCTTCGATGGCGGCGGTGGCCAGCACGGCCGTGGGGGCGGGCGCCAGCGGCGCGGCTTCTTCGCTCGCACTGCGCGGCGTGTTGGCCGAGCCCAGGTGCGACGGGGCCGCATCGCCGTGGAACTCGAAGTCGTCGCGGAACATGTGCAGCAGGTGCTCTTCCAGACCCATCATCAGCGGGTGCACCCAGGTGTCGAACATCACGTTCGCGCCTTCGATGCCCATCTGCGGCGCGTAGCGCGCGGGGAAGTCCTGCACGTGCACGGGAGCCGAGATGACGGCGCAGGGCAGGCCCAGGCGCTTGGCAGTGTGGCGCTCCATCTGCGTGCCCAGCACCAGTTCCGGGTGGGCCTCGGCGATGGCGGCCTCGACCTCGAGGTAGTCGTCGCTGATCAGCGGCTCGATGCCGTAACGCTTGGCGGCTTCGCGGATCTCGCGTGCGAATTCGCGGCTGTAGGTGCCCAGGCCGACGACGGTGAAGCCCATCTCGTCGGCGGCCACGCGCGCGGCGGCCACGGCGTGCGTGGCGTCGCCGAAGATGAAGACGCGCTTGCCGGTGAGGTAGGTGCTGTCGACCGATTTCGAGTACCAGCGCGCACGCCCGTCGGTCAGGGCCAGCGCGGCCGTGCCGTCGACGCCGGCCAGCTCGGCGACGCGGCGGATGAAGTCGCGCGTGGCCCCCAGGCCGATCGGCACGATGTCCACGCGCGGCTGCTTCCAGGTGCGTTCCAGCCACTGCGCGGCGACACCGGCGACTTCCGGATACAGCACGACGTTGAAGTCGGCGTCGGGCAGGCGCGTCAGGTCGGCCGGCGTGGCGTTCATCGGGGCCACGACGTTGACGTCGACGCCCATCGAGGCCAGCAGGCCCGTGATTTCCTTGACGTCGTCGCGGTGGCGGAAGCCCAGCGCCGTGGGGCCCAGCAGGTTGCACGTCGGGCGGCGGCCCTCGGCGCGTGCCGGACGCGTCAGCATCGGCGGCGTGCCCGCGGCCGGCTTGGCCAGCACGCGCACCAGCTGGTAGAAGGTTTCGGCCGCGCCCCAGTTTTCCTTGCGCTGGTACGACGGCAGTTCGAGCGCGATGACGGGAATGGGCAGGTGCAGCGCTTCGGCTAGGCCGCCGGGATCGTCCTGGATCAGTTCGGCCGTGCACGAGGCGCCGACGATCATGGCCTGCGGCTGGAAGCGCTCGTACGCATGCTGCACCGACGTCTTGAAGAGCTGGGCCGTGTCACCGCCCAGGTCGCGCGCCTGGAAGGTGGTGTAGGTGACGGGTGGCCGCTCGGCGCGGCGCTCGATCATCGTGAACAGCAGATCGGCGTAGGTGTCACCCTGCGGTGCGTGCAACACGTAGTGCAGTTCGCGCATGGCGGTGGCCACGCGCATGGCGCCCACGTGAGGCGGGCCTTCGTAGGTCCAGAGAGTCAGCTGCATGGTTCTTTCGCGAAGCCGTTCAGGCCGCCAGCCGAGCGCGGCGGTCGAGCGGGCGGGCCAGCAGGGCGGCCAGGTCGGCGGCCTGCTCGAAACCGTGGATCGGCGAGAACACCAGTTCGATCGACCACTTGGTGGTCAGCCCTTCGGCTTCCAGCGGGTTGGCCAGGCCGAGGCCGCAGACGATGAGGTCGGGACGTGCGGCGCGGCAGCGATCGAGCTGGCGTTCGACGTCCTGGCCCTCGCTGATCAGCACGTTGGCGGGCAGCATCTCGAGTTCCTCGGCCAGGTGCTGGCGGTGCAGGTAGGGCGTGCCGACCTCGACCAGCTCCATGCCCAGCTCACGGGCGGTGAAACGCGCCAGCGGCACTTCGAGCTGGGAGTCGGGGAAGAAGAAGATCCGCTTGCCGGCCAGCGACGCGCGGTGGCGGGCCAGCGCCTGCGTGGCGCGCTCGCGCGCCGGAGCGATGGTGGCTTCGAAGCGTGAAGGCTCGACCGCGAACGCCGTGGCGGCGGCCTGCAGCCAGCGCGTGGTGCCTTCGACGCCGAAAGGAAAGGGCGCCGACAGCCGCTGCGCGCCGCGGGACTCGAGGGCCCGCGCGGTGTCGCCCAGGAAGGGCTGGGCCAGCAGCATGCGGGTGTTGCGCCCCACCGCGGGCATCTGGCCGGCGCGGCGGGCGGGCAGGAAGCGCACGTCGGTGATGCCCATCTGCTTGAGCAGGCGTCCGAGCTGGTCCTCGACGATGTCGGCCAGCGCGCCCACCACCAGCAGCGAAGGTGCCGCCGTGTCGGGTTCGCTCGGCAGTTCGGGCACCAGGGCGGCCAGGCAGGCGTCCTCGCCCTGCGTGAAGGTCGTCTCGATGCCGCTGCCCGAGTAGTTCAGCACCCGCACGCGGGGCATGAACTGCGTGGACAGGCGCTGCGCGGCGCGCGACAGGTCGAGCTTGATGACTTCCGACGGGCACGAGCCCACCAGGAACAGCAGCTTGATGTCGGGGCGGCGCTCGAGCAGGCGCGTCACCACGCGGTCGAGTTCGGCGTTGGCGTCGGCCAGGCCGGCGAGGTCGCGCTCGTCGATGATGGCGGTGCCGAAGCGCGGCTCGGCGAAGATCATCACGCCGGCGGCGGACTGCACGAGGTGCGCGCAGGTGCGCGAGCCGACGACGAGGAAGAAGGCGTCCTGGACCTTGCGGTGCAGCCAGACGATGCTGGTCAGGCCGCAGAAGACTTCGCGCTGGCCGCGTTCGCGCAGGACCTTGTCGTCCACGGTGCGTCCCTGTGTGCCGGCCAGCGGCGGCGATACGACGGAGACGGTGCTCATTCCGCTGCTCCCGTGGCGGCGGCGGCTTGCAGCCGGGCGGCGCGGAGCTTCAGCACGAACTGCAGTGCGTTCACGACGTAGATGGCGTAGGCCGCCAGTGCCAGCCACATCAGCGGCCGTGCCCCCATGGTGCCGGTGTACAGCGCCACCACGTAGGCGGTGTGCAGCGCCATCACGCCCATGCTGACCACGTCTTCCCAGAAGAAGGGGCGGGCGAAGAGGTAGCAGCCGAAGACGCGCTTCTCCCAGATGGCGCCCGTGATCATGATCGCGTAGAGCAGCGCGGTCTTGATGACCACCGAGACGAGGGCCGCGCCTTCGCCTGCTCCCGTGGTCAGGTAACGCAGCACCAGACCCAGGCTGACCAGGAAGACCAGGAACTGGACGGGAGCCAGCACCCCCTGAACGAGGGTCCACACGGTCTCGTCGCGGCGCTGGCGCTCTGCTTCGGTGTAGAGCGCCTGGCGAGGACGGGGCTGGCGGCTGCCGGCGAGGGGGATCGATGTGGAGTGCACGTTGGGGCTCGAGGACTGACCCCAATCTAGACGCTGAACCGAAAAGTGTCAATCAAGGTTGACGTTAGGAAAAACTGACGATACCGTTCGCTCCATGGTGGTCATATCTCGCGTCGACCGTGCTCAGGGAGCCCCCGCAGTCGGGGGTGCGTTGACACGTCGAGGCGTGGAACGCCCCCTGCGTACGCCAGGGGCCGATGGTCCCGGACAGCCCGTCTGCGCCGTGTCAAACGCTGCTCGTTGGCGCGGGGTCAACCTCTTTTCGCGATGGCCCGGTGCTGTTAAACCCGCTTTGACACTCCGTCGCAACAGGCGTACAAACCAGCCCAACGTTGAGAGGCCCTGCCGCCCCAGTGGCTGCCAGACCCTCACGAAAGAGCCTCTTGGACCCGCCCCGGTTGCACGCACCTGCGTCACCCTCGTCGAGCCCCTGTTCCTAGCAGAACGCCAGCGGCATCACACAACCGAGGAGACGCGGCGTGACAGACTTGAATGAATTGCGCAAGACCGGTCGGCTGACCGGGCAACGTGACGACACCTGGCTGCGTCACGATCGCGTCGAAGACGCCGCCAATGCGGGGCGCCTCTCGGGCCCGCGTGGTGTCAGTGCCGAACGCATCGAGACCCTGTTCCGCACGATCGAGACCGAGATCATTCCTCGTCTCATGCTGCTGCATCGCGACAACGTCGCGCAGCCGGTGCCGGTGCCTGAAGCGACGCTCACCGTCGACGAATCGCACGTCATCGAGTTCACCGATCTCGCCTTGGCGGGCGACGCTGCCGCCGGGGGCTACCTGGAAGCCCTGCTGCTGCGAGGTGCGCCGCTCGAAGCCATCTATCTGAACCTGCTGGCCCCGGCCGCGCGCCGGTTGGGCGACCTGTGGAACGCCGACCTGTGCGAGTTCACCGACGTCACCGTGGCGCTCGGGCGCATGCAGGCCTTGCTGCGGGGCTTGTCGGCGGACATGAAGCTGCCTCGCAGCACCACGTGCAGCGGGCGGCGCGTGCTGTTCATTCCCGCGCCGGGCGAGCAGCACACCTTCGGCCTGGCCATGGTGTGCGACTTCTTCCGAGCCGGAGGCTGGGACGTCTGGACCGAAGCACCGGCGTCTGCAGACACCGTGGTCGCGATGGTGCAGGAGCGCTGGTTCGACGTGGTCGGTTTCTCGATGGGTCATGACCGTGGCATTGCGCCTACGGTCGAACTGATCCGCAGCATCCGCAAGGCCTCGCACAACCGCGCCGTCAAGGTGCTGGTGGGCGGGCCCTTGCTCATCGATCGACCCCAGATCGCGACGCTCGTCGACGCAGACGGCATGGCCGTCGACGCCGTTCAGGCCATGCTCGTCGCAGAAGAAATGGTCGGTGCCCGCCCGGTGGTGTAGGCGAGCGCGGACTTCACCCACCCCAGAGCATTCAAGGCAGTGAAGACGTTGAAGCGTGTCGACGGGCCTGGCGAGCCGTCGCGCCGCGCATTCTTGTTCCCGAAGAAGTCACTCGAGGCCCTCGACGCCGAGGAGGCCGGTGGCTTGATCGAAGCCGCCTCCGACCTCGCGCTGGTGCTGGACAAGAAGGGCGTCATCCAGGACCTGGCGGTGGGCAGCGACGATCTGCCGCTGGCCGGAGCCGCCGAGTGGATCGGCCGACCCTGGGTCGATATCGTGGCCGTCGACAGCCGGCCCAAGGTCGAGGCCCTGCTCCTCGACTCGGCCTCGGGTGCGGCCGAGGCCCGCCGTTGGCGTCATATCAACCATCCCATGCTGGGCGGTTCCGACCTGCCCATCCTGTGCTCGGCGGTCACCGTGGGCCAGCGCGGCCGCGTCGTCATCATCGGACGGGACCTGCGTGCGTTGGCGGCCGTCCAGCAGCGTCTCGTCGATGCACAGCATGCGCTGGAGCGTGACTACTGGCGACTGCGCCACCTCGAAACCCGCTATCGGCTGCTGTTCGACATCTCGCCCGAGGCGATCCTCATCATCGATGTCGCCACCGGGAAGGTGATGGAAGCCAATCCTGCGGCGCTCGAGTTGCTGGGCATCGCGCAGCGCCGGGTCGTCGGGCAGGCGTTCCCGACCGGCCTCGACGACAAGGGCAGCCGCGCCGTCACCGCCATGCTGGCGCGTGTGCGCACCAGCGGTCGCAGCGACGAGGTGCGCGTGCGCCACCCTAAAGGCCTGGGCGAGCTCACGCTGCACGCGGCCATCTTCAAGCAGGAAGAGGCGCAGCATTTCCTGGTCCGGCTGGTTGCGGCACAGGTCCAGCCACCCAACGCCTCGGCCGGTCATCAGGCCTTCATGCAGGTGATCGAGAACGCGCCCGATGGCTTCGTCGTCACCGATCCCGAAGGGCGCGTCCTGCAGTCCAACGCCGCCTTCGTCGAACTGACGCAGCTCACCAATGAAAGCCAGCTTCGCGGACAGTCGCTCGACCGCTGGCTGGCGAGGCCCGGTGTCGACCTCAGCGTCATGCTGGCCACGCTGCGGCAGCAGGGCTCGGTGCGACTGTTCAACACCAGCATGCGCGGCGAGCACGGCGCGGTAGCCGAAGTCGAGATCTCCGGGGTCTCGGTGCTGGAAGGCGAGACGCCATGTCTGGGCTTCACGGTGCGCCACATCGGGCGCCGGCTGACCACCGATTCGCAGGCGGCCAAGAGCGCCCCGCGCTCGGTGGAGCAGCTGGCGCAACTGGTGGGCCGGATGCCGCTGAAGGATCTGGTGCGCGAGTCGACCGACCTCATCGAGCAGTTGTGCATCGAAGCGGCGCTCGAGCTCACGCAGGACAACCGGGCGTCGGCGGCCGAGATGCTGGGCCTGTCGCGCCAGAGCCTGTACGTCAAGCTGCGCCGCTACGGCCTGGGCGACCTGAACAGCGGCGACGGTTCCACGCCGCGCTGAGCGTGCGGCGCGTGTCACCCGTGCGATGCGGGTTGACAAACAAAGCGTAAACCCAAGTTGACACCACCGGTCGGCGGGACAAGAATGGTCCTCATGGCCCGCCCCGCGATCTCGGCTGTTGCCGAGCTGTTCAAGCCGATCACCTGGTTCCCACCGATGTGGGCCTTCGGCTGTGGCGTCGTGGCTTCCGGCCTGCCGCTGGGTGAGCGCTGGGTGCTCATCGTGCTGGGCATCCTGCTCGCCGGGCCGATGGTCTGTGCCACCAGCCAGGCGGTGAACGACTGGTTCGACCGCCATGTCGACGCCATCAACGAGCCCAACCGTCCCATTCCCTCGGGCCGCATCCCCGGCCGATGGGGGCTGTACATCGCCATCGGCTGGAGCGTGGTCTCGCTGCTGTGGTCGATGGCGCTCGGCCTCTGGGGTTTCCTGGCTGCAGCGCTGGGCCTGGTGCTGGCCTGGGCCTACAGCGCGCCGCCGGTGCGCCTGAAGCGCAACGGCTGGTGGGGCAACGCCGCGTGTGCCGTGAGCTACGAGGGACTGGCGTGGGTGACCGGCGCCGCGGTGATGGCCTGGGGCACGATGCCGCACTCGAACTCGCTGCTGCTGGCTGCGCTGTACAGCGCGGGCGCCCACGGCATCATGACGCTCAACGACTTCAAGTCGGTCGAAGGCGACAAGCGCATGGGCATCGGGTCGCTGCCTGTGCGCCTGGGCATCGACCGCGCCGCGGCCACCGCCTGCTGGATCATGCTGCTGCCGCAGTTCGTCGTGATCGGGCTGCTGGTGCACTGGCAGACGCCCTGGCACGCCGCGGGCGTGGCCGTGCTCGTCGCCGGGCAGGGCCTGATGATGCGTCGCTTCGTGGCCGACCCGAAGGCGCAGGCCACCTGGTACAGCGGCTTCGGCGTGCCGCTGTTCGTGCTGGGCATGCTGGTCAGTGCCTTCGCGCTGCGCGCAGCCTCTTCGGCGGGGGTCTGAGCTTGAGCCGCAAGTCGTTCGGCTGGGCCCAAATCGCCAGGCTGGGTCTGGTGCAGGCCTGCCTGGGCGCCATCGTCGTGCTTACCACCTCCACGCTGAACCGCGTGATGGTGGTCGAACTGGCCTTGCCGGCGCTGCTGCCCGGCGTGCTGGTGGCGCTGCACTACATGGTGCAGATCGCAAGGCCCCGCATGGGCCATGGGACCGATGTCGGCAGGCGCTGCACGCCGTGGATTGTCGGCGGCATGGGCGTGCTGGCCTCGGGCGGAGCCCTGGCGGCGCTGGCCACCGTGTGGATGGCCACCAACGCGGTCGCCGGCACCGTGCTGGCCGTGCTGGCCTTCTCGATGATCGGGCTGGGCGTCAGCGCCTGCGGCACATCGCTGCTGGTGCTGCTGGCCAAGCGCGTCGACGCACCGCGCCGCGCAGGCGCGGCCGCCCTGGTCTGGCTGATGATGATCATGGGCTTTGCCGTCACCGCAGGCGTGGCCGGGCAATTACTCGATCCCTACTCGCCTTGGCGACTGCTGATGGTGACATCCGGCGTGTCCCTGCTGGCCTTCCTGATCACGCCGCTGGCGTTGTGGGGTCTGGAAGGCGGCGCGGCACCGGAGCCTGCGCATGGACCCGCATCCCTGGAGCCCGCGCCGCCGCCGAATGCCTTCCGCATCGCGCTGCGCGAAGTGTGGGACGACGCCCTGGCCCGCAGGTTCGCCATCTTCGTGTTCGTGTCCATGCTGGCCTACAGCGCGCAGGACCTCATCCTCGAGCCTTTCGCCGGCACGGTGCTCGGCTACACGCCGGGGCAGTCCACCAGTCTGTCGGGACTGCAGCATGGCGGGGTGCTGGTCGGCATGCTGCTGGCGACGCTGGCCGGCCGTGAGTGGCGGGGCCGCCGTTTCGGCTCGCTGCGTCTGTGGACGGCCTGGGGCTGCGCAGCGTCGGCCGTGGCGATGAGCGGCCTGGCGATGGCGGGCATGGTGGGCACGTCCTGGCCCTTCAAGCCCACCGTGTTCCTGCTCGGCGTGGCCAACGGTGCGTTCTCCATCGCGGCCATCGGCTCGATGATGCAGCTGGCCGGTCAGGGCAAGAAGGCCAGCGAAGGCGTGCGCATGGGCCTGTGGGGCGCGGCGCAGGCCATTGCCTTCGGCCTCGGCGGCCTGATCGGAACAGGTGCCAGCGACATGGCACGCTGGCTCATTGCCAGCCCTGGCGTGGCCTATGCCAGCGTGTTCGCGCTGGAGGCACTGGCCTTCGTCGCCGCCGGCCTGCTGGCCTGGCGAATCGACACATCCAACGGCGGGGGCGTGCAAGCGCCTGCGCCCACCGCCCGGGGCAGTGATCCCGGGCTCCTGCCAACGCGTGCGAGGCCGGCCCCAGAGGCTGCTTCGCTCGTGACGGCGAACCCGGGAGCTTCGACATGAACTCGCAGGATACCTATGACGTCGTGGTGGTGGGCGGTGGCCCCGCCGGCGCCACCGCCGCACACGACCTCGCCCGTCAGGGCGTCCGCGTGCTCATGCTCGACCGGGCCGGTCGCACCAAGCCCTGCGGCGGCGCGATCCCGCCCCGACTGATGCGCGACTTCGACATCCCCGAGTCGCTGCTCGTGGCGCGTGCGCGCTGCGCACGCATGATCTCGCCGGCGGATGTCAAGGTCGACATCCCCATCGAGGGCGGCTATGTGGGCCTGGTCGACCGCGACACCTTCGACGAGTGGCTGCGCCAGCGTGCGACCGATGCCGGTGCCGAGCGCCGCACCGGCACCTTCGAGCGCATGGAGCGCGACGCCGACGGCACGCGCCGCGTGCACTTCAGCGCCCACGATCCCGGTCATCGCAGCCAGGCGCAGCCGCAGAGCGTGCGCGCGCGCTGCATCATCGGTGCCGACGGGGCGCGCTCGGAGGTCGCACGCCAGTCCGTTCCGGGCTGGGACCGCGGCAAGTTCGTCTTCGCATACCACGAGATCCTGCGTTCGCCCACGGCCAGCACGCAGCCGGTCGCCGCGCCGGTCGACTACGACGGGTCGCGCTGCGACGTCTACTACCGCGGCACCTTGTCACCCGACTTCTATGGCTGGGTCTTCCCGCACGGCGACACCATGAGCGTCGGCACGGGCAGCGCCGACAAGGGCTTCTCCCTGCGTGCCGCGGTGGGCCGCCTGCGTCAGGCCAGCGGGCTGGACCACATGGAGACATTGCGCCGTGAAGGCGCCCCCATCCCGCTGAAGCCGCTGCCGCGGTGGGAGGACGGCCGCGACGTCGTGCTGGCCGGCGATGCGGCCGGCGTGGTCGCGCCGGCGTCGGGCGAAGGCATCTACTACGCGATGCTCGGCGGGCGCCTGGCCGCCGATGCTGCGCGGGAGTTCGTGAAGAGCGGCAATCCGAAGGCGCTGACCCTGGCCCGCAAGAACTTCATGAAGGAGCACGGCCGTGTGTTCTGGGTGCTGGGGATGATGCAGCACTTCTGGTACAGCAGCGACAAGCGCCGCGAGCGCTTCGTCAGCATCTGCAAGGACAAGGACGTCCAGCAGCTGACCTTCGACTCGTACATGAACAAGCGCCTGGTGCGCACCAAGCCGATGGCGCACGTGCGCATCTTCTTCAAGGACCTGGCCCACCTCTTCGGGCTGGCGCGGGTTTGAGCTTCCCGGGGGCGCCGTCCGCGGCTGTCGGCGCGCCCGGCCCCATCGACCTGCTGGTGTTCAGCGCGCCCTGGGCGCTGTTGTTCGCCGACGCGCTGCTGGTGCTGCTGCTGCTCGAAGGCGCGGCCCTGCTGTGGCTGCTGCGTCGCGGACGGCACGCACTGGGCCCGGGCGACGTGGTCTGGTCCCTTCTGGCGGGCGTGGGCCTGACCGCCGCACTCCGCATGGCGGTGGTGCAGGCGCCGCTGGGTGCCATCGTGCTGTGTCTTGCCGGTGCCGGGCTGGCGCACGGCATGGATCTCTGGCGGCGGCTTTCCAGACCTTGACGAACGGCCCGGGCGGGCGCTGCCCGAGTCGCGCTCAGTGCAGCCCGTCAGATGCCGTTCGGCTCGTTTCCATCAGCGTCATCACGCTGCCCGCCACGGTCCGTGCCTCGGCCTCTTCGGGCGTGGCCGCGCGCACGTCGCGCACCTTGGCATGCAGCCGCAGCGACATGCCGGCCAGCGGGTGGTTCCCGTCCAGCACGACATGCGACGGATAGACCTCGGTGACGACGTAGATCACGTCGCGGGGCATGTCGGGCGTCTTCGAACCGGGTGGCAGGCCCTCGAAGGCCATGCCCGATTCAAGATCCTTGGGAAACAGCGCGCGGTCCTCGAAACAGACCAGGCCTGCCTTGTAGTCGCCGAAGGCGTGCTCGGGTTCCAGGTGCAGGTGCACCTCGTCTCCGACCACGTGGCCGGCGAGTGCTTCTTCGACCTTGGGCAACAGGTCGTCGCCTCCGAAGAAGAACTCGACCGGTTCCGACAACTCGTCGATGGGGCGGTCCTGGCCGTCGGCAAGGGTCCACGTCAGGCTCACGACGCAGGGTGATTCGATCTGCATGCCGCGATGATCGCATGGCAGCTGTCGCAGAATTGCAGGATGGAAATCGATCGGCCGGCCACATTCCTCGGGGGCCTGAGTCCCGCGCAGTTCATGCGGCGCCATTGGCAGCGCAAGCCCTTGCTGGTGAGGCAGGCCTTCCCCGGCGTCACGCCGCCCGTGACGCGGGCGCGCATGTTCGAACTCGCCGCGTCGCCCGATGTCGAGTCGCGGCTCGTGAAGGGCCAGGGGCTTGACTGGACCGTGCGGTCCGGTCCGTTGACGCGCCGTGCGCTGCCGCCCGTGAGCCAGCCCCACTGGAGTCTGCTGGTGCAGGGGTTGGATCTGCACGCTGACGCCGCGCATCGCATGCTGGCACCCTTCCGCTTCATTCCGGAGGCGCGGCTCGACGACCTCATGATGTCCTGGGCCAGCGACGGCGGCGGTGTCGGCCCCCACCTCGACTCGTATGACGTGTTCCTGATCCAGGTGCAGGGCCGACGACGCTGGCAGATCGGCCGGCCGGCCGACTGCTCGTTCGTCGAAGGCCTGCCGTTGAAGATCCTCGAGCGCTTCGAGCCTGAGCAGGAGTGGGTGCTCGAGCCTGGCGACATGCTCTACCTCCCACCACGCTGGGCACACGACGGCGTGGCGCTGGGCGAGTGCATGACCTGCTCCGTCGGGTTCCGTGCCCCGGCGCGGGGCGAACTGGCGCGGGAGCTTCTCCAGCGCATGGGTGACGACAGCGGCGATGATGGTGTCGATCCGCTCTATCGCGACGCAGGCGAGCCGGCCACCGCGTCGCCGGGTGCGCTGCCGGCGCGGCTCGTCGAGTTCGCTCGCCGTGCCGTGGACCGTGTCCTGTCCGAACCCCATGGGTTGTCGCGCACGCTGGGCGAGGTGTTGACCGAGCCGAAGCCGCGCGTCTGGTTCAAGGCCCGCGAGGGCGACATCGGTGTCGATGCGTGTGCTGCTGCCGTCGAGCTGGCCCCTGGCTCGCGGATGCTCTACGACGAGCGCCACGTGTTCCTGAACGGTGAGTCGTTTCGCGCCAGCGGGCTCGACGCGCGGCTGATGCGGAGTCTGGCCGATCGCCGCCGGCTGGGCGCTGCGGACTGCGCTCGGCTGAGCCAGCCGGCGCGCGACTTGCTGGCTTCGTGGCTGCAAGATGGCTGGTTGCTGCAGGAGGTTGAGTGATGAGCGATGTCGGTGATGTCGGACGCCCGCCCGCATCGGGCGACGAGCCCCCGCCCATTGGATCGAGGCAGGAATTCGCGGAAGCCATCCGCTGGTCGGTGCAGGCGTCGATCGATGCCGGCGCCCGGCGCATCCTGTGGGTGGATCCCGACTTTGCCGACTGGCCGCTCGACGACCCGGCGATGCTGCAGTCGTTGGCCGGCTGGCTGCGCCGCCCCATGCGACAGCTCGTTCTGCTGGCCCAGGGTTTCGACGGATTCCCCCGGCGGCACCCGCGCTTCGTCGAGTGGCGCCGGTCATGGGCACATGCCATCGACCCGCGCACGCCGGAAGAAGTACCTGCTTCCCTGCACCCTTGCTGGGCTCTTGACGACACGCGGGTGTGCGTCGAACTGATCGATCGGGTGCATTGGCGCGGTCGTTGCACCCTGGACGTGCGTCAGTCCAAGCTCATGCATGAGCAAATCGATGCAATCCTGCAACGTTCCAGTGCGGCCTTCCCGGTAACTCAACTCGGCATCTAGGGATTTGCCCTAGCTCGGGTTATACTCGGGGGCTAGGCTCGGCGGCGCCCTGTTGCGAGCGTGGTGATCACCCATGGTGATCCCCCGTCGTTGATGGCCCGCCCTGTCTTCTGGATGGGTCTCTGAGAGTTCTCGAAGAGCGCCCTCATCAGCTTGAAGTCACTGCCTGAAGTCGAACGACCCATTATTCCGAGGACATACAAATGAACAAATCTCTCCTGTTGGCTGCTCTCGTTGCTTCCGTCGCCCTGGCCGCTTGCGGCAAGAAGGAAGAAGCACCTGCTCCCGCCCCGGCACCCGCCGCTGCCCCGGCTCCCGCCCCGGCCCCCATGGCTGCTGCCGCTTCGGCTGTCGACGCTGCCGCTTCGGCTGCCGGCACCGCCGCATCGGCCGCTGGCGTCGCTGCCGACGCTGCCAAGGACGCTGCTGGCAAGGCTGCCGACGCTGCCGCCGCCGCCGCTTCGGCCGTCAAGAAGTAAGTCGTCTGCAGGCCTTCGGGCCTGGGATGGAGAAAAGCCGCCCTTGGGCGGCTTTTTTTCGGCTGTCCGGGATGAACGCCTGGCAGCGCCTCGTGGACGCCGAGGGCTGCTGGGTGCGTCGCGGCTACTTCAGATCGTTCACCAACTGCGCGACGATGCGCTTGGTGTTGTCACTGGCTTCTGCAGCGCCAGCGGAGTTCAGGACCGTCACCACCGTCTTGTCGCCGGCGGCCTTGACCGAGATGCGGTAGCGCAAGGCAGGCGCCGGGCCACCACCGCCGAACAGCCGCGAAAAGAAGCTGGGCTCGCCCTTTTCGGCATCCTTCGGGTCGATGTAGCGCACGAAGTAGATGCCGGCCGCGCGGTCGCGGTCTTCCACCGAGAAGCCGCTGCGGTCCAGCGCCAGGCCGACCCGACGCCAGGCGCGGTCGAAGCCTTCGTCCATTTCCAGCGCGGCGTTGCTGCCGCTGCCCAGGATACGGGCGCGCGCCGTTGCCTCCGGGGCGCTGGCCACTGCGGCCCGTGCCACTTCTTCCTTGGTGCCCAGGCGCACCATCAGGCGGCTGAGGAACTCGGCTTCCAGCGCGGGGTCGGAATCGCGGAAGCGCCACACCGTACTGTCCTTGGCTGCGTTGGCCCAGGTCTCTTCCATGCCGCGGTGGCTGATGTAGATCTCGCTGCCGCCGGACACCCGCTCGATGCGGGTGCGGAAGCGGTCGCGCTCGCCCGACGAGTACACGCTGTCGAGCACGCGGCCCAGCACCGAGCGGATCGGGTCCATGGGGATCTTGGCGCGGTTCTCGGCCCAGTCGGTCTCCATCACTCCAGCCTCGGCGCTCTCCTTGTCGATGGCGAAGCCACGCTCCTGCCAGAACGCGCGCACCTGCGGCCACAGCTGCTCGGGCGTCATGTTGACGACCAGCCAGCGCTGGTTGCCCAGGCGCTCGACGCGGATGGGGCCCACGGCAATGGGCGCCACGGTCTGGCCGCCCGCGGCCGCGGGTGCCGCGGCGCCCGACGTGGCGGCCGCGCTCACGACGCCGCCGGGCAGCTGGTAGCGGCTGTCGCGCGCGAGCTGCGTCAGGTCGGGTGGCACTTCCAGGCCCTTGCTCTGCGACTTGGCACTGGAGCGGTAGTCGATCTTTTCGCCCGTGAGCAGGTTCTCGATGCTGGAGCACCCACCCAGCGACAGTGCGACGGCCAGCGTCGTGGCCGACAACAGCAGGGGCTGGCGGGAAAGCAGGTAGGGGGATCGGTTCACGGTCGGTGTCTCCAGCGCAGCGCTCGAAGGTCGAGTGCAGGCAGGTTCGAGAGGTGGAGGGGGCGGAAGGTTCAGCGCTGCAGGCCGCTGTCGTGCAGCGCCTGGCCGACGAGGGCTTCGCCCGCGGCGGTCAGCGGCACGATGGGCAGGCGCGTGGTGGCCCCGCACAGGCCCAGTCGGGACATGGCCCACTTCGTGGGTGCCGGGCTGGGCTCGCAGAAGAGCTGCCGGTGCACCGGCAGAAGTTGCATGTGGATGGACGTGGCGCGCTTGGCGTTGCCTTCGATGGCCGCCATGCACATCTCGTGCATCAGGCGCGGAGCGATGTTGGCGGTGACGCTCACGTTGCCATGGCCACCCAGCAGCATCAATGCCACGGCGGTGCCGTCGTCGCCCGAGTAGATCGAGAAGCCCTTGGGCGCTTGCTTGATCAGCCAGGCGGCGCGTTCGATGTTGCCGGTGGCTTCCTTGATGCCGACGATGCCAGGGATCTGTGCCAGGCGGATCACCGTGTCGTGCTGCATGTCGGCCACGGTTCGGCCGGGCACGTTGTACAGCACCATCGGGATGTCGACCGCCTCTGCCACGGCGCGGAAGTGCTGGTACATCCCTTCCTGCGAAGGTCGGTTGTAGTACGGCACGACCTGCAGGACGCACGTGGCTCCCACCTGGTTGGCGAACCGCGTCAGCTCGATCGCCTCGCTGGTGGCGTTGCCGCCGGTGCCGGCCATGATGGGCAGGCGCCCCGCGGCGTGCTGCACCGCCACGCGCACGATCTCGCAGTGCTCTTCCACCGAGACCGTCGGCGACTCGCCCGTGGTGCCCACGACGCAGACGCAGTCGGTGCCCTCGGCGATGTGCCAGTCGATCAGGCGGCGCAGCGCCGGGTAGTCGACGCTGCCGTCTTCCTGCATCGGAGTGACCAGGGCCACGATGCTGCCAACGATGGGGTTCATGCGGTTCGCTTCCTTCGGAATCGCGCGATTTTAGCTGTCGGCACCCAGCCGCTGCCCGAGTGGGTGACGAGGGTGTGCCGGGCCCTCCTCCGAAGGGGCCACGGCGGCCACGCGCTGCACGAAGCGAGGCGGTGACTCTTCGAAGCCGTCCTCGTAGGCCACGATGCGCCACTCGGCGAATTCGCGCAGCAGTTCACCGTGCTGCAGCAGGAAGTCGGGTCGGGCAGGCCGGCCGATGGTCTGGTGCCCGTCGGCGAAGGTTTCGTGGATCAGCACGCCGCCCGGAGCGACCGCTGAACGCAACGCCGGCCACAGCGGGCGCCAGAGATAGTTGGTGACCACCACCGCATCGAACTGGCGACCACCGAAGGGCCAGGGCCCGTCTTCGATGTCGGCCACCACGATCTCGGCAATGTCCTTCAGCGGGGCCACGGCCAGTTCGTCGCGGTCGACGCCTGTGACGGCGTGGCCCCGCGCCGCCAGCCAGCGCACGTGGCGGCCGCTGCCACACGCCACGTCGAGCACCCGGCCGCGCTGGGCGATCAGCGCCGACCAGCGGGCGACCCAGGCCGACGGGGAGGATGAGGTGTGCATGTCCAGCGGCTCCGGCCGATCAGAAGCAGGCCCAGACGCGGTTGGCCAGGTCGACCACGGTGTGGGGGTTCAGGTAAGCCAGGAACACGACGGCCAGCAGCGCCGCCACGCTGGCCCACAGGGCGGCCCTGACGACGGTCGACTTCATGCCGGCTGCGGTGCCGGGCGCGCGATGGGCCCTTCGCGCACGGGCAGGTTGACCAGCGTGGCCATCACGCTCAGGGCGACGGCGAGCCACCACACGACGGTGTAGCTGCCGGTGATGTCGTAGAGCTTGCCGCCCAGCCACACACCCAGGAAGGAGCCGACCTGGTGGCTCAGGAAGACAAAGCCGCCCAGCATCGACATGTACTGCACGCCGAAGATCTGCGCCACGATGGCGTTCGTGGGCGGCACGGTCGACAGCCACAGCACGCCCATCGTCGCTGCGAAGAGGTACACCGACCAGGGCGACAGCGGCGCTAGCACGAAGAGGGTGATGACGACACCACGACCCAGGTAGATGGCCGACAGGATGTGGCGCTTGGCCAGTCGCTGCCCGAGCGCACCTGCGGCATAGGTGCCGATGACGTTGAACAGGCCGATGAGGGCCAGCGCCGTCGTCGCGACGTCGGGCGACAGGCCGTGGTCCTTCAGGTAGCTGGGCATGTGGATGCCGATGAACACCACCTGGAAGCCGCAGACGAAGTAGCCGGCCATCAGCAGCCGGAAGCTCGGGTAGGCGAATGCCTCGCGCAGCGCCGCGCCGATGCTCTGCTGCGACCCGCCGGCTGCCGTGCGCGGCGGCTCCTTCAGGCCCAGCGCCAGCGGGATGATGGCCAGCGCCAGGCAGCCCAGCACGAACAGCGCGTTCTGCCAGCCCCAGGTGCCGATCAGCCAGTTCTCCACGGGCACCATCAGGAACTGCCCGAAGGAGCCGGCGGCGGCCGTGATGCCCATCGCCCAAGAGCGCTTCGCGGGATCGACGTTGCGCGCGATGACGCCGTAGACGATGGCGTAGGTGGTGCCGGCCTGCGCCATGCCGATCAGCACGCCGGCGCTGCCCGTGAAGGCGGCGCCCGTGGTGGCCATCGCCATCGTCACCAGGCCGCCGGCGTACAGCAGCGTGCCGACGACCAGCACCCTGAAGGCGCCGAAGCGGTCGGCCACCATGCCGGCCAGCGGCCCGGCCAGGCCCCAGGCGATGTTCTGCACGGCCATCGCGAAGGCGAAGGTCTCGCGCGTCCAGCCGCGCTCCATCGTGATGGGTTGCAGCCAGAGCCCGAAGCCATGGCGGATGCCCATCGAGAGCGTGACGATGGCGGCGCCGCACAGCAGCACCTGAACCATCGACAGCCGGACGGGGGGCGAAGCGGGATTCATTCGGAGATTCTCTCGGAAAACGCTGCACGTCCGCTGGACCCACCCGGATACAGTGGCCCGATCCACAGGAGGCGCACATGAAGGTGGCAGTGCTCGGCAGCGGCGTGATCGGTGTCTCGACGGCGTACTACCTGGCGCGAGCCGGCCACGAGGTGGACGTGTACGACCGCCAGAGCGGACCGGCACTCGAAACCAGCTTCGGCAACGCCGGCGAGGTGTCGCCAGGGTACTCGGCGCCATGGGCCGGTCCGGGCGTTCCACTGAAGGCCATCAAGTGGATGCTGATGACGCACAGCCCGCTGGTCATCTGGCCCTTGCTCGACCCCGCGATGTGGCGCTGGGGCGCCATGATGCTGGCCAACTGCACCGAACGCGCCTACGCGCTGAACAAGAGCCGCATGGTGCCCATCGCCGAGTACAGCCGCGACTGCCTGAAGGCGCTGCGCGCCGAGACCGGCATCGCGTACGACGACCGTGCGCAGGGCACGCTGCAGCTGTTCCGCACCCAGGCGCAGCTGGACGGCATCGCGAAGGACGTCGAGGTTCTGCAGCAGTACAAGGTGCCTTTCGAGGTGCTGGACCGCAGCGGCTTCGTGAAGGTCGAGCCGGCGCTTCGGCTGACCCAGGAGAAGTTCGTCGGCGCGCTGCGCCTGCCCGGTGACGAGACCGGCGACTGCTTCCTCTTCACCAACCGGCTGGCCGAGATGGCGCAGCAGCTCGGCGTGCGCTTCCACTACGGCACCGACATCCAGGGCATCGACCAGCAAGGCCAGCGCATCACCGGCGTTCGCACCTCGGGTGGCACGAAGCGGGCGGACCAGTACGTGATGGCGATGGGCAGCTTCTCGCCGCTGCTGTTGAAGCCGCTGGGCATCGACGTGCCCGTGTACCCGGTCAAGGGGTATTCGATCACCGTGCCCATCACCGATGCCGCAGGCGCCCCCGAGTCGACCATCATGGACGAGACGCACAAGGTGGCGGTCACGCGCCTGGGCGACCGCATCCGCGTGGGCGGCACGGCCGAGCTGGCCGGCTACAGCGCAGCGCTCCGGCCCGCACGCCGCGCCACGCTGGAGCACGTGGTGACCGACCTCTTTCCGCGCGGCGGCGATGTGTCCAAGGCAAGCTTCTGGTGCGGCCTGCGCCCGATGACGCCCGATGGCACGCCCATCGTCGGCCGCACACCCATCGCCAACCTGATGCTGGCCACGGGCCACGGCACGCTGGGCTGGACCATGGCTGCGGGCACCGGCCGCATCATCGCCGACCTGGTGTCGGGCCGCGAGCCGGAGATCGACACCGCGGGCCTGGCGATGTCGCGCTATCGCCATGCCTGGCGTGGACCGGCCCTGCCCGAGCCCCACGGCGTGCCAGCCTGAGGCCCCCCCTCGGGCTGGCCCTTGATTGCCGTCGCGGCCTCCAGCCTGCAGGATGCTCGGCCTGCTACCCCAGCCGAAAGCTCGTCGACAGGTCGCCGTGATCACACCGTCGATCCACCATCTCTTCGAGCTGCCCGAGCACCGCCTGGCGGTGGCCTCGCTGATCCACCATGAGTTCTGGACCTCTGTGCCTGGGGCGAGCGTGCAGACCATGCACGACCGCTTGGGCGAGGCGTCCAGCGCCGATGCCGTGCCCCTGTGCCTGGTGGCGGTGCATGAGGGCCAACCGATCGGCGTGGTGAACCTCGTCGACAACGACGACGACGACCACACCGATTGGCGCCCCTGGCTGGCCGGCATGGTGGTCGCTGCCCCGTGGCGAAGCCAGGGCGTAGGGTCGGCACTCGTGCGGGCCCTGCTGCAGCAGTCGCGGCGGCTGGGCTGCCGCCGCGTCTACTTCGGCACCGACGGCCCGCACTTCTACGAACGCCTCGGCGCCGTGCGGCACCTGCAGCCGCGCGACGGCTTCTGGTTCATGCGCTTCGACCTGGCCTGACCGGCCAGGCCGCGCAGCCGCCTCAGCGCCCGCGCTGCGGCATCTCGGGTGTGCCGCCCCCATCCGTCAGGTGATGGCGACCGCGGCCGTGGCCATGGAAGGGCAGTACCACGCAGGCCGTGAGCAACTGGCTCGACAGGATCAGGGTCAGCCACAGCAGACGGCGTTTGGTTCCTTGTTGCATTCGGGTCTCCATCGTCGCCGGCGTGGCGCGTGAGTGAAGAACGGGCTCCGGGAAACCGCGTTGACGCGATCCTGTTGCTGTGCGGTAAAGCCCATCGATCAGCTTGTTCGTGCCGCGCGTGACTCATTCACGGTGACGGACAGCCAGATGTCAACGTGTGTATCGGGGCCCCCCGTGCACTGCGTTCTGGGCAGATACTGACCGCGCTGAAAAGGGCAAAGCCCGCGAAAGCGGGTGACGCAAAGTCAACGGTCTAAAGGGCACGGGCGAGTCTCGCGGCCCCATGACGGCAGGACCGCCAGTGCATGCTCCCTCGCGGGAGCCATGCGGGCTCGGTGCGCGCGGCGCGCCGGCCAGGGCAGACCTGTCCCTCGTGGAGCACGACCTCCCCATCGCCCAGGTGATGGAGAAGAGATGTCAACGCTAGGTCTGTCGAAGTACGTGATCCGTTTCTCGTTGCTGGCGGGCGTGGTCGGTTCTCTGACCACCTCCGCGCTGGCCGCGCCACCGGCGGTCGCCGAGGCCTTTGCGCCCGGGCGCGTGCTGGTGCTGATGCGTGCTGGGCTGGACGACGTTGCGGTCGGCCGTCTTGCGCGCGAGCAGGGTGCCAGCGGCGCGCGCCGGCTGGGACGCAGCGACGTGCATGTGGTGGAGCTGGGCACGCCCGGGGGCGAGCGCGCACTGCTGGCGAAGCTGCAGCGACACCCGCACGTGAAGGCGGCAGAGCTCGACCAGCGTGCCGATGCCGCGATGTCGACCAACGACCCCTACACCGGCAGCCAATGGCACCTGTCCAAGATCGGCGCCGGCACGGCCTGGGACCAGTCGCTGGGTCAGGGCGTGCGCATCGCCATCCTGGACACCGGCGTCGACGCGAGCCACCCGGACCTGGTCGGGCGCGTGGTGGCCGGCTGGAACTTCGTCGACAACAATGCCATCGCCAGTGATGTGCACGGACACGGCACGGCCGTCGCGGGCGCGGCGGCGGCGGCGCTGAACAACGGCATCGGCGTGGCCTCCGTGGCCGGCCAGGCGCAGCTCATGCCCGTGCGCATCGCCGATGCGAACGCCTACGCCTACTGGAGCAACGTGGCCAGCGGCCTCTACTGGGCTGCCGACAACGGCGCCCGGGTGGCGAACATCAGCTACACGGGCGTGGCTGCCAGCGCCACCGTGCAGGCGGCGGCGCAGTACTTCAAGAACAAGGGTGGTCTCGTGGTGGTGGCCGCCGGCAACAACAACATCGACGAGGGCATCGTGCCCACGACGACAATGATCCCCGTCTCGGCCACGGATGCGAAAGACGCCAAGACCAGCTTCTCGAGCTGGGGCTCGTTCGTCGCGCTGTCGGCGCCGGGCATCGACATCTGGACCACCACGCGCGGCGGCGGCTACCAGGCCTGGTGGGGCACCTCGATGGCCAGCCCCGTGGTCGCGGGCGCGGTGGCGCTGATCATGGCGCGCAACCCCAGCCTCTCGGCGGCACAGGTCGAGAGCCTGCTGTACTCGACCTCGGTCGACCTCGGCACGGTCGGGCGCGACGCGGTGTACGGCTTCGGGCGGCTCAACGCCTCGGCTGCGGTGAATGCTGCAGCGAGCGCCGTACCGCTGGCCGACACGCAGGCGCCAGCCGTGGCGATCGCTGCACCCCTCGGCTCGTCCACGGTTTCGGGCCTGGTGCCGGTCAATGTGAACGCCAGCGACAACGTTGGCGTCGTGCGCGTCGACCTGCAGGTCAACGGGACGATGGTCGGCAGCGACACCACTGCGCCGTTCGCCCTGTCCTGGGACGCGACCACCAGCGCGCCGGGCATGGTCACGCTGACCGCGGTGGCGGTGGACGCCGCCGGCAACCGCAGCGTGTCGGCTCCGGTCACCGTCAACGTGGCGGCTGCCGCCAAGGACGTCACCCCGCCGACGGTGGCCATCCGCAACCCGGTCAACGGCGCGACCGTCTCGGGCACGGTGCAGGTGCAGGTCGCCGCCAGCGACGACAGCGGCAGCGCCGGCTTGTCGCTGTCGCTGGCCATCAACGGCAGGACCGTGGCCACCGCCACCGGCGGCAGCCTGAGCTACAGCTGGAACACCCGCAAGCTGAGCGCCGGCCCGTACACCGTGACGATCAAGGCGCGCGACCCGAGCGGGAACCAGGTCACGCAGTCGATCACGGTGAACCGATGAGGGCATAGGGGAACGGGGGCGGGGAAGTTACCATCGGTTTCCAGGGTCGCCGGCTGTCGCAGGGCGCCGCGACGGCGGCCAGGCGGGCCGCCCTGTCGACTGCGGAGATCGAATCGTGCGTGATCCTGCGCCTGCCCCAGCCTTGCCGCCTGTTGCCTCATTCCGCCCCGGTGGCATGCGCCTGCTCACTGCCGCCGCGGCCGCCGTGCTGTGTGCCCTGCTGGTGGCTTGTGCGCCCCCGCCCGTGGACCCGCTGGCGGCAGTCAGGTCGGCGCGGACCTACCTCGAGCAGGACAAGCCGGTCGAGGCCTCCATCGAGGCCAAGCGGGCGCTGCAGGCCGACGCCTCGCTCGGCGAGGCCCGCTACCTGCTGACGCTGGCCCTGATGCGCACCGGTGACGTGCCGGGCGCCGAACTGGAACTGCGCCGCGCCATTCAGCGCGGCTGGCCTGCGGTGCAGACCCAGCCGCTGCTGGCCACCCTGCTGGTGGCGCAGGGCAAGTACAAGGAGCTGATTGCCGAGCTGTCCTCGCAGGCCCTCACCGAGGACGCCGCACAGGCGCAGGTGCGCACGCTGCTCGCGGTGGCGCTCGCTCGCACCGGCAAGCCGGCCGAAGCCGAGAAGGTGCTCGATGACCTGCTGAAGACCCAGCCCGGACACCGGTCGGCCCGCATCGAGAAGGCGCGGCTGCTCGCCGCCGGCGGCAAGGCTCCTGCGGCGACGGCGTTGGTCGATGAGCTCCTCAAGGAGGACGACAAGGACGCCGACGTCCTGCTGCTCAAGGCCTCGCTGATGCGCGCCGCCGGTGCGCCCGACGCCGAGGTCGTGGGCTGGTACGAGCGTGCCGTGACGGCGCGGCCCACGCTGATGGAAGCGCATGCCGCCCTGCTGTCGATGGCGATGGCCCGGCAGGGGGTCGCTGCGGCGCGCGCGCGTTGGGACGAGATGAACAAGCACCTGCCGCAGCACCCGCAGACCCTGTTCTCCGACGCTGCGCTGGCCCTCGCCGAGGCCCGTCCCCAGCGCGCGCGCGAGCTGACACAGGGCTTGCTGAAAGACGCGCCCGACAACGCGCGCCTGCTGGCACTGGCCGCGCAGGCCGAAACGGCGCTGGGCGGCCGGGAGAGCGCCACGAAGATGCTGCAGAAGGCCATCCAGCTCGAGCCGCAGTCGGTGCCGCTGCGCGTCATGCAGGCGCGTCTGATGCTGGACAGCGGCAATGCCGACGCGGCCCTGGCGGCGCTGCGCATCGCGCTGCGCGAGTCTCCCGATGACGTCGGGCTGTTGCTGATGCAGGCGCAGGCCCTGCTGACGCAGGGCGACATTGCCGCGGCCGACGCGGCGTTCGACCGCGCCGCCAGGCTGCGCCCGAAGGACGGCACCGTGCGTGCCGAGCGGGCCATGGCGCGCCTGGCCAGGGGGCAGGAGGACTGGGCCCTGAACGAGTTGCGGGCGGCGGCGCAGTCCGACGCGACTTCGACGACGGCTGACCTGGCGCTCTTCTCCGCGCGGCTGCTGCGCGGTCAGTACGACGCCGCGCTGGCGGCCGCGACTGCACTGGCCGCCAAGCAGCCGCAGTCCCCGCTGCCCGGCTTCCTGCGCGGCTGGCTCGCCACGGAACGCGGCGACGCTGCCGAGGCGCGCAAGGCCTACGAGGAGGCGTTGAAGAAGGATCCCTCGCACTTTGCCTCGGTGGGGCGGCTGGTGGCGCTCGACCTGCTGGAGGGACAACCCGCGGCGGCCCGCCAGCGGCTGCAGGCCGTCCTTCAGCGCGATCCCGATCACCTTCAGGCGGTGCTGGTGATGGCGCGGGTCGAGGCCGAGCGCCCGTGGGCCGTGCAGGACGTCGAAGGCTGGCTGCAGAAGGTTGCCAAGGCGCACCCCAACGAGCCTTCGGTCGCGATGGCCAGCGCGGACATCTACCTGCAAATCGGCCAGGTCGATCGCGCGCGCGCCCTGGTGCAGACGCTCGCGGCGCAGCAGGAGAAGAGCCCGCAGCTGCTGGACGTGCTCGGCCGCATCCAGCTGGCCGCGGGCGATGTCGTGACCGCGACCACCACGTTCTCGCAGCTGCAGTCGCTGCTGCCGCGGTCGCCCGAACCTCACCTTCGGCTCGCGCAGACCTACCGCCAGCGGCAGGACTGGGCGATGGCGGCCCATCAGGCCGACAAGGCGCTGGCCCTGTCGCCGAAGCTCTTCGCCGCGCGCCGCCTGCGGGCCGAGCTGACCCTCTACGAGCAGGGTCCCAAGGGGGGAATGGCGTCGGTGAAGGCCCTGCAGAAGGACTTTCCTAGCGAGGCCGCCGGCTGGCTGCTGGAAGGCGACGCCGCCGCCGTCGACAAGCAGTGGGCGGCGGCCGCCGCCGCCTACCAGCAGGCCATGACCAAGCGGCGGTCGGCCGATGCCCACATCCGCGCCTACCGGGTACTGCACCAGGCCGGGCAGGCCGCCGCGGCCGAGAACCTGGCCCTGCAGTGGCTTCGCCAGCGGCCTGGCGACCGCCCGTTCATCCTCTACCGCGCCGACGTCGCGCTGCGCGCGGGCGACAAGACCACCGCAGCCTCCCGTTACCGCGAGGTGCTGGCATTGGAGCCCACCGACCCGGTGGCGAACAACAACCTGGCGATGCTGCTGGTCGCCGAGCGCAAGCCCGAGGCCCTGCCGCTGGCCGAGATGGCCGTCAGGCAGATGCCCGACCGCGCGGAGTACATCGACACGCTGGCGCAGGCGCTGGCCGCGGTGAAACGCCTGCCCGAGGCCATTCAGTGGCAGGCCAAGGCCATCACGCTGCAGCCCGGCAACGGCGACCTGACGCTGACGCTGGCGCGCCTGCACCTGCAGGCCGGCAAGCCGGACCTCGCCCGCATGGAACTCAAGAAGCTGCAGGCACTGGGCGACAAGTTCGGATCCCAGAAAGAAGTGAGCGATCTACTGTCAAGGACGGGTTCGTGAGGGCGCGGCGTCGGTTCATGGCCAGCCCCAACTGAACTCCGCCGCTGTCGAAATCGCTTACATGTGCAGCAGCCTTGTTGCAGCGCGCAGGGCGACGATTCTTGGTGGATCAACGACTTGTACACCTTTGGCGGGCTTGGCCCGAAACGTGCTTTTATTGCCCGGGAAAGAGGGGTGCGTTGTCCCTCCCAGTCGCCAGGAGACTTTTTTCATGAACTCATTTATCCGTGCCTCGATCGCCGTCACTGCCTTGCTGGTCGGCGGTGCAGCGAGCGCAGCCGCGTCGTACTGCGGTACGGCAACCGCGGTCAACACCCCGAACGCCGACGGCTTGCGCAAGTCGGACATGACGTACAACTCGCTAAATGCGAACGACTGCTACGGCTTCGTCACGGGCCAGGGCCAGGCTGGCAACGACTCCGTCTCGGACATCAATGCGCTCTCGAACTGGGGCGGCAACTGGGGGCTCGCGGCGCGGGACAACGTCGGCGGATCGAACGTGTCCAACCTCGTGGGGGGTATCCAGTGGACGGTCACGGCCACTGCCGGCACGAGCGGCACCTGGACCCTGAACGGCGTCGACAAGAACGGCACCGCCCCCGCCAACATCGGCGACAAGTTCGACTTCGTCGGCGTGCTCAAGGGCAGCAACGGCTGGGCGGGCTACTTCTTCGACGATGTGGTCTACACCCTCGGCAGCGGTGGCACTTTCAGCATCGTGTTCAACAACAACGGCGGGAACGTGCCCAACCTGTCGCATCTGTCCGTGTATGCCCGCTACTCCGGTCCCGGCTGCACGGTGAACTGCGGTGGCGGTGGCGGTGGCGGTGGCAACACACCCGAGCCGGCCAGCCTGGCGCTGGTGGGGCTGGCACTGACCGGCTTGGCCTTCGCGCGTCGCCGCCGTCAAGGCTGACGAGCCGTTCACCTGCAGGCCGCAACGGCCTGACGTGACCCTTCAAGACCCGCTTCGGCGGGTCTCGGTGTTTGTGGGCCCGGGCACTTTGTCTGCGCGTCCCTAGAATCGCCGCCCATGGCATCCCCTGGCAATTACGCAGAAGCCTCGATCCGTGTCCTGAAGGGCCTCGAGCCCGTCAAGCAGCGGCCGGGCATGTACACCCGCACCGACAACCCGCTGCACAGGTCATCGACAACGCCGCCGATGAGGCCCTGGCCGGTCACGGCAAGCGCATCGCCGTCACTTTGCATGCCGATGGTTCGGTCGGCATCGACGACGACGGACGCGGCATTCCCTTCGGCCTGCACCCCGAAGAGCAGGTGCCGGTGATCGAGATCGTCTACACGCGGCTGCATGCCGGCGGCAAGTTCGACAAGGGCGCCGGCGGCGCGTACAGCTTCAGCGGCGGCCTGCACGGCGTGGGCGTGAGCGTGACCAACGCGCTGGCCAGGCGGCTGCAGGTGACGGTGTGGCGCGAAGGCCAGGTCGCTGCGCTCACCTTCAGCGGCGGCGACGTCATCGAGCCCCTGGTGCTGCGCAAGGCCGGCGGCGGCGACCGCAAGAGCGGCACCAGCGTGCGCGTCTGGCCCGACGCGAAGTACTTCGAGAGCGCCGAGCTGCCGCGCCACGACCTCACGCATCTGCTGCGCAGCAAGGCCGTGCTGATGCCGGGCGTGACGGTGACGCTGACCGTCGAGAAGACCGGCGAAACGACGACCTGGCTCTACAAGGGCGGCCTGCGCGACTACCTGATGCAGAGCCTGCCGGCCGAGCCGCTGATCCCGCTCTTCGAAGGCGAGCAGTTCGCCGGGGCCAACGAGACCGAGAACTTCGCCGAAGGCGAGGGCGCCAGCTGGTGCGTGGCCTTCACCGAAGACGGCGGCGTGCTGCGCGAGAGCTACGTCAGTGGCCGGCGGCACGCACGAATCGGGGCTGAAGGACGGCCTGTTCGGCGCCATCAAGGGCTTCATCGAGATGCACTCGCTGCTGCCCAAGGGCGTGAAGCTGATGCCCGAGGACGTGTTCTCGCGTGCGAGCTTCGTGCTGTCGGCCAAGGTGCTGGACCCGCAGTTCCAGGGCCAGATCAAGGAACGCCTGAACAGCCGCGACGCGCTGCGCCTGGTGTCGGCCTACGTCAAGCCGCCGCTGGAGCTGTGGCTGAACCAGCACGTGGATGTCGGCCGCAAGCTGGCCGAACTCGTCATCCGCCAGGCGCAGACGCGCCAGCGCGCCAGCCAGAAGGTCGAGAAGCGCAAGGGCTCGGGCGTGGCCGTGCTGCCCGGCAAGCTGACCGACTGCGAGAGCCGCGACCTGCTGTTCAACGAGGTCTTCCTGGTCGAGGGCGACAGCGCAGGCGGCAGCGCCAAGATGGGCCGCGACAAGGAGACGCAGGCCATCCTGCCGCTGCGCGGCAAGGTGCTCAACGCCTGGGAGGTCGAACGCGACCGGCTCTTTGCCAACAACGAGATCCACGACATCGCGGTGGCCGTGGGCGTCGACCCGCACGGGCCCGCCGACGAGCCCGATCTCAGCGGCCTGCGCTACGGCAAGGTGTGCATCCTGAGCGACGCCGACGTCGACGGCTCGCACATCCAGGTGCTGCTGCTCACGCTGTTCTTCCGCCACTTCCCCAAGCTCATCGAGCGCGGCCACATCTACATCGCGCGGCCGCCGCTGTTCCGCATCGACGCCCCGGCGCGCGGCAAGCGGCCGGCGGCCAAGATCTACGCGCTGGACGAAGGCGAGCGCGACGCCGCGCTCGACAAGCTGCGCAAGGAAGGGGCGAAGGAAGGCTCCTGGAGCATCAGCCGCTTCAAGGGCCTGGGCGAGATGAACGCCGAGCAGCTGTGGGAAACCACGCTGAACCCCGAGAC
>LNFM01003775.1_pt1 | contig 29071 bp, 16 predicted proteins | sample 596031 | NCBI WGS metagenome assembly LNFM01 (sample SAMN04254537, study PRJNA301005) | activated carbon metagenome | isolation source: dual media filters at the Ann Arbor, Michigan drinking water treatment plant | place: USA: Ann Arbor
CGCAGGCCGGCCAGCGGCGCCACGTCGTCGCGCAGGTCTTCCACGCGGCCGTCGACGAGGTCGCCGGTGATGGCCACGGCATCGGCGTGCAGCCCGTTGACGGCGTCGACGATGCCCTGCACGTAGCCGCGCTTGACGGTGGGGCCCACGTGCACGTCGGTGATCTGCGCGATGCAGAAACCCTGCAGCGCCGCCGGCAGCCCGGCGATGGGCACGTCGACGCGACGCACCGAGGCCGTGCGCCGCGCAGCGACCAGACCGTACAGCGAGCCAGCGCCGGCCAGCAGCGGCACCGCCATCGCGGTGGCGGCGGCCAGCGGGGGCAGTTCGGGCAGGGCGTCGAACACACCTGCAAAGAGGCCGTCGAACGCGGCGTCGAACGGCAGGCTGGCCAGCAGCGCCATGTCGCGCAGCAGCGTCAGCACCAGCAGCATCGAGAACTGCCCCAGCGCCAGCATGCCGGCCCAGGTCCAGCGATCGGCCCGGTGGCGGTCGGCGGCGCGGCGGCCCAGGAAGGCCGCCGGGATCAACACGAAGACGGTGAGCAGCCAGGCCACCAGCAGGACCTGCGCCCAGGACGAAGGCAGCGGCGGCACCAGGCGCCAGCCGATGTAGAGGTGCAGCAGACCCAGCAACCAGATGACACGCATCGATGGCATGTGATGCCACCAGGGCGGCATTCAAGCGCCGACCCCACCGCAGGCCGGCATACTTCGCATCGAACCCCAGTCACCCGCCCGTGGAGCCCGTACCTTGAGCCAGCCCTTTCGATCCATCGCCGTCGTCGGCGCCGGCGCCGTCGGCAGCTTCTATGGCGCCATGCTGGCGCGGGCCGGCCATGCCGTGACGCTGATCGGACGTGCGCCCCACGTCGAGGCGATCGAGGCCGAAGGCCTGCAGTTGCAGATGGGCGGCAGCACGCACCGTTTGCCGCTGGCCGCCAGCACGGCCCTGGCCGCCGTGCGAGGCGCCGATCTGGTGCTGTTCTGCGTGAAGTCACCCGACACCGAAGCGGTGGGGCAGGAACTCGCTCCGCTGCTGGACGACGACGCCCTGGTGCTGAGCCTGCAGAACGGCGTGGACAACGCCCAGACGCTGTCCCGCCACCTCACGCAGGCGGTGGTGCCTGCCGTGGTCTACGTGGCCACCGCCATGCCGGGGCCCGGCGTGGTGCAGCACCATGGCCGCGGCGACCTCGTGATCGGCCCGCTGAACGCTGCGGCGGCCGCCGACGGCGCCCTGCAGCGCCGGTTGCAGGACGTGGTCGACCTCTTCGCCGGCGCCCAGGTGGCGGTGCGCATCTCGCCCGAGGTGATGGTCGAGCTGTGGAGCAAGCTGATGGTGAACTGCGCCTACAACGCCATCTCGGGGCTGGCGCAGCTGCCCTACGGCACGATGGCGTCGCTGCCAGCCATCCGCGAAGTGCAGCGCGCCGCCGTGCGCGAGGTCGTCGCGGTGGCCAACGCCGAGGGCCATGCGCTGAAGCTGGAAGACGCACTGCTGGCCATGGAGCGCATCGCGCTGGCCATGCCGGCGCAGCTGTCGTCCACCGCTCAGGACATGGCGCGATGCAAACCCAGCGAGATCGACCACCTGAACGGCCACGTCGCCCGGCGCGGCGCGGCGCTGGGCATCGCCACGCCGGTGAACCAGACGCTGCACGCGCTGGTCAAGCTGGTGGAGGCCGGCCGCCGGGCCTGACCGAAGATCTGGGCGCCGCCGCGCGAACATCTCCGGGTTCGCGGCGGTGTCGGGCGGTGCCGATGTGTTTCGCCATGCAGCGTGCCCGCGGCGCGTTCACGGCGGTCCCGACGCGGCAGCACGCCCTGCAGATCCCTTGTCGATGCTTCGACCAGGGGCCTCGCCGCCGGGCCGCGCTGCACACCCTTGCACACAAGAGCGCCGGCAGGCCGCCAGCAGACTCGACCCTTGCGAGCGCGTGGCGACGGGCCCACGCCCGCCGCGCCGGTGCTTCCAGGATGTCCGGGAGCGGCTCGCGCCGCGGTGCCCTGCCTCCTCAACCCCCGGAACCCTCCCCATGCCCAACCTGCCCAAGCCCAAGCTCCGCGAAGTGATCTCCGCCGCGGGGACCGCTGCATCCGCGGCCGCGCCGGTGGTGCGCGCCATCGACGTCGGCTTCGGCCTGGTGAAGGCCAGCGTGAGAGAAGGCGACGGCGTGTCGTTCATCAGCTTTCCGTCGATGGCCATTCCCGCCGACGCGAGCGCGGTGCGCACGCTGGGCACGCGCCGTCGCGACACCTTCGACGTGCCGGTGGGCGGCGCCCACTACGAAGTCGGCCGCGACGTCGGCCTGGCACAGGCCGGCGGCAGCTTCGGCCGCGACGTGACCGACGAGTTCTACCGCGGCGCCATCTACGAGGCGCTGACCAAGGGCGCGTTGCGCTACATGCTCGAAGCCGGCGACCCGCGGGTCGACGTGCTGGTGCTGGGGCTGCCCGTCAACCAGTACAACGACGCCAAGCGGCGCGACTACCTGCGCTCGCGCTTCGAAGGCGACATCGACGTCGGCAGCGGCAAGCACCTGCACGTCGAACGCGTGCTGGTGCAGGCGCAGCCGATGGGCGGCTATGCAGCGCTGGACGAGCACCTGGACGCGCTCAATGCACTGATCGCCCGCACCCCGGGCGCCCTGAAGCCGCTGCCGTCGGGCGAAGCGCTGGACGACCTGGCGGTGCTGATGGTCGACCCCGGCGAGCACACGCTGGACTGGCTGCTGATCCAGCAGGGCAGCATCAACCCGCGGGCCAGCGGCGCGGCGTCCGACGCCGGGCGCCACCGCGTCGTGCGTTCGGTGCTCGACTCGCTGGTGGCCGAGGTGGGCCGCCCGCTGGGCCCGGCCGTGCTGCCGCGCATCAACGACGCCCTGCGCCACGGCCAGCCGGTCAAGCTGGCGGGCGTGGCGCACGACCTGCATCCCTTCGAGCCGGTGATCATGACGGTGGTCGAGGACTCGATCAACCGCATGGTCGACGGCCTGCGCGACGCCCACGAGATCATCGACCTGATGGTGCTGGTGGGCGGCCATCCCGAGCGCTACCGCGACGTGCTGGCGCGCCGCTTCCCGGCCATTCCCGTGTTCATCATGCCCGACCCGATGGAGGCCAACGTGCGCGGCTTCCAGCTCATCGGCGAGGCGATGGCCGAGGAACCCGCGGCCGGCGCCTGAGCCCGGCGCAACGGCCTGCTCCGCTTCGCCTGGCCGCCGTGGCCGCGATCCGCCTGCAGCTTGATGTCGACAGCGAGGTGCAGCCGGAGCTGCACGCGGCGCTGTGCGCCATCGGCAGCGATGCCTCGCGGGAAGAGCGGCTGCGTCAGCTGGCGGCCAGCGGGCTGGTCTGGGAGCGCCTGCGCATCGACCACCACGCCCGCCAGGGCGAGGCCGACACGGCCGCCCCGGCGTCCCCGCTCGACCCCGGGGCCTACGAAAACTTCCTGCGTGAACTGCGCGACGCGGTGCGCGAACTGCCGGTGCTGACCGAGGTGCTGGACGGCGACCTGATGCCGGTCCCAGCCGCATTGCCGCCACCGCCGCCGCCCACGCCCGGGCCCCCGCCCCAGCGCACGCGGCTGCAGCGCATGAAGGCCAAGGGCCTGTTCAGGAACGAGTGAACGCTCGACCCGGAGTCCGGCTCACTTCGGCCGTTCGTGCCCGGCGGTGGCGTCCGACAGGCTGAAGCGAACCGTGCGTGTGGCCAGATGCACCTCGCGCAGGAAATAGGCCAGCCCGGCCACCAGGGCCAGCGTCGAGCCGGTGAACAGCAGGCCGACCAGCCACTTCAGGTCGAACTGCAGCAGCACCTCGACGAACAGCGCCGCGATCACCATGCACACCAGCAGCGCCGACAGGGTGCAGGCCGTGATCGCCGCACTGGCCAGGTGACGCCGCTGCTCCAGGCTCCGGTGCTCGACCCGCACGGTCGCGGCATGGACCGCGTCGGGGGCCACGGGGTGCTCGGCCAGGTGCCGGCCGCGGTCGATGATGCGGGCCAGGCGCCCTGCCATCACGTTGAGGATGCCGGCAATGCCGGTCAGCAGGAAGACCGGCGCCAACGCCAGCTGGATGGCGTGCGACACGTCGCCGAGGTTCACAGTGGGCATGACCATGTCGGTTCCGGCCGGTGCAGCGGCCGTCAGCTGGTGATCCCCGAGTGTGACCGGCGCCGGGCTGCTCCGCCAGGGGCGCGGCCGGACCGCGCATCCCTGCTCATCGAACCCCGCGTCGCGCCGCGCTCACGCCAGCTTGAAGCGCGCCACCTCGGCCGCCAGCGAGCCGGCCTGCTCCTGCAGCGACGCTGCCGCGGCGGCGGTCTGCTCGACCAGTGCGGCGTTCTGCTGCGTGGCGCTGTCCATGTCGTGCACCGCCAGCGTGGTCTGCTGCACGCCCGAGGCCTGCTCGCGCGCGCTGGTGGAGATGGCCGCCATCAGCTCGTCGACGCGACCGGCCTGGGCGACGATCTCGGCGATGGCCGAGCCGGCCTGCCGCGCCACGTCGGTGCCCGACGTGACCTGGGCGACACTGGAGTGGATCAGCTGCTTGATCTCCCTGGCCGCAGCCGCTGAGCGCATGGCCAGGCCGCGCACTTCGCTGGCGACGACGGCAAATCCACGGCCCGAGTCGCCTGCACGCGCCGCTTCCACGGCCGCATTGAGCGCCAGGATGTTGGTCTGGAAGGCGATGGCGTCGATGGTGCCGACGATGTCGCCGATGCGCTGCGACGAGGCATGGATGCCGTCCATGGTGGTGACCATGGTGCCGATGACCTCGCCACCGCGCGCCGCCGCCTCTGAGTTCCGGCGTGCGATCTCCGCCGCCTTCAGTGCGGCGTCGGCCGTCTGCTTGACGGTGGCCGAGATCTGCTCCATCGCCGAGGCCGACTGCTCGAGGTTGGCCGCCGCATGTTCGGTGCGCGACGACAGGTCCATCGATCCGCTGGCGATCTGATCGCTGGCATGGACGATGTTGTCGGAGGCGCCGCGCACGTGCGACACGATGCGCCGCAGCGACACCTGCATCGCGACCACCGTGTTCATCAGGGAGGCGGCTTCATCGGCGCCCCAGGCGCTGGGCGAGGTCGTGAGGTCACCGTCGCGCATCGACTCGATGTGGAAGGCCACTTCGCGCAGCCCGCCGTCGAGCACCTTCTGGAACGACAGGAACAGGTACAGCACGGCCACAAGGCTCAGCAGCAGCACCAGCGTGGTCATGTTGCGGGCGCTCTCCAGCCGCGCCACGCGCGCGGCGATCAGCTGGTCGAGCTTGTCGGCCGTCTTGCCCAGCACCGTGTACAGGCGGGGATTGAACTCGGCGGCGGTCGCCGGCAAGCGCCCGACGTCCGACGCCGAACCGGCCGCCTGCAGCAGTTCGGCCAGCGCCTTGCGCACCGCCTGGACCTGGAAGGCCTCGTTCACATCCGGGTGCAAAGGCAGCACCTTGCCGACGTCACCCGCCCAGCGCTGGTCCATCAGGGAAGCGATCAGCGCCTGGTCGTTCATCGGGCGCTGCAGCTTGGCGTCGATCTCGGGGCGCCCCGACGCCGCCGCGGCCATGGCCTGGACGCGCGAGACCGCCTCGGCCAGGCCGGGCAGCGCCGCGGTCGACGCGTCCATCAGGTAGTAGGTGTCGATGTCGGGGTCGAGCGTGAGGTTCGAGTTGTCGGTCGCGGTCGTGACCAGGGTCATGGCCGCACCGATGGCGTCGTTGTGCGCGTCGAGCAGGGCGACGATGTCGGACTGCGCAGCGCCGGGCGCGGGCAGGTTCTTCAGCTTGCCCAGCAGGTCGGCGTGCGCCTTGCCGGTGCTGAGCGAAACGCCTGCGGTGGCTTCGGCCCGGGCCAGGCCCGTCAAGGCCGTCGCCACCCGGGCCGCTGCCTCCTCGGCCGCCGCCGAGGAGCCCGGCGACACCGCCGCCTGCACGGCCGCAAGCCGCTGTTGCTGCAGCGCCTGGAGCACCGGCGCAGCCGCACGCAGGTACTCGACGCCCAGGCGCTCACTGGCCGAGAACTCGATGGCTGCAGCCTTGTCGGTGAAGTAGCTGTACGCCAGCACGGCGATGGGCAGCGCGAATCCGGCCGTGATGACCAGCGCCTTGGCGCGAAATCCGATCGAGCGGAACAGACGCACGCCGGGCGCCCAGATGCCGTGGTAGCGGAAGAAGTCGCTGACGGTATCGGTCGAGCCGCCATGGCGCGCGCGTGTCGAGGCGACGCCTGACGCTGAAGAAGTGGTGCCGGGTTGTCCCATGGTGTCTTGGCAAGCTTTCTCGGTGAACGCAGTCTGCGGGAATCCCTAAACGCGGGCGCCCGGAATTGCAGGGGTACTCGGGCCCAGCTTTCAGGCAACTCCCTCACGGGCCACCCTGTGGTGGCCTCGCACGGCAGCGCCGCCGGGAAGCGGTGTCAATCGACGACGAACACGGCCACCGCCTGGACCAGTTCGTCGGACTGGTTCTTCAGGCTCTCGGCCGCTGCGGCACTCTGTTCGACCAGCGCCGCGTTCTGCTGTGTGGCGCGGTCCATCTCGCCCACGGCCTGGCCCACCTGCGCGATGCCGGAACCCTGCTCCGCCGTGGTTGCGCGGATCTCGGAGACGAGGTCGTTGACCTGGTGGATGGACGCGACGACATCGTGCATCGTCGCGCCCGCCCGGTCCACCAGCACGGTGCCCGACTCGACGCGCTGCACGCTGTCGCCGATCAGGCGCTTGATCTCGTGGGCCGCTTCGGCAGATCGCCCCGCCAGCGCGCGCACTTCCGAGGCCACCACCGCGAAGCCGCGGCCCTGGCCGCCGGCGCGGGCGGCTTCCACCGCGGCGTTGAGCGCCAGGATGTTGGTCTGGAAGGCGATGCCGTCGATGACGCCGATGATGTCCGAGATCCGGCGCGAACTGTCGTTGATGCCGCGCATGGTCTGCACCACCTGGGCGACCACCTCGCCGCCCTGGGCCGCCACGTCGCTGGCGCCCAGCGCCAGCCGGTGTGCCCGCTCGACCTTGTCGGCGTTCTGGTGCACGGTGGCGCTGAGCTGCCCCATCGATGCGGCCGTCTGCTCCAGGCTCGCCGCCTGCAGTTCGGTGCGGTGGCTCAGGTCGAGGTTGCCGCTGGCGAGTTGCCGTGCGGCAGCCGCCACCGACTCGGACCCGGCGCGAATGCCGCGCACCGCCTCGACCAGCGTCTGCTGCATTCGCTGCATCGCATCGGCCACGCTGCCCGCCGGCGGGCGCTGGCCCGGTTCATCGCCGAGCACGCCTTCGGCGATGCGCAGCGAAAGGCTCTGCAAGTCCCTGGGTTCAGCCCCCAGCTGGGACCACGTGCTGCGCACGAAGGCCAGGCCGAAGCCGGTCAGCACCAGCACACCCAGCGCCAAGGCGATGCCGGTCTGCCAGCGCGCCTGCACGAACGCCGCAGACTGGGCTGCCACTTCGGAGGCCGCCGCCTTCTCGGTCGATTCGCTCAGCGCGGACAGCCTGGTCTCGAGCTCGGCGAAGGCCTCCTCGAAACTCCGTTGCAGCCGGGCATCGCTGCGGCCCGCCAGCGCCATGCCGGCCAGTGCCGTGGCGGCTTCGCCATAGGCCTGCACCGTCGGGCGGGCCTGGCCGAGTGCACTGCGCACATACGGGTGGTTCGCGTCGGACTCCAGCAGGGCAAAGTCCTCGTGCATGACCTGCACATGCCGCGCCAGATCGGCAAGCAGCGAAGCCTTGCGCTCCTCGGACGCGCTGGCGCCCAGCGCCTGCGCCGACAGCACGTCGCCGCGCAGGGCGTCGTGCATCATGTCGACACCACCGGCCGCGCGGGTCAGGGTCACGGTGGCCAGCACCTGGCGAGCCAGTGTTTCGGCCTGGCGCATGTTGTTGAAGGAAAGTGCGCCCAGCGCCAGCATGCCGCCCAGCGCGAGCAAGGTGAAAACGGTCACGCTGGCGCGCAGGCCGAGCTTGCGAAGAAGAGTCATGAGGTCGCGATCCAGATCGTCGTTCGTGCAGGGAGGACGCCCGAGGTCACAGGACCCGGCAGACATCAGCCACAAATGACTTTTCGGACGTTAGTTCTGGGACTTTAGGGATGCCCCCAGAGAACCCTGGGGGTGGCCGCGCGACCAAAGCCGGAGCGCAGCCCCGACGCTCACCCGGGTGCGGGCGATACGGCTGGCGCCAGACGCCGCATCTCGGCGCGCATCGCGCCGTAACACTCGCAGGCGCACAGGCGCAGGCCGCCGGTGTCCAGCACCGAAATGTGGCCCCGCCGGTAGCGGATGCAGCCGCGCTGCTGCAGCCGGCCTGCGGCCTGGGTGATGCTCTCGCGGCGCACGCCGAGCAGGCTGGCGAGCAGTTCCTGGGTCATCACCAGTTGATCGTCGACCAGGCGGTCCTGGGTGGCCAGCAGCCAGCAGGCGACCTGCTGCTCGACGCTGTGGTGACGGTAGCAGGCGGCGGTCTGCGCGATCTGCGCGATCAAGGCCTGCGTGCTGCGCAGCAGGGCGCGCTGCAGCGCGCCGTTGCGCGCGAACTCCGTGGCCAGCAGCCGACGATCGAGCCGCCAGCCGTGGCCCCCTGTGTGCACCACGGCCGAACTCGGTGTCGTGCCGCCCCCCATGAAGAGCGGCAGGCCGATCACGCCTTCATGCCCGACCGAACAGGTCTGCGCGCAGGCCCCGCTGGCCGTGACGTGGTGCAGCGACACGACGGCGCTGACCGGGAACCAGGCATGCTGCAAGGGCTCGCCGGGCTCGTAGAGCATGTCGCCCAGGCGCATGGCCCGCCAGCGCAGCCCCGGCAGGAGCGGCTCGAGGTCGGCCGCCGCCAGGCTGGCCAGCAGGTCGTTGGAGCGCTCGCGCTGCACGCGTGCGAGGTCGGGGACGTCGGCGGCACCCACTCAGTGGCCTGAAGTGACTTCGACGCCGATGCCGCGGTAGCCCAGGAACTGGCAGGACTGGTCGAACATCGGCTGACCGCTGACGCGGAACTGCCGGCGAGCTCCGTCCAGGGCGGTGCGATGGAAGACGAAGTCGATGAAGGGCCGGCGTGCGGCGATGCTGGCCTGCAGACGGCCACGTTCGTCTTCGTTCCAGCCCTCGTCCAGCCAACGCGAGGCCTCGCCTTCCAGCGTGGACACGCGGATGCCCAGCATCTCCATCACCGGGCCCGAGACCTTGGTGAACTCACCCTGCGGGTCCTGTTCCCAGTACCAGTCGGAGGCCAGCTCCGTCAGCCCGCGAAAGCGCGCCTCGCTCTCGCGCAGTTCGGCCGTGCGCTCGCGCACCGTGGCTTCCAGGGTGTCGTTGTGGGCTTCCAGCCGCCGGTACAGCACGCGCACCTCCAGCGTGTTGCGGATGCGCGTGCGTGCTTCCAGCAGGTCGAAGGGCTTGCTGATGAAGTCCCGCACCCCCGCCTGCAGGGCACGCAGCTTGTGGCCTGGCTGGGCCGTCAGCACCACCACCGGCAAGTAGCCGTCGCGCAGGTTCGCCTTCAGCGCGTCGATCACCGCGAAGCCGTCCATCACCGGCATCTGCAGGTCCAGCAGGATGAGGTCGAAGGGCTCGGCGCGGTGCAGCGCCCCGACCTCGGTGGGGTCCATCGTGGCGAACACCTGCGCGTAGCCGGCATCCTGCAGCAGGCGGCTGAGCAGGCGCACGTTGGGCTCCTGGTCGTCGACGATCAGGATGCGGGCCTGCTGGATCTCTTCTTCAACGGCCGTCATCGCGGGATCTCTCCGGTGCGCCGCGCCGCGGCGTCGAGCGCCTCGTCGAGCGTGGTCTCGAACGCCGTGAGGCGGATGGGTTTGGTCAGGTAGCGGAAGAAGCCGGCCGCCAGACCCTTCTCGACGTCGCGCGGCATGGCGTTGGCGCTGACCGCGACCACCGGGATGTGCGAGGTGGCGGGGTCACCGGCCAGCAGGCCCAGCGCCGTCACGCCGCTCATGCCCGGCAGGTTGATGTCCATCAGGATCACGTCGGGCCGGTCCCGCCGCGCCAGCTCGACGCCGGTGCGGCCGTCCTGGGCGCTGATCAGCCGCAGGTCGGCTCGGCGCGCCAGCAGGCTGGCCACCAGCTTCAGGTTGGCCGGGTTGTCTTCCACGCACAGCACGGTGCGCCGCGGCAGCGCCGGGTCCAGCGCCGCGGGCAGCGAAAGCGGCGCGGACGGCGCCGAGGCCCCGGCGGCCACTGTTTCATCGGGCTGCAGCTCGATCCAGAAGGCACTGCCCTCGCCCACCGTGCTGCGCACGCCGATGCTGCCGCCCATCAGTTCGACCAGCCGCCGGCTGACCACCAGTCCGATGCCCGTGCCCTCTTCCCTGCCCTGCGCCTGGCCCAGGCGGTTGAAGGGTTCGAAGAGCCGATCGAGGTCGGCTGCGGCCAGGCCCTGGCCGGTGTCCTGCACGGTCACCCGCACCGCGCCGGCCGGCCGCAGTTCACAGCTCACCACCACCGTGCCGCCGGGCCGGTTGTACTTGATGGCGTTGGTCAGCAGGTTCACCACCACCTGCTTGGCGCGGGTGCGGTCGGCGCGCACGCACAGTTCGGCGGCTGGCCCGCTACAGCTGACCACGATGCCGTGCTTCAGCGCCTGCGGCGCCACCATCGCCAGGCAATCCGTCAGCACCTCGGCAAGATGGATGGGCTCCATCGACATCGAGACCTTGCCCGACTCGATCAGCGACAGGTCCAGCACCTCGTTGATCAACTCCAGCAGGTACCAGCCGGCCTGCAGGATTTGCTGGATGCTGTCGAGCTGCGTCGGCGTGGGCGCAGGGTGGCCGCTTTCCATCAGCTGTGCGAAGCCCAGGATGGCATTGAGCGGCGAGCGCAGCTCGTGGCTCATGCTGGAGAGGAAGTCCGACTTCGCCTGGTTGGCCCGTTCAGCCGCCACCAGGGCCGCCTGCAGCTCGCCATGGGTCCGCAGCAAAGCCTGGTCGAGCCGCATCTGCTCGGCGTCGGCACGCTTGCGCGCCGTGTTGTCGGTGCCGATGAGCAGGTAGCCGATGATGCGGCCCGGCCCGTCGCGCAGCGCCGTCACCGACACCACCGCGGGCAACCGGCTGCCGTCCTTGCGCAGGTAGGTCAGCTCGTAGATGTCCTCGATGCCGCGCGAGGCCTTGAATGCCAGCGCCTCGAATCCCGGCGAAATGGTGCTGCCGAACTCCGCGCTCAGGGCCAGCGCACGCTGCACGACCTCGCCAGGATCGGAGATGTCCGCCGGCGTGATCAGGTTCAGCACTTCGGCTGCCGCGTAACCCAGCATGCGCTGCGCGCCCACGTTGAAGACCTGGATCACGCCGCGCTCATCGGTGGCGATGCTGGAGAAGTTCTCGCTGTCGAGGATGGCCTGCTGCAGCGCGCCGGTCTTCAGCAGAGCGTCGTGGCGAGGTTCGTCGCTGGGCCCGGCTTGTTCGGGCAGGGTCGCGCTCGCGCCCGCGCCTTCCTGCGCCAGACCGGGCAGGGTGGAACGCCCGGATGGCGGAGGTGAAGGGTGTGTGGACGTAGACGCTGACGGTGATGTTCGGCGGTGAGGGGCAAGACCGGGTGCAGGCACCCGGCGCGCGCGGCGCCGAGCCGCTGCGTCGCGCATGTTGGCGACGGCCCCGCAGCGCGTCCGTTCGGTAGCGCACAGACCCGGCGCGGCCACGGCAACGGACGCGTCTGCCCGGCAGGCCGCATCGCCGCCGGACCCCGGCCTTCAGGCCGTTCCCGCAGCCTCTGCCACGGCAGCGCCCAGGGGCCTGCCAGGGCCGACCGGCACCACGTGCCGCACGAAAGCCGGCAGGTCCTGCCAGCGCAGCGGCTGCCTCGGCAGCAGCAGCCGCAGCTCGTCGCCGCGCGCCCAGGCGGCCGCCGCCGCCAGGGCGCGCTCGGCCGGCACGCGCAGCAGCAGGAAGTGCAGCACGCGCCCGTCGCGCCGCAATGTCAGCTCGACGCGCGGCCAGTGACCGGGCAGGCCGGGATCGAACTGCAGATCCTCGGGCCCCGACTGCAGCCCCACGATGGACTCGATGGCGGCACGGTGCATCCAGGCCGCCGCGCCCGTGTACCAGCTCCAGCCACCGCGTCCCACGCAGGGCGCCGCGGTGTAGACGTCGCCGGCCATCACGTAGGGCTCGATGCCGTAGGCCAGGTTCTGCGCCGGATCGGCAGCGCGGTGAGGCGGACTCAGGTGGCGGAAGTACTGCCAGGCGCGGTCGAGCGCCGGCCCGGGCTCGTCCAGGGTCTTGGCGTGCTGCAGCTGCGCCATCATGGCCCAGACGCCGGCATGCGAGTACTGACCGCCGTTCTCGCGCACCCCCGCCGGGTAGGCCTGGATGTAGCCGGCGCTGGGTCGGGCCTGCGCCAGCGGCGGGTCGAGTAGACGGATCAGCCCCGCACGGTCGTCCACCAGGTGCATGCGAACGGCGTCCAGCGCCATCGCCTGCCGCGCGGGCGGCGCCGCCGCACCCGCTCCGCCGAGCACCGACCAGGCCTGCGCGATGAGATCGATGCGCGCCTCCGCGTTGTGCTGCGAGCCCAGCGCGCTGCCGTCGTCGAAGAAGGCGCGTGCGTACCAGCGGCCGTCCCAGGCCGGGCCCTGCAGCGCGGCCCGCCAGCCGCGCGCGGCCTCTTCCCAGCGCTGCGCCCGGCCGACGTCGCCACGGCGTCGTGCCAGCGGTGCATAGTCGGCCACCACGCGGCAAAGGAACCAGGCCAGCCACACCGATTCGCCGCGACCCTCGTGGCCGACCCGGTTCATGCCGTCGTTCCAGTCGCCGCTGCCCATCAGCGGCAGGCCGTGCGCGCCGGTTCGCAGGCTGCGGTCGATGCTGCGCGCCGCGTGTTCGTAGACGCTGGCCAGCGTGTGGCCGACGGTCGGTGTGCCGTACGCGTCCTCGGCACCTTCGGCGATGACCTGTCCTTCGATGAAGGGCAGCTGCTCGTCGAGCACCGTGGCGTCACCGGTGCGCTGCAGGTAGTGCGACACCGCGAAGGGCAGCCACAGCAGGTCGTCGGAGAAATGCGTGCGCACGCCCGCGCCCTGCGGCGCGTGCCACCAGTGCTGGACGTCGCCTTCGGCGAACTGCCGCGAAGCGCAGCGCAGGATCTGCTCGCGCAGCATGGCGGGCGCCGCCCAGGCCAGCGCCATGGCGTCCTGCAGCTGATCGCGGAAGCCCGTGGCACCGCCGGCCTGATAGAAGCCAGCCTTGGCCCACAGGCGGCAAGACACCGCCTGGTACAGAAGCCAGCGGTTGACCAGCGCATCGAACAAGGGATCGGGAGTCTTCACCACCGTGGCGCCCAGCAGCTCGTCCCAGCGCGACACCACCTCGTCCTGGCGCTGGCTTGACGAACGTGCCGTCGCCAGCACCGCCAGCTCCTGCGCCAGTGCGGGCGTCGCCGCCCATCCGGTGATCAGCACCTGCTCGGCGCTTCCGCCCGGCGCGACCTCCATCGCCACGCCCAGGGCGGCACAGGGGTCGAGGCCGGCGCCCTGGCGCCCGGCCCAGTGGTCGGGCAGGACCGGCCAGCCGCGCGCGTCGAAACACTCGCGGCGGTCGGTGGTCCAGTCGGGCTGCCGATCGTCCTCGTCAGGCACCGACAGCGCCAGGAAGGCGGTGCCGCCGCCGAAGCCGCCGCCGACCTCCTGCTGCGTGGCCATCAGCGCCGTGAGCCGGCCGCGGGCCAGCCGCTGGCGGAACAGGCTCGTGTGCACGCTGGCGCGGTCGCTGCGCTGCGCGCCCATCATCCACTCGGTGACGGCCACGAAACGCAGCGCGCGGGCGCGGCTGCCGCGGTTGTGCAGCCGCAACTGCACTTGCTTGACCGAACGTTCGGCGTCCACGCACCAGTGCAGGCCGATGTCGAGCTCGCCTCGCCGGTGCGTGATGCTGGTGAAGCCGGCGCCGTGCGTCACCTCGTACACCGCACCCGGCTCGGCAAAGGCCGAGGGCGCCAGGCTCCAGACCTCCAGCGTGCGACGGTCCTGCAGCAGCAGCCACTCGCAGGGCGGATCGGCCACGGGGTCATTGCTCCAGGGCGTGAGCTGGTTCATGCGGCTGTTCACGGCCCAGGTCACACCACCGCCACCTTCGCTGACCTGGCTGCCGAAGTCGGGGTTGGCCAGCACGTTGATCCAGGGCCGCTGCGGCCGCAACGCGCTGCCGGCGGGAAAGCGGAAGCCGGCACCGTCGTCGATGAAGCGGCCCTGAGACACCGCCGCCTCTTCGCCGCCCTTCGCCGCGGCCGCCAGCGGCACATGGGCCGAGGCCTGGCGCGCCCCCAGGGCGTCTTCATGCACATTGGCCCATTCGTTGAGGTGGTGGGCCAGCGACCGCCCGTCGGCCAGCAGGCGCAGCCGCGCCACCGTCTGCAGCGTGGACAGTTCGTCGGCCGAGAGGTCCTCGGCCCGCAGCAGGTGCCAGCCGGTGACGGTCTGGCCGGCGCGGGCAGGCGCGTCCGCATCGTGGCGGTCGCGCAGCGCGCCCAGCTCGCGCTGCAGGGGCATCAGGTAGGACGCCGGCTCGGCGTTCACCACCACCAGGTCGACCGAGACGCCGCCCCAGGCCCACAGCGTGAGCGCCTGCGTCAGCGAACGCACCAGGCCCAGGCCCGGCAGCGCCGCGGCCGACACCAGCACCAGCGGCCTCTCGCCCGAGATGCCGAAGCGCCACAGCAGGCGCCGGTCGCAGACGGCCGGGGAGCGGCGCTCGGCCTGGGGCCGCGTCAGGGTCAGCAGCAGCGCCGTGTTCAGCGTCTGCAGCGTGACGCTGGTGTGGGCTCCCATGCCGAGGTCCCGCAGGCGGATGCTGGTCAGCGTCGACGACATCAGCGACGCGCGCTCCACCTGGGCGTGCTGGCGGTACTTGTCGAGCACGGCCTGCAGCGTGGCATCGTCCCGCGAGGCGGCAGTGGCGAAGGTCAACCGGGCCTTGGCGCCGGGTGCCAGCTGCAGCGAGGCCGCCAGAGCGCACATCGGATCCAGGCCGGTGTCCAGCGCGACGCCGGCGTCGGGATTGGCTTCCAGGGGCCAGGGCAGCAGACCGGCACGAGGCGCCCAGGGCGCGCGGTTGCGCCCCAGCCAGGCCTGGCGGTCGGTCTGGCACCGCAGCGTCTCCACCACCGGCTGGCTCTCGGCCAGGAAGTGCGCCATGTGCAGGCCTTGCTCGGTGGCCAGGCGGGGGCGGCGCTCGAAGACCAGCGCCCGCGGCTCGGTCTGCGCGCGGGCCTTCACGAAGAGGTTGCCGAAGGCCGGATGCGCCTCGTCGGCACGCGGGTCGGCCAGGGTCACCTCGAAGGCCGAGACCAGTTCCAGGCTCAAGGTCTGCGCGCCCAGGTTGTGCAGCTCGACCTGGCGGAACTCGATGTCGTCCTCGGGGCTCACCCACACCGTGACATGGGTCTGCAGGTCGCTCCAGCGCGTGTCGAAGCACACGCGGTCGGGATGGAAGACGCTGGCGTAGTCGGCCGCCGGATCGGGTGCCGGGTGCTGCGTCAGCGACACCGGCGCCGCCCCGCCCTCACGCCGCAGCCAGAAGAAGCTGCCGCAACCGTCGCGCAGCGCGTCGTCGCGGCGGCGCGTGATGTCGCTGCCGTCCCAGCGGCTGTGGCCGGCGCCGTTGGCGCGCAGCGAGACGCTGTAGCGGCCGTTGGACAGCAGCTGCGTGGGCTCGATGGCGTGCTGCCCCGGCCGCACCTCGCGCAGCCGCGCCGGCATCTTGCGTCGCGCCACGATGGACGCGGCCACGGCCTGCGGCGCATACAGCCGCGAGACCTCGCGCGGGGCCCGCTCGTGCAGCAGCGAGGACACCGCCTCGATGTGGGGATTGGCCATGCCCCAGCGCCGCGGCGCGCCGTCCAGCAGCACGTTGGCCAGCGCCACGATGCTCATGCCCTGGTGATGCGCCATGAAGGTCTGAACGGGCGTCACCTTTTCGCTGCCGGCCTGGCGCGAGGGCGTGAAGTCCAGCGCCTCGATGAAGCCCAGATCGCCGCGCGCGCCCAGGGCCTGCAGGGCCTCGAGATTCCGGCGCGCCCGGTGCGGCACCAGCTGTGCAGCCAGCGCGGTGGCGTAGGGCGCGACCACCAGTTCGTCGGGCGGTGTGCGGCGCAGCGCCAGCCGCGGCACTCCCTGCGGCGCGTACTGGTAGGCCAGCGTGTGGTCGGCGCCCGCATAGGCCGACTCCGAGATGCCCCAGGGCACGCCCTGCGCGCGCGCGAAGGCCTTCTGCTCGCCCACCGCCGCACAGCCGGCCTCGCGCAGCACGCTGCCGTGCGGCTCGGCCAGCACCAGCGTGGGCATCAGGTACTCGAACATCGATCCCGACCACGAGCGAAGCGCTGCCGAACCGCCCACGGCATAGAAGGGCCGGCCGAGGGCCGCCCAGTGGCGCACCGGCACGTCGCCCTTGGCGATGGCCAGCAGGCTGGTCAGGCGGGACTCCGAGGCCAGCAGGTCGTAGAAGCTGCCGTCCAGCTGCTGCTCGGCCACGCGGTAACCGATGTGCAGCAGGTGCCGCCGCGGGTGGTACAGGAAGGCGAAGTCGGGCGCCCAGGCCAGCGTCTCGCAGCGCCGGGCCAGCAGGCGCAGCGAGCACGCCCCTTCGGCGGCGGCGCTGGCGTGCGCAGGTGCTGCCGGCGTCACTTTCGAGCCGATCCCCGCAGACTCCGGGCGCGCCAGCTCCAGGCAGGCCTGCGCCACGGTCAGCAGATGACCGCTGAGGTTGCCACTGTCCACCGTGGAGACATACATCGGCAGCAGCGGCTGGCCGGTCTGCGTGTCGTACCAGTTGTAGAAATGCCCACGGTGGCGCGGCAGGGCCTCCAGCGTGTCCAGCGTCGCCGCCAGGCGTTGCACCATCTGCGGGGTGTCGATCCAGCCGAACTGCCGCGCGCAGGCCACGCTGAGCAGGTACAGGCCGATGTTGGTGGGCGAGGTGCGGTGCGCCAGCATCTCGTGCGGCAGCGTCTGCAGGTTGTCCGGCGGCAGGTGGCGGTCGTCGACGCTCACCGTGCGTTCGAAGAAGCGCCAGGTGTCGCGAGCCACTTCGAGCAGGTAGCCCGCGTCCTGCGGCGGACAGTCCTGCGGCTGCCTGGTGATGCCGGTGCGGCTGACCATCCAGCTCCACAGCGGCGCCGCGCCCCACAGCAGGCACAGCAGGCCGCTGGCCAGCGGCCAGGGCGTGCCCGCCGCCCACAAGCCCGCGCCGATGGCGCCGGCAACCAGCGGCACGCTCCAGTGGCGGCGCAGCGCCGTCGACAGGTCGCCGCTGGCTGAAGCCTGTGCCGAGGCGGCGGTGGTCCATTGCAGCAGGTGACGCCTGCTGATGGCCACGCGGTAGAGCGCGCGCACGATGGCGTCCACCGCCAGCAGCGCGTGCTGCAGCAGCATGGCCAGGTGCCATGCACCGCCGCCCAGCGCGCGCATCAGGTCCTGCCCGGCCAACCGGTAGAAGTGCTGGTGCGCCACCGCCACCCGGCTGGGCACCAGTCCGGCCAGTGCGCCCATCAGGCCGCCGGCACCGAAGGCTGCCCACACCAGCAGCAGCACCGCGAGGGGCGATGGGCCGAAGCCTGACAGGGCCAGCACCAGCAGGGCCAGCGACACCGGGGGCACCATCGATCGGCGCAGGTTGTCGGCCATCTTCCAGCGGTTCACGGCGCGCAGCGGCCAGCGGCTCGGCTGCAGCAGCGAGCGCAGCAGCAGGGGCAGCAGCTGCCAGTCACCACGCGTCCAGCGGTGCACGCGCGAGGCCGCCACCTCGGCGTGGAAGGGGGCGTCCTCGATCAGCGTGATGTCGGTCACCGCGGCACAGCGCGCCAGCGAGCCTTCCAGCAGGTCGTGGCTGAGCACCTGGCCTTCGGGCAGCCTGCCGCAGAGCACCGCATGCACGGCCTGAACGTCCAGCAGGCCCTTGCCGGAGAACGTCCCTTCGTCGAAGACGTCCTGGTAGACCTCGGAGCTGGCGGCGCTGTAGGGGTCGATGCCGCACTGGCCGGCGAACAGGCGGTGAAAGAAGGTGTCATCGGACGGCGCCGGCAACGGTGTCACCAGGCGCGGTTGCAGGATGCCGCAGCCGGCCACCACGCGCGTGCCTTCGGCGTTCAGCCGCGGGCGGTTGGCAGGGTGCGCGGCCACACCCACCAGTTCCCGCAGGCGGCCCGGCGGCAGCTGCGTATCGCTGTCCAGGGTGACCACGTAGCGCGTGCCGGCGGCCAAGGTCGACAGCGGCCCGAGGTCGACGAAGGCGCCGGCCGCCTCGCGTGCTGCCGAGGCATCGCCGTCCAGGGTGGCCGCCAGCGCGGTCACCAGCTGTTCGAGCTTGCCGCGCTTGCGCTCCCAGCCGATCCAGCGCCCTTCGCTCCTGCTGAAGCTGCGGCGGCGGTGCAGCAGCACGAAGCGCGGGGCGCCGGCCACCGTGGCCGAGGGGCCGGCCGGAGGGACAGCCGCCGCATCGGCGTACAGCGCGTTCAGCGCCTGCAGGCCCTGCACGGCGCGTGCCAGCAGCGGCTCGTCGTCGTCGGCACTTTCGGCGTCGGCGTCGCGCCAGTCGGTGAGCAGCGCAAACTGCGCATGCGGCTCGGGGTTGGCCAGGGCGTGCAGATGGAGCCGGTGCACGAGCTCGTCGATGGTTTCGGCGCCACTCAGCATGCCGGGGATCACCACCATCACGCGATGCTCGGGCGCAATGCCGTCCAGCAAGGCCAGGCGCGGCAGGTGGCGTGGCGTGGTGGACTCGCTGACCAGCCGGTTGAGCAGGGCGATGACCACTTCCGACGCAGGCCAGGCCGCCATCACGAGTGCCGCCACCATCACCGGCAGCGGCAAGGGCGCCCCCCCCGGCGCGGCCTGCAGCACGGCGGACATCAGTGCCCAGCTGCCCAGCGCGACGATGGTCAGGTACAGCGGCAGCACGACGTGCGGCCGCGCCCGGTGCCAGAGATCGCGCCAGACGCTGTGCAGGTCGAGCCTTTGCTGCAGCTCGTGTCGGCCCGGGCCTTCCAGCCAGTGACCCGCCATCGCCGCATCGTCGGTGGTCGCGTCCTGCATCAGACCCAGCAGCGCCTGGCCCACCGCCAGCTCGCTGCGGCCGCTGCGGCGCGACAGGCGTTCGATGGCGTGCAAGGTGCGGTCGCGCGTGGCATGGTGCTCGGCGGCGAACAGCGGCGAGCCGTGCATCAGCCGCATCAGCAGGCTGGTGCGGTCGACGATGTCCAGCCAGTCGGCGTCACCGATGGCGCGCAGCGAGGCCACGGCATTGCTGACGCTCAGGTTGTCGGCGGTCTGCTCCACGCTCTGCTGGGCCTGCACGGCCGCCAGGTTGGGCAGCACTTCCAGCAGCCACTGCCGCAGAGGCGCCGGCACGCGTTCGCTCATGCCGTGCGCGCGGTCGAGCAGTCGCTGGCCCATCTGTGCCAGGAAGGCCGTGCTGCAGCCGCGCTGCTCGGTCAGTGCCAGCATGTCCTGCAGGGTCGGCAGCGTGACGCCCTCGATGCGGTCGCAGCACAGGTTGGCCACCTCGCGTGCGGCCTTGTGCGTGGCCAGCCGTTCGGCCAGCCGGCGCAGGTTCTCCACCAGGACCACGCGCAGCGTCGTGGGCAGTGCCCACATCTCGCTGAGCTTGAGCGGGCGCGTCTCCTGGTAGGCGTCCAGGAAGTGCAGCAGAAGTTCCTCGTCGAAGCCGCTGTCGGTGTGCGCCACGAAAGCCCAGGCCACGCCGTAGATGCGCGGCAGGCCAGCCAGCGGCTCGTCGTAGAGCACCGGCAACGCGCGGAAGAAGCTTCGCGGCAGGCCTTCGTGGATGGCCTGCAGCTGCGCCTCGATGAGGTGGAAGTTGTCCAGCAGCCACAGCGCCGCCGGGCTGAGCTCGTGCCCCGCCGCGCCCTGGTCGGCGATGACCCGATGCGCATGGCGAAGCATGCGGACGTTGCCGCGCAGACGCGGAAAGAAGCTGGCACTGCCGCGCCCGGGCCGGCGCGCGTCGTGCGTCATGCCCAGGCTGCGCCCATGCTGCGCGAAGCGCTGCGGGCCGAAGATCTCCGAGCGCACCGGCACCAGCAAGGGGCCGGCGGCGACGTCCAGCAGTTGCAGCAGCGCCTTCGGCGCCTCGGGGATCAGGCGCTCCCAGGCCCGCAGGCTCACGCGCTCAGGACCAGATCAGCCACCCGAGACCCACGACGGCCCCGAGCAGAGTCACCGAGGTCACCAGCCGGCCCAGCACGAAGCACCGTAACGCGTCGCCGCCTGCGAGCAGGACATCCAGGGTGCGGTCGGGACGGGAGCAGTGCGTCAGGTGCTCGCCCAGTGCCGTGAGCTGCATCGGCGTGGTGTCGGTGCCATGACCGTAGGACGAGGTCTCCCAGCCCGGCCGTTGATCCATCGCAGGGCTGCTCACTGGACCACCCTCCGCGCTGCGCGCTGCGCGATTCGCGCTGGGGACCGGCCCGGCGCGCTTCTGCTGCCGTCCGGGCAGGTCACCGGCACCCGTGCGGCCGGTAGGCGGCCCCGGAAAGCCGAAGAGAGAAGATGTGAGAGGCGTTGCATGGCGATGATCCGGTTCGGTCAGCAAAACGATGCGGCGGGGTTCCGCCCCGCAGGCAGGGCGCGGCGCCGCGCCTGCCAGGCCACTGCCCGCGCATCGGCCCGCCCCGGCAGCGCGGAGGGGTCGCTCTGCCTGGGCCTCGCCCCAATCGGCAAACTGGTTGCCCGGTCAAACTTACCGATGGCGCCCAGCCGTCTGCCCCCGCCAATCTGCAGTTCATCGCGCGGCTCTCGCACACGTCCCGCCCCGACGCTAGATTGCCGCCGGTCGACGAGAGTCCGAGACCGGGGGAACGTGATGGGTCTGACGAAGAGCTTCTGGTGGCTGGTGTTGGCGGCGCTGCTGCCCTGGGCGGGGGCCTCGCGCGCCGCCGGGCCGGATGCCGACGGACTGCGCGGCCGGCTGGCCAGCGTGGAGTGGTTGCAGCGCCACCTGTCGCGCGACGACGTGCTGGTGCTGGACGCTTCGACGCCATCGGCGCGGCCGCGGCAGCGCATCCCCGGCTCGCAGCCCGCGGGCCTGTTCACCTTCGGACCGCGTGAAGTGACAGCGGCGCAGATGGAGAGCCGGTTGCGCAGCCTGGGCGCGAGCCCGGGCATGCACATCGTCATCGTCGACGAAGGCGGCAGCTACGGTGCCACACGGCTGTTCTGGGACCTGTTGCAGGCGGGCCTGCCGGCAGACAGCCTGTACATCCTGGACGGCGGCATGGCGCGCTGGACGGCGCGTGGCGGAGCTGTGACCGACCAGGTCTCGCCCGCACGCCCGCCGGGCACGCTTCGGGTCGGCGTCCCGGCGCCCGACACCCGCGTGCGGCTGCCCGAGTTCCTGGCCGCCACGGCCGACCCGCACGCCAACGTCATGCTCGAAGCCCTGGATCCCGAGTACTTCTACGGCGGCGCCAGCTTCTTCGGCCGCGCCGGCCACGTGCCGCATGCCACGCTGATGCCGTCGGACGACTTCTTCAACGAGGACAAGACCTTCAAGTCGCCCGCCGAGATGCAGCGCATGCTGGACCACCTGGGCATACGGCGCGAGCAGCAGGTGCTGACCTACTGCGGTGGTGGCGGCGCGGCGGCGGTGCCCTTCTTCGCGCTCAAGTACATGCTGGGCTACCCGAAGGTGAAGCTGTTCGTCGAGTCGCAGCGCGGCTGGCTGCAGGACCCGCGCGACCTGCCGGTGTGGACCTACGGCGCGCCCCACCTGGTGCGCGACACCGACTGGCTGAAGGCCTGGGGCAGCCCGATGCTGAAACGGTTCGGCCTGTCGCAGGTGACGGCCGTGGACGTGCGGCCGGCCGAGGCCTTCGGGCTGGGCCACGTGCCGCTGGCCGTGAACGTGCCGGGCGACGTCTTCAAGGCGAACCTGCGCCGCCCCGAAGCCCTGGCGGCCGCACTCGGCCAGGCCGGACTGGACCGTTCGCACGAAGCCGTGGTGCTGTCGGAAGGCGGGCTGAACGAAAGCTCGGCGCTGGCCTTCCTGATGCTCGAACAGGCGGGTCAGCAAAAGGTCTCCATCCACCTCGACAGCCTGGATCGCTGGATCGACCAGGGCGGGGACGTGGCGCGCCCGGCGGCCACCACCTCTGCCGCCCGTTCAGCCCCTTCGGCCCCTTCAGCCCCGGCGGCCCCTGCCGCCCCGCCGAACGCTGCCACGACGCGCAGCGGCGAACGCCACGGCGTCCTGCTGTCCGACCCGCACCAGAGCGCAGGCCTCTTCCCCACCGTCTTCATCGCCTCGGGTGCCCAGGCACCGACACGGGCGCCCGCGGGCCGCACGATCCATCTTCCCTACACGCAACTGCTGGACGCGGGAGGCAAGCCCAAGGCCGCCAAGGACCTCTGGACCCTGCTGTCCAAGGCCGGCGTGCCGCGTTATGCGCGGCTCGTGTTGTTCGCCGACGTGCCCGGCGCCGCGGCGGTGAACTACGTGCTCTTCAGGATGATGGGCTTCGCCGACATCAAGGTGTGGCTGCCGTAGGAGCCAGGGCGTCGACGCCGCCTGCCGGCCCTTCCGGCCCCCAACCCAGCGCCCGGTACCAGGCCACGCTGGCCAGCGCGCCGTCGGCTTCGGCCACCAGCCGCGTGCGGCGCGCGCTGACCAGGCTGCGCTGCGCGTCGACGACGTCCAGTGAACCGACCAGCCCGGCGCCATAGAGCACGCGCGCGTCGTCCAGTGCGGCGTCGGCGGCCGATTCGGCGCGCTGCAGGGCCTCTTGCCTCGCCGCGGCTGCGGTGGCGTCGGCCAGCGCGGCTTCGGCTTCAGCCAGGGCTGCCAGCGCGGCGTCACGGTAGAGCGCAGCGGCTTCGCGCCAGCGCGCCTGGGCCCCGGCCACGCCGGCCCGCGCCGCGCCGCCATCGGCCAGCGGCCAGTTCAGCAGCGCAGCCAGCGACGCGGTGATCAGCTCCACCGCGCCGCCGCCGCCGGCCAGGCCGAAGACCAGAGCCCCGGGCAGGCGCAGGCGCGGCGACAGTGCATCGGCCGCGATGCCGATGTCGGCACCGGCGGCCTGGACGGCCCGCGCTGCGGCACGCAGATCGGGCCGCGCGCCCAGCAGTCGGGCCGGCGTGCTGGGCGCCAGCGCTGCAGCACGCGGCAGGCGCGGCACGGCCGCAGCAGACACCAGCGGCCGCGGCGCCTGACCGGCCAGCACCTGCAGCGCTGCCGCCGTGCGCTGCACCCGCGCTGACGCCGCGGCGCGCTGGGCTTCGGTGGCGGCGCGCTCGGCGGCCGCCCGCTCGGCATCCAGGCGCGGCGACAGGCCCGCGTCGACACGCACCTGTGCCACACGTTCGGCCTGCCCCAGGAGCGTCAGCGCTTCATCGAGCAGCGCCGCGTCGGCGCCGGCCAGGCGCCACTCGACGTAGGCCGCTGCGGTCATCGCAGCGGTGGCGGCGCGCTCGGCGTCGAGCAGGTCTTCGGCCTGCAGTTGACGCGCCAGTGCGGCGCGCTGCGTGGCGGCCAGCCCGCCGCCGAGGTCGGCATCCCAGCCGACCACGAGGCCCGCCGATGGCGACAGGCGGCGTGGGGCATCGCGCCGCAGGTCGGCCGTCGCGCCAGCCTCGGCCGCCAGCGTGGGCCGGCGCAAGGCTGCCGCGGCGGCCAGCTGAGCCTGTGCCGCGGCCAGGCGTTCCCGGGAGGCTGCCAAGGCCGGCCGATCGGCCAGAGCGCGCTCCACCCACCCGGCCAGCGCCGGGTCGTCGAAGCGCAGCCACCAGCGCTTGTCCGTCGGCTCGCCATCGCTGGCCACGAGGGCCGATGGCGGATCGGCGACGAAGCGCGCGTCGCCAGACAGCGGCGGCTGCGGCAGGTCTTCGACGCCGGGCGGCACGACCGTGCTGGCGCAGCCGGCCAGCAAGGCCACGGCCAGCCAGGGCGCGACGCGGCACCAGCAGGTGGGCGCCGGAGCGGACGCCCACCGCGCCGGCCGCATCACGCGCCCTCCCGCATCGCGTCGTCGAGCTCGCGCTGCAGCAACTCGCCCTGCGCCGCGCGCGGCCGGGTGAAGCGCGCCAGGCCCAGGTACAGCACCGGCGTGAGGAACAGCGTCATCAGCGCGCCCAGGCCCAGGCCGCCGAAGATGACCCAGCCGATGGCCTGGCGCGACTCGGCGCCGGGCCCGTCGGAGATGACCAGCGGCAGCGCGCCCAGCACGGTGGAGGCCATGGTCATCACGATGGGCCGCAGGCGCACACCGGCCGCCTCGCGCGCGGCCTCGGCCACGCTGCGGCCGGCGTCGCGCAGCTGGTCGGCGAACTCGACCATCAGGATCGAATTCTTCGCCGTCACGCCGATGAGCAGCAGCAGGCCGATCTGGCTGTACACGTTCAGCGAGGTGCCGGTGGCCCACAGCACGAAGGATGCCGAGGCCACGCCGAAAGGCACGCTGGCCAGCACCACGGCAGCACTGGTGACGCTTTCGAACTGCGCCACCAGCACCAGGAACACCACCAGCAGCGCGATGGCGAAGGTCAGCGCCAGCTCGTTGGAACTCTGCTCCAGCGTGGCGGCGTCGCCGCGGAACATCAGCGCCATCTCGGGCGGCAGGATCTCGGCGGCCAGCGCACGCAGCTGCGACACCGCGTCGGCCAATGGCAGCGTGCTGGTGGCCGACATCTCCACCGCCCTGCGCTGGCCCAGCCGCTCGAGTTCGCCGGCAATGGCCGTTTCGGTGATGCGCACGAACTGCCCCAGCGGCACCTGGCGCCCGTCGGCCGTGTGCAGGCGGTGCTGCAGCAGCTCGCGCGGGTCCGTCGAGCCGCGCGCCTGGCTCTCCAGGCGCACCGGCACCGTGCGGTCGCCGACATTGAGCTGCGTGATCTCGGTGCCGTCGACGAGCGCGCGCAGCAGCAGGCTCAGGCCCTCCAGCGGCACGCCGAGCTCGGCGGCGCGGGTGCGGTCGATGGCCAGCGTGAGCTGGGGCTTGGACACCTCGTATCCCACGCGCACGTCGGCCAGGCCCGGCAGACGCTGGTCGATGGCCTCGGCGAAGCGCTCGGCCACCTCGGCGATGCGGGCATGGTCGTCGCCGCCGATGGCCATCTGCACGCTGCCGTCGCCACCGCCCACGCCCAGGCTGTTGCCGCTTCGCACACGCACGCGGGCCCCCGGCAGATCGGCCAGCGCGCGCTGCACCCGCGCGGCCAGGGCCTGCTGGCTCTGGGCGGGGTCACCGCGCTCCGACCAATCGGCCAGCGGCGCGACGATCTCGGCGCGATTGGGGTCCCAGCGGCCGGTGACGGTGAAGATGGCGCTCACCAGCCCTTCGTCCTGCAGCGGCCGCACGGCCGCCAGCGCCAGTTCGAGCTGGCGGTCGGCGTAGGCCAGATTCGCGCCTTCCGGGCCGTCGATGCGCACCACGAGCACGCCGCGGTCCTCGGTGGGCACGAGCTCCCGGTCGATCTGCGTGGCCAGCGCCAGTGCGCCGCCGAACAGCAGCAGGCCGATCGTGAAGCTCACCCAGGCATGGCGGAGCACCGCGCCGATGGCGCGTTCGTAGGCCCGCACGCCCCCCCGGCCGACGGCATTCAGGCGGCGACCGACCGCCCCGGGTGCTGCAGGTTCGGCCAGCCGCGCCGCCAGCATCGGCCCCAGCGACAGTGCGACGAAGGACGACAGCGCCACCGCAATGGCCATCACGAAGCCGAACTCGGCGAACAGCCGGCCGGCCTGCGAAGGCAGGAAGGAGATGGGCACGAACACCGCCACCAGCGTGGCCGTGGTGGCGACCACCGCAAAGAAGACCTCCCGCGTGCCCAGCACCGCAGCGGCGCGAGGGCCCAGCCCCATGGCCCGACGGCGCTGGATGTTCTCGAGCACGACGATGGCGTCGTCGACCACCAGGCCGGTGGCCAGCAGCATCGCCAGCAGCGTGATCAGGTTGATCGAGAAGCCCAGCAGCCAGATCGCTGCCAGCGTGCCCACCAGCGCCACCGGAATGGCCACCGTGGGCACCACGGCCTGGCGCCAGCCGCCCAGGAACAGGGCCACCACCGCCACCACGATGGCCACCGCCAGCGCCAGACTGCCCAGCACCTCGCCGATGGCGCCGCGGATGAACACCGCGTCGTCGGAGACCACCGTGATATCCACCCCCGGCAGCGCGGCCTGCAAGCGGGTCACGGCCGCACGCACGCCGTCGGAGATCTCCACGCTGTTGGACTGCGCCTGGCGCACCACGCCCAGGCTGACCACGCTGCGGCCGTCGAGCCGCACGAGGGACTCGGCGTCGGCCGGCAGGTCGTAGACCTCGGCCACGTCCCCCAGCATCAGCCCGGGCCCCAGGCGCAGCGCCTTGATCTGCGCCGCGCTGTTGAGCGAGAGGTCGGCACGCACCAGCAGGTCCTGCTGGTCACGCCTGAGACTGCCGGCGGGCACGTCGGCCCGGGCGCCGGCCAGCGCCCCGGCCACCGTCGCCAGGTCGACGCCGCGCGCGTCCATGCGCGCCGTGTCCAGCCGCACGCGCAGGGTGCGCGCGCGCTGGCCGAACAGGTTCACGTCGGCCACCCCGGGCACGGCCACCAGCGCCGGCTCGATCTGGTCTTCGACCAGTCGCGAGAGCTCCTGCACCGACAGCTGATTGCTGGCCACCGCGAGCTGCATCACCGGCTCGGCGTCGGCGTCGGCGCGGATGACGGTGAGGTTCTCCACGCCCTCGGGCAGGCTGCGTTCGGCGCGCGCCACGGCGTCGCGCACGTCGTTGGCGGCAGTGACGAGGTCGGTCCCGGGCGTGAACTCGAGGATGACGCGGAAGTTGCCTTCTTCACTGGCCGAACGCACCAGCACCACCCCGGGCACACGCGCCGCGGCCGCTTCGACGATGCGGGTGACCTCGGCATCCAGCGTCTCGGGCGCGGCGCCGGGGAAGTCGGCGCGCACGGCGACCACCGGGCGGTCGATGTTGGGCAGTTCGCGCACCTCCACCCCCAGCCACGCGGCGACCCCGGCGATGACGATGAGCAGGTTGATCACCACCACCAGCCAGGGGCGGCGGATGGCCAGCGTGGGCAGGTCGCTGACCCGTTCGGCGTGGCCGCTGGCGTCGGGGCGCAGTGACTCCATCAGCGAAGTCCTCCGGCCGGAGCGGCTCCCGACGCCGCCACCGCAGCCCCGGGCCTCTGGCCCAGCGGCAACACGCGGCGCCCGCCACGCAGGCGCTGCACGCCCTCGACGACGACAGGCTCGCCCTCGACCAGCGCCGCCTCGACCCAGACCTCCTCGCCCACGCGCTGCAGCACGCGCACAGGCACCTGTCGCGCCACGCCTTCGCGCACGGCCCACACGAAGGCGCCGTCGCGGCCCCATTGCAGCGCCAGTTCGGGCACGGCTGGCCGGCGACCCTGGCCGGGCAGCGCCAGCGTCACCTCGAAGCTCATGCCGGGGCGCAGCCGGTCGGCCGTGTTGGGCACCTCGGCACGCACGCGCACGGCGCGCGTGCTGTCGTCGACGCGGCTGTCGATCTCGAGCACGCGGCCCTTGAACAGCTCGCCGCCCCAGGCCGGCGTACGCACCTCGAGCGGCCGGCCCGCCGCCACCTGGGCCAGGTGCTGCTCGGGCAGGTCGAAGTCCACCCACAGCACCCGGCGGTCATCGAGCGTTCCCAGCACGGTGTCGGTGGCGACGCGATCGCCCACCGACACCGAAGCCAGTCCGACGACACCTGCGAAGGGCGCCTTCAGTGCGCGGTCGGCCAGCGCTTCGCGCGCGGTCTCCAGCGCCAGTTCGGCCACGCGCACGGCATGGCGGGCGTCGTCGATGATGCTGGCCGGCACCGCCCCACTGGTGCCGGTGCGGTCGTAGCGCGCGGCAAGAGAACGTGCGGCGTCCAGCGCCGCTTCGGCCTGCGCCACGGCAATGCGCTGCGGCCGGTCGACCAGCTGCACCAGCAGTTCGCCGGCGGCCACGCGCCGGCCGGCCTGCAGCGCCACGCGCTGGACCTCGCCGGCCACCGCTGGCTGCAGCGCAATCTGCCGCGGCGCCCGCCCGCTGCCGGGCAGCTGCAGCGGCTGCGCCGTGTCGCGCAGGGCCACCGGCGCCAGCACCACGGGCACTGGCGCACCCGCGCCCGGCGCCGGCGGAGCGCCGAGGGCCGAGGGACCGGCAGACGGCGGCGCATCGGCCGGCGCGCTGGGCTGGGCACGCACCCACCAGGCCAGCGCCGCCACCACGAGGGCCAGCGCCGCGAGGGCGGCGAGTCGAAGATGAAAGGGTCGGGTCACAGGCAGCATTGAACCGTCGGGAGTGTCGCGAGCCTAAGGCTCCGCCGTGAAGCACGGTAAAGCGGCGGGGGCTTCACTGCCGGGGGCAGGGTCTTGGGGGGCGCGGCCAAACTCCTCGCCGCGGTTGTCGAAGGGGTTGCGGCACGACACCTCCAGGTGGGTGTGGTTGTCGATGGCGATCAGCTGGTCGATGGCCATGCGGGAGGCCTTTCCGGCGCTTCGGCGCGCCATCGCGGCCGCAAGCGCAGACCCGAGGATGCCCTCATGGCCGGCGGCCCTGCCGGCCCGGCGTGTGCGAGCATGAGCGCCCGACGGGCGGTGACACCCGCGGGCGGATCACGGTACCAGCGGCACGGGGCTCGAAGCCGCTGGAGGGCGCACGACACGGACACACGGAGACGGCAGATGGATCTGGGACTCACAGGACAGGTGGTGCTGATCACCGGGGGCAGCAAGGGCATCGGCCTGGCCTGCGCGCACGCGTTCGCGCTCGAAGGGGCACGCATCGCCATCGCGTCCCGGTCGGCCGACAACCTGGAGGCCGGCGCCCGCTGGCTGCAGCAGCAGGGTCACGCGGTGCACACCGTCGCGGCCGATCTGCGCCGCGCGGAAGACGCCGAAGCGATGGTGCGAAACGTCGAAGCCGCGCTGGGGCCGGTGGACGTGCTGGTCAACAGCGCCGGCGCCGCGCAACGCACCCCGCCCTTCGAGCTGACCGCGGCGCACTGGCACGCGGCGATGGAGGCCAAGTACTTCACCACCATCCACGCCATGCAGGCGGTGCTGGCCGGCATGGGCGCCCGCGGCCGCGGCAGCATCGTCAACGTGGTGGGCGCCG
>LNFM01003776.1_pt1 | contig 29064 bp, 25 predicted proteins | sample 596031 | NCBI WGS metagenome assembly LNFM01 (sample SAMN04254537, study PRJNA301005) | activated carbon metagenome | isolation source: dual media filters at the Ann Arbor, Michigan drinking water treatment plant | place: USA: Ann Arbor
GTCGTCTTCAACGTTCTGATTTCCGACGTCGATGACCACCTGCGCAATCACGGGTTTCTGCGGCGAGAAAAAGCCGGATGGACCCTCTCCCCAGCTTACGACCTCAACCCCGTTCCGACCGACGTCAAGGCGCGAGTCCTGACAACGAACATTGATCTCGACGAGGGTACGTGCTCACTTGATCTGTTGGAATCCGCATCCGAATATTACGCGCTACCGTTAGCGCAAGCTCGCAATATTATCAAAGAAGTCGCTACCGTTACTGCGACATGGCGTGACGTTGCGAAAGCCACCGGCGCACGGACGGCAGAAATTAATCGCATGGCCAGCGCCTTCGAACACGACGACCTCAAGGGCGGACTGGCGCTTTAGCAAACTACTCCCACTCGATTCTCTCAAACCATCGTAACGCGCTGATTTATAAGCGCAAAATCTTTCTTCTGACGGTCAAAACCCGACCGTCGAGCCGTCAAAATTCTTCGCTTTTGATTTCAAAGGAAAATTCGCGCGATTTGGATTTAGCGCGGTTTCATCGTCTATCGACAACGATCGGTCAATTTTTTCGCGCCATCAACCATTCAGGGCACTGCGCGCCGATGCGAGAAAAGACCGTCACCGTTCATAGCACAGGACGTTCGTACTCACCATGCACTCAACGTCTCTCCCCCTTCCGGATCTACTCCCTGGGTCGGGTGACTTGATACAAAGCGAATGAGCGGATAGGCAAACGCCTCTGGCTGCGGCGATGTGGAAGGACACATGGCCAGCAAAGGTCCGAGATGGTGACGAGAAGGCAGCGGCGTAATGGCTCGGTGCGCTAAGCCCATCCACTAGCCGGTTTCGAGTCCGGTCCGCAGCAAATCGTCGGGATCGGCATCGATGCCGCGACGCTCTATGCCTGTTGTATCAAGCCGCCGCTCTCTACACGATCCTGCAATATTGCGATAAGACCAGCCATGACCAAGAGCATGAAATGGCTGCAGGCGAATGCGCCCGGATTCAATCATCTCGCCAAAGACGAGCAGGCCGCGATTACTGACTTCGCGCTACTCTGGAGCCTGTTCGAGTCGCGGGTCCTCAACACCCAGGGCAATGTCAAGGCGATCTGCGACACGGTCGAGGCTTGGCAGAACGCCGGGATGCTCGACGCTGACGTCTTCGACGCCGAACTCGCCTATTTCCGGCAACGCTATTACGCCGATGGCGCCTTCACCTATCACTTCGACCATCTGCATTTCAGGAATTCCGACCGAGAGGCCTTGGTGCGCGCCGTGATCGACGGCGGCGACAACGACCCATGCAGCCGCGTCACGGCCGTCCTCATCATCGTCTTCCGCTACCGCAACAACCTCTTCCACGGGGTAAAGTGGCAGTACAAGCTGCAAGGCCAGCTCGGCAATTTCAGCACCGCGAACGATGTGCTCATGAAGGTGCTGGAACGGCACGGCGCGCTCGCTGACGGATAAGAGCGCCGACGCACGCCCCCGAGGCCGGAGTTGTCCATGCCTGACACCAACGACGACGCCATCCCGCCAAACCTCGCCAGCCTTCATGCTGGCGAAGAATTCCTGCGCGGCAAGGCGATCGGCCTCGTCGCCGGCGACGGGCGCCTGCGGCTGCACCTGGCCATCACCGAAGCGGCCATGGATCTCGCAGATGTCCTGCGCCAATTCGAAACCGCCGACGAGGACCTCAAGGTCATCCAATTGCTCGGGATGCGCACCTTCAATGCCTTCGGCGCGAGCGTGAAGCTTGCTCTATCGGGCTACGGCCAAAACAGCGCGCTCATCCTGCGTGACGTGTTGGAGACGGTCTTTCTGATCGACTATTTCGCCGGCGACCGGACCCTGATCGAGCGCTGGCGCTTCGCCGACAAAAGGGCCCGCCTAAGGGACTTCGGACCGGTGAAGGTTCGCGAGGCCCTCGACGCCCGCGACGGCTTCACCGACAAAAAGCGCTTCGCGATGTACGAAATGTTCTCCGAGCTCGCCGGCCATCCCACCATGAAGTCTGCCTTCATGATGCGACCGCAGCGCGACGGCGACGCGGTCATCGGCCCGTTCATGGAGACGACGACCTTGGAAGCCGTCGTCTCCGAAATGGGCCGCCTCGCGATCCAGGTTGGCGAACAGCTCAACCTCTTCTTTCCGGCCGACTGGCCGCAGGGCCTTCCGAGCCGGCTCGCCTTCGCCAAGCTCAAGCAGCGCTGGATCGCAACCTTCTACCCGAGCCCCAGCCCCGCAGCACCGAAGTCTGACGAGCCAGGCGGCGCGTGACCGCCGGGCTTGTCGTCTACGATCCGCCGGATATCCGGGCCCAGACACGGCGCCAGAAGCCCGGTTCCTCCCTGGGCGTAGCAGGCTGTTCCGAAGGTTCGACCTTCGGCGACTCCCCGTAGAAGCGCGCTTTGGCGGTGCGATCCCGACGGCGCTCGGCTTCGACCTGCTCGTCGCTCCAAGGGCCGGCTTCGACCACCTTGCCGCGGTCGATCACATAATGTGACCGGCACTTCAGCGTCCAATTGCCGATCGACGGGCGCAGCGAGATGGTCTCGCCGTCGAAGGTCATCTTCCAGTCCGTCGGCGTGAAGGGCGCCACGACCTCCTCGCCGCAACCGCAGCAGCAGCTGTGGGCCGATGTCGCATATTCCATTGAGACATAGAGAATGCCTGGCTCAAGGCGCTCCGGGATGTGCTCGACGAAACGATGCTCGAGTCGCTTGTGCCGTATCACCCGAGGTCTCCGTTGATCAGTATGTTGCCGTCAGTCGTGTAGGTGCAGTGATGCTCGCCCTCGAGATCACGGTAGAAGCCGCGGATCTTCTTCCACTTGACGACCGCGAGGACCGCATTCAGGGCGTTGAGGTCCGCGACCTGGATGTTGGAGGCGTAGATGTCGTTGGCGCCGCCGCCGACGAAGGAGATGCGCTGGCGAGCATGATCCCGCTTCTCCGGCGTGCTGGCGGTCACCCGCAGGATACCGCCGAGCGACCCCTCGTCGAGCTCGAGGCCCATGCCGACATCGACGAACGCGGCGCCGATCGCCTCAAGCTTCTCGACGATCAACCGCTTCGCTTCGCCGGCGTCGAGCGACAGGAACGCGAAGGTGACGCCGTCGAGAAGGTGCACGTTGTCGGCTCCGAGCTCGACATCGTGCGCCACGATGTTGCGGTGCATCCGGCTGTAGATGCGCTTCAGATAGTCGACCTTCTTCGGCGCCTCGCGCAGTTCCTCCAGGGTCGGCGCGCCCGGCGCCCGAAAAGCGTTGTGGGTCAGGAACTCGTCGCTGTCGAAGAGCCGAATCTCGCGGACCGGCGTCTTGGCGACGAAGTCCAGGATGTAGCCGCCGGTGCCGCCGCCGCCGATGATGGCGACCCGCTCGTTGACGAGCCGCTCGGTCAGGATGCCGATACCGACACGGTCGGAGGCGGTCTCGACATAGTTGAAGACGCTGTCCTCCTCCTCTTCCGGCTCGCGGAAGGTGCGGGGGGTCATGCCGGGCTTCAGCACCGCGGCCGGGCCCGCGATGATGTTCGCGTAGCTCGTCATCTTGTGGTGGTAGTCCGTGTAGCCGCCATCCGGCTTGCTCGAGAAGCTGTGCGTGGCTTTCAGACCGTGGCCGAGGTCGAAGGCCCCGGCCTGATGCGAGATCCCCTGGATAGGCGTCCCATCGGCGCGGCACGGAAAGTCGCCGTCCCAATGGACGACATGGGTGTCGGGCCTGCGCGTCGCATCGCCGGCCAGCGTGAGGCTCGAGATGAGGGTGCCGATGCGCACCTCGCGACGCGCATCGACATAGGGCACCTCCCGCATGACGAGATGCCCGCCCTGCCGCAGGACGAAGTAGCCTTCGTCCCGCAGCCGCTTGAGGTCGGGATTACGACTGAACAGTTCGCGTGACATTGAACACCGTGCCTTTCTTCTTGACGTCGACCGAGCCGCCAGCCCCGAGTTCGCCCGCGTGCGGCGTCGACGCCGCGTGCCGGTAGGTCATCGAGAAGACGACGTTCGGCTCGTGCTGGCCCGGGAAAGCGAGCTGGACGATCTGCTCGAACGTGACCGTGCGGGCGTTCACCGTGCGCGGCCGCGAATTGACGATGATCTCGAACGTCAGCCGCGCGGTGATGAACCGCTCGATGCCGGGCTCGGCCAGATCGATCAGCTCGCCATGCTCGATCAGGCGATCTTCGCCGCCGGGGACCTCGAGGAAAACGCCTTCCCCCTCGCCCGGCTTGGCGAGCCCGTAGAGCACCGTGCCGCTGATGACCGGCTTGCCCCAGCGCAACTCGTCGTCGTTCAAGGTGAGCTTGAAGTCGCGATCCGTCAGGAAGGCGACGAACCGCTCGGCGCCGTGCTCGCGCAGGTCGAAGGGCTCGTTCAGCCGCACGTCCTCGAAGTCGCCCGAGGGCAGGATCGCGAACAGGCTGTAGCCGTCCCGCGGGTCCAGGGCGCCGGCCTCGAGCAACTGACGGCCGAGCGGCACGGGGTCGCTCACCTGACGGGACTGGAAGTTGAGGTCGCCCTGCGCGAGGAGGAAGCGATACCCCTGCGCCGGACGCAGCGCCCGGCCTTCGCGCAGGGCGTCGCCGAGGTCGTCGTATTCAAGAAGCTCTTCGGTGTTCATAAGATTGGGTCCTTAGGTTCTGCCGCGGCGATGCAGCGGCTCTAAGGGTCCAATCGGGGCGAGATCCGCCGACCGGTAAGGTCAGGCGAACTTTTTTCGCAGAGGGCCGTCGGGGGTCTGCCCGCAGATGAAGAAGGCCGGGCAATTCGGGCAGGTGCGCGACGACACCTCTGCCGGAAACCGCCCAGCGCGGATGTCGCCGAGAAACTTGGCGAGCTTGTCCTTGCGCCCCTTCAACTCCCGATCCGACAAGGCCAGCGCATGCGTCTCGCCATCGGAAAGATGGACGAGCTCCGCGACGGCGCCGGGAAAGGCCTGCTGGACCGCCAGCATTAGCGCCGCCGCGCCGACATCCTTGCTCTCGGCCGACCGCCTATGGCCCGTGCGGATACGGCGGACGGTCCGGACCCCGTCCGGCCGCACCAGCACCTCGTCCGGCCGAACGATGATCTCTTCGCCGCCGAAATTGAGGCTGAGCGCGACCGGCGCCTCGGCGACCGCGTCGGCGCGATTGGCCAGGAGGAAGCGCAGCATCGCCAGCGCCAGGTCGCGGAATTCTGCGCGATAGCCATGGTCGCCGAGGCCCTGACCGGCAAGCGCCGCGTCGGTGCGATCCTCCAGGTCCCGCTCGGTTATAGGGCTATCCGACGTGATCACCCCCTCGACCACCACGCGCACCGCCTCGTGAAGGTGCATGAAGGCGGTGGCGGTCCGCCGCCCGCCGACCTGCAAGACATGCGTGTAGAAGAAGCGGCGCGGGCAGGACTCATAAAGGGCTATTTGCGCGGCCCCGAACTGCAGCCGTCCATCGACGATCAACTCGATGCCCTGAGCTTCCGCCGCCATGGGAAGCGGCCGCGCCGGCACGACCGAACGGCGCGTCAAGTTGGTCCCGAGACGGTCGAGGAATGGCGATAGCGGTCGATTGTGGCCGTTGCTCTTCTCGGTCGGCGCATAAAGGACCAGGCGGTCGCGGGCGCGCGACTGCGCCACGTAGAATAGGCACTCCTGCTCCTCGGCCTGGTCCGCGCGGAACGCCTCCAGCGCGCTGCCCTGGGCGCCCGCGATCATGCCGTCGGGCGCCGGACAGGGCGGCGCCGGCGGCGTGCGCGGGATGGTGTCGCTGTTGAGCCCCGGAATATGGACGCCGCCGAACTCCAGGCCCTTTGCGCCGTGGATCGTCATCAGCCGCACGGCGTCGAGATGCTGGGCGGCCGCCGGCAACTGGCGCAGGTCGCGATCGTCGCCGAGACGGACAAGCCTGCGCACCCGATCGAGCACGCGCGTGATCCGCAGTCCGCGGCCGGCCGGCTGGACCCGCAGGAAGTTGAGGAACTGCCAAATCGCGATGCCGCGCGTGCGATCGGCTAGGTCCGCCGACCCGCCAAGGCGCGCGGCGATGCGGGTGCGATCGAGCAGCAGCGTCGCGAGCACGGTCCAGGGCGCAGCCGTTTGGTCGAAACCGCTGAGCGCGGCCGCGAGCTTGGCGAGCGCCTGGCGGCCGGCATCGCTGACGCCGGGGATCGCATCCACCTGCTGGAGCCAGCTGCCCGGGGCGTGGTCGGCCGCCCGCAGATGCTCGAAGATCGCCGCCACGTCCGCAAAGGACATGGTGAAGTCGGGCCAGCAGGCGATGCGCACCAGGCCCATGGCGCGCCGATCGACAAGGACGGAGAGCAAGGCCAGGAGATCCTTGACCTCGGCCCGCTCGAACAGGCTGCCCAGAAACAGCACGGGCACACCAAGCCGCTCGAGGTCCTGCCCGATCGTCGACAGCTTCTCATTACCGGTGCAGAGGACCGCCTGGTCACGATAGGCATAGCCCTCGCCGCGAAGCGCCTCGATCGCGTCGGCCAGGGCCACTTGCTGCTGCTCGGCGCGCTGCACGGTGCGCAGTTCGGGCTTCTGACCATTGCCGTAGCGCTCCGCGTCGAGACCGCTGTCGGCGTCGCCCGCGCGCATCGTGATCGCGAAGCCGGAGAAGCTGGCGACGATCTCCGGTACTGAGCGATAGTTGCGCTTCAAGCGGCCGCGCTTGCCGCCGGGAAAGTCCTCCTTCCCAAACCGGGTCATGTTGAAGGACGACGCACCCCGAAACCGATAGATCGACTGCTTGGCGTCGCCGACCATCCAAAGATTGCGACCGTCTGGCCGCAGCGCGCTCAGCAAGCGCACGCTGCTGCGGTTCACGTCCTGATACTCATCGACCAGGACGTGGTCATATTGCGCCTGCAGCGTTGCGCGGATGGCCGCGTCGGTCTCGAGCAGCTTGACCGGCAGGGCGACAAGGTCCCCGAAGTCGACGCAATGCGCGTTGCGCTTGAGCTGTTCATAGGCGGCGTAGACACGGGCCACCTCGCCGGCGCGTTCGGCGGCCTCGCGTCCATCAGGGTCGCGAGCTTTGGCAAGCATGGCGTCGGCGAGCGCGGCATAGGTTTCGGCGTCGACCACCTCGTCCTTTGCCCGCGACACGGCGGCCAGCATGTCGGCGATGATCTGGGTCGGATCGTAGAGATTGCGGTAATGCGCGAGCCTCAGCCGCGGGAACTCCTCCTCGAGGAGCTCGACCGCCTCGGTCCGATCCATCATCCGCGGGTCTTTCGGCAGCCCGAGTTCGGCATGGAAACGACGGATGATGTCCAGACCGAAGGCGTGGAACGTGCCGATCCACATCGCGGCCGCAGCCTCGGGCCGCTTGCGCGCAATGCGCTCCGCCATCTCGCCCGCCGCCTTGTTCGAGAAGGTGAGCAGCAAGATGCGCCGCGGATCGACACCTTCCTCCAGAAGGCCCTCGACACGCGCGATCAGCGTCTGCGTCTTGCCGGTGCCGGGGCCCGCCTCGAGCAGATAGGCTTCGCCGCGATGCGCTGCGGCCTCGGCCTGCAGGGGATTGAGTGGCCGCTCGACATGCATCGCGGCCGCGACAGGCGGCACCGCTGGCAGGAGCAAAGCGTCGAACAGTTGCTGCGCGACGACCTCGAACGGCGCGCCGAGCTTCGCTGCGATCGCCGAGGCGGAGAGCCCTTGGTCGAGATGGAGCGCTCGCGCGATAGTGCGCGGAAACAGCAGCTCGCGCGCAAACAGGTCCATCTGAACCTCGCGGCGCTGCCGGCGTCCATAATCGACAACCCGATCCATGCCGACCGGCGACGGCTCGGCCGCGCGCGCCGGATCGATCGTCGGCGCCGGCTCGCCATCGAGATCGTCGCCGAGCTCGACATGACCGATCTCGTGCGCCACGAGGAAGGCCTGCTCGAACGCAGAGCCCGCGCTCTCGTGAAGGATCAGATCGTCGGCGGCGACGAAGGTCGCGCGGCCGCCGTTGAGGACGGCCGCGCCGACGGCCGTTGATTCGACATCGAGACCCCGCCGCTTGGCCTCGGCGACGGCAAAGTCATAGGGCGACCATGGATCGGCGCCGGAGGCGACGAGGCGAGCATGAAGCTCGGCGGCGACTTGCCTGGCGAGCTCCACGCCGTCCATCTCAGTCGGTCTCCGCCAACAGTTGGGCGCGCTTCTCGGCCGGGACGCCAGCGTCGATCAGCACTTGCTCGAAGCTGACCTGCTCGCCGGCCGTCGGCTTACTGTCGGCCTTGTAGCTGCGCGCCTCAGCCAGCTGACCCGGCCCCCAAGACGCTTCCAACTGCGCCACGGAGCTTCTCGCCGCCTCGGCGAATCGCTGGAGAAACCGCCGCGGGATGCTCACGAGGGATACCCGCCGTTCGCGTAATGCGGTCACGACCTGTCGAGGCACATCCAGACCTCGGGCCACCGCGCGCCAGTCATCGACCGTCAGCGCCGCAAAAGGGTCGGCGGCCGCCGCCGGAGAAGCCGCGGCGTGTTGCGACCATGCCGTGTCGATCAAGGCCTGGTCGGCACCGGGAAGTGGTGCGGCATCGTCACAGGCTTCGCGACTGAGTTCGCGCGAGAGGTCGATCAGCTCCCCGGCATATTCCGGGTAGAGCCGGAGATAGCGCTCCAAGGTCGACCGACCAGGCTCGCTCTCGACCGCAAACGCGTCGAGCACAGATTCGCGGGAGGGACGTGCGCCAGCGGGACTCACCGCTCATCTCCGTCGGCCATGGCCGTCCGTAGCGCGGCGAAGGCCTTGTCGCGATAGGTTCGAACAGTCTTTTCGGAGCGGCCCAGGGCTTTTGCGATGGTCATGACGTCCGGCTCCTTGGAGTCGATGGGAAAGCCTTGCCTCAGCATGTGAATGATCCTGCTTTGTTCTGTCGGTAGAGCCTCAATCGCCGCATCCAGGCGCAACCGGTAAGCCGGATCGTTGAAATCCGACGCGGCGAACGGGTCGTAGACCCCCGCGGCCGCCTCGACCTCCGGCGACAGCTCGCCGCTCTCCTCGTCAAATTCGAGGGGCTGGGAACGGTTCTCGTCGCGCCAGGCCTGCTCCTGCGCGTCGCGACGCAGGCTCGCCAGCGCGCCGTCGAACCGCACCTCGAAATAGTCGACCTTGTCGACATAGGCGGCGCGATCCGCCGAAAGCAGCTCAACGAACCGGCCGAACACCTTGTCGCGTATGATCCCGCGCGTCAGCGACTCCGTCTCGCCGTCGAAGCTTTCCGCCCTGGGCAGACTGCGCAGCACCCGTTCGGTCAGTATCCGATAGACGCGCTCGAACCCCGCCTCATTATTGTCATGGCGGCTCGCGCGGAGGAAATAGACGAGACATTCGCTGGGGATATAGCCTGGGTCGGCGCGCTTCGTGATCGCGGCCCTGGCGATCAACGCGTCACGCGGCAGGACCACCAGTTCGGCGATGAGCGCTTCTATCTTCGGGTCGCGCGCATAGAGCTCTCCGGTGAGGCGCCGTTTTCGCAGCGGCGTCACCACCGCCTCGTCCGCACGGTGCGCATCAGCCTCCAGCTTCATGCCAGCACCCTCCCCAGCCTCGCCCGATCGTTCCCATAAGAAGATCGACCTTCGTTTCGTTGTCGGTCAGCATCACCTTCAGTTCCCCCCAGCCGACGCTCTCGCAGTCTCGCGACGACCAATATTTCTTCACAACCGACGCTGCCGTAACGCAGGACTTTCCGATAGGTATGTGCTCGCAATGCTACCTGTTCTGAAAAACTTCCGCGGCCCAGCTTCTTGAGGTCGCGCCGACAATCTCCAAACTACGAAAGCGCGCCGCGGAGCGATTGCAACAACGCCTCCGCTTCGTCGATCTTCTTCAAGATATCCGCATCCCCTTTGAGTTCCTGCAGGGTCGAGAAAGGGACCTTTTTCATCGCGTCTACCGCAGCTTCGAGATCGCCGGATAGGCCGCCCTTGACTGGCTTCGGCGCGGGCCCAAGGCGCAGCATTGCCGACTCCAAATCTCCCGCATCGCTCAGAAATTGCGAACGCGCGACTGGATCGGGCAAGATTGTGCGGAGCTTCCGAAGGTCTTTCGAATTGGTAATGCGCTTCTGGTTGACCTTCTTGACCACCGCCTCGATAACAGTCGGCGTCAGTAGTTTCTTGCTCACCCCCATCAACTCACGTGACCAGGTGATTGCGGCACTGGGATCACGAAGACTGGTGAATTTTTCTGAGAGCTCGAACACATCGACCAGCTTGTCGAGCTCACGCACTGTGATGCCGAGGATGTTGGCAGCGCTCGACCGGCCCATCATGTCGACCAGGCGATAGGCCACCATTTCCTTTTCCTTGGCGTCCCATTCCTTCCGCTGGCGATGGATATAAATCCAGACCCGAAGCCGGTCCTCCTCGCTCAAGGTTCGGTCGGTAACCTCGATTGGAATCTGCCGATAATCTTCCTTCCCCTGTTCCACCAGAACCTGCGAATTGGTCCACCGGCGGTCGCCGTCGATGATCCGAAACTTTCCCGGTAAGTCAGGGTGGGGCTCGACAAGTAGGGGTTCGAAGAGGCCGCCATTCGCTTCGATCTGCCGTTGCAGCTCTTCATCGATCTTCGGACCCATGCGGGGCTGCTTTTCGTTCGGCACGATGTCGTCGATATCGGCCCTGGTCCGGTATGTGCGCAGGACGGTACGATCGAGCCGACGCTCCTGAAGATTGATGACATTGTTGCGGTCAGGAATGACCTTCGGGTTCGTCATTGAGGGCTCTCCGGCGCGGACGCCGTACCGATGATGGAGTCGATCTGATTGCGCAGTTCAGCCTGCACTTTCATGGCCGCGCGGATGGCAAGGCCCTGCTGCTTCCAGACGTTTTCGTGGGCTTTAACCTCCTTCGTCTGAATATCCAGCAGCGACTCCGCCAGTTCGTCCAACCGCGCGAATGAGTCGGCGCACTGCTGGGAAGTGATAAAGCTGTACAGGGCCGCGGTTTTCTGAGTCCGTTCGGCGTTGCTCATGCGCAGGGTGTGAGATTGAACGAGATGGGCGCGAACGAGCTGGATGAGGGCGACAACCCGCGCCGGGCACGCGATCACGACGCCGTCCTGGATATGCAGCTGCCGGGCGCCGGCCGGGAACTTGCTGGACGACAAGACCGCATGGTCGGCCTGCGCACTTAACTGGTCCGACCGCAGTTTGGTCACGAAATCATTCCGCCACGCGTTGTGGTTCTTCGAATCGTAGATGATCGTGCCGCACTCCTGTCCGTTGTGAATAACGGTGTGCAGGATGTCTGCGCCTTGCTGGCCCTTGGTTACGCGCACGATGCGATCACCATCGAACTCAGCCTTCAGCGCTTCAAACAGATTGATTTCGGCGCCTTCGCCGAGCTCTTCGGCGGTCTTCTTCTCAAGGGCGCGCTGCAGTTCTTCCACCTTGTTGGCCAACTTCTGGCGGTCTTCAAACGTGGCGGACTTCTCGGCGTTGACGGCCGCTACCTTGTCGGCCTCGAGGGCCTCACGCTGTTCTTGCAGCCGCTCATTGAGTTGGGCTTCATGGGATTCTTGGAGGCTTTTCGCCGTCGTCTCCGCAGCGGCCGCCCTGGCTTCGGCGTCAGCTTTGGCCTGTTCGGCGGCGCCAATCTGCAGCTGGGCCGCGGCCTCAGCGGCCGCACTGACTTCAGCACGGACTTCCACTTCGCGTGCGGCCGCTTTTGCCTGGGCGTCCGCCAGGGCTTGTTCGCTGGTCAGTCTGGCCTGCGCCAGTTCGGCCTTCAGTGTCTCGCCGGCATTTTCGGCGATCACTTTCTGAGCCTCCACTTCCGCCAGCCGACTCGCAGCCGCTTCCGTGGCGACGCGCGCCGCCTCTGAGCGGATCGCGTCTTCCTGCGCCGCCGCGTCCGCCTTCACCTTCTCGATCGCGGCGGCGGATTCACGCTGGACCTGTTCGAGTTGGCCCTGAAGCGCGACCTTCGCCGCGTCAGCGTCGGCCTTCTCGGTCGCGGCCTCGACGGTCTTGGCCTGAAGCGCGTCCTGGGCTGCGACACGCGCCGCTTCCGCCGCGTCCACCAGCGCCTTCGACTGGAGCTCAGCAGCCAGGCGGGCCTGTTCTCTGGCCTCGGTGATCTTTTGGTCAGCTTCTAACCGTGCACGCTCGAGCGCCTCGGTCTTCTCGGTGTCGAACTTCTCCTGCAGCCGCGCGGTGATAGTGGCGGACTGCGCCTGCTCACGCGCCTGCAGCCGCCCAGCGACCTCGTCGGCGCGATCGTGTGGGATGGCCTGCTCGCAAACCGGACAGACGTCGTCGACGGGATGAAGGTGGTGAATGGGACTGGAACGCACGGTCGACGCTACTGAGGTCTGCGGATTCGCCATCATGGCCTCCAAATATTTCTAGGACCTATTTTCTCCTAATTGATCCGAGAGTCAACCCTCCACACCGTCGAGTGGGTCCACAAGCCGGACCAGCAGCCCTATCCTTGGGCGGTTTTCGGCGCAGCATGTGCGCGTCCATGCCGAGCGAGCATGGCAAGCAATCCGCTCGCAGTGACGAGATCTTCGAAGTCCAAATCCCCCTCCCCGATTCCAGCGTCGGAGCGCGCATTCGCCAGCAGCATTGACAGGCAGTTATAACCGGGCATATTTGCCCGGTAAAGGAGGCCCACTCATGCTGACCTACAGCCCCGAAAAATTCGCATCGCTCTATGCGTCCGATCTCGGTCAGCGCATCTGGGCCTTTCTCACCCGGCCCGAAAGCGTCGCCCGCCTGGAGACCGCCTCGGAGCTGGGCAAGCCCGCGGTCGAGGGCATCGAGGAGCAGCTCCTGGCGGAATTCCGTGAGGACGTGCTGGCCGACCGCGTCAAGCAGATGGTCGGCCACATGGTGCGCCAGATCCTGGAGCAGCGGGATTGGGTACTGGACCAGAGCGACGTGAAGGTGCAGTCGGTGCCCTTCAGCAAGGCCACGCGCTATCGGCGGCCGGACTGGATCACGTTCCACGCCTTCCGCAACAGCAGCGATCCGCGCGATGTCGCGATAACCGACCGCCGGCAGAACGCGCCGTTGCCCGCTGACGTGCGCTGGACCTATTACGCGACCTTCGCCAGCCCGCTGAAGGCGGCCGTGGCCTTCGGCGTCCGCGACATCCGGCAACTCCGGCAGCAGGTGCATGCGCACGGCTATCACCGCGTCCGGATCGAACGGATGCTGCGCACCGCCTGAAAGGAGCCGGACGATGGCCCGCCTTTTCGACGTCGATGGCAACAATCTCGATCGCGGGTTCGAGAACCTGAAGGCTGCGGAATCGCCCTTCGAGCGGCAGCTTCACGATCGGATCGAAGCGATGTGGTCAATCTATGAGCCCTATGCCGACCCTGATTTTCCGCAGGGCTTCGCCCGCGACGTCGATGGCCGTTTCTGGGAGATGTATCTCGGCTGCACCTTGCTCGAGGCGGGTCGCACGTTGTTGCCGGTCGTCGATCGCCAGCGCCAGGGCGGCCAGCCTGACCTTTGCGTCCTCGAAGATGACCGGCGCATCTGGATCGAAGCCATCACACCCGACGAAGGCGCGCCGGGTCCCGACCAGATCGTGCGGCCCGTGCCCCTCAACGAGGGTGGCGGTCTCGTCGCCGCGCCCATCCGCCAGGCCCAGTTGCGGACGTCGAGCGCTTTCTGGACCAAGGCGCAAAAGATCGCCCGCTATATCCAGCTGGGCGTGATCGCGCCCGAAGACACGCGGATCATCGCCATCAGCGCAAGCCGGTTCGGGGTCTATGTCGCCGAGCGGCCCCTGCCACTGATCATGACCACCCTCTTCCCGATCGGCGATGCCTATATCACCATCGACCGCGCGACCGGGGACGTCGTCGAGGAAGGATTCCACCCGGCTCCCCTGATCGAGCGCGCACGCAATCCCATCCCGCGCACGGCGTTTCTCGACGAGCGCTTCGCCGACATCTCAGGGGTGATCTGGTCGCGCGTCGGGCTCGGCAACCTGTCACGCCAAGTCCGGCCGATCACCTATGTCCATAACCCGCTCGCGCAGGTTTCCCTGCCGACGAATTGGGGCATTTGGGATCGCGAGTTCGTCACCACCGCGCACGGCGATGCATGGGAGAGCAACGACATCCTCGCGCCCGCGACCGTATCAGAGGCGCAATGACGGCGCTGCTGCGTGTACAGCGCGGGTCAGACCCGCCGATCATGCGCCCTCCACGCCGCGAGGGTGACGATGGCCGCCGATGACCCACACCTGATTGCGCCGATCAGCGAACGGCAGTTCGAGCTCTACGCGCTGTCGCTCGAGCGCGGGCCGAACTTCGACCAGTCGCACATCTTCAGCGCCTACCGGGTCGGCCGCGGCAGCGCCTGCGGCTGCATCCTCCTCGATCCCGAGCGCGGAGCGTTCACCACCTTGGCCATGCGCCGGCGAGTCGATCATCTCTGGGTGCGCGTCGACGAAGGCGGCCCGTTCTCTACCCCTGAAACAGCGCTCGACCATCTCAGCATCAGCATGCGCGGCGGTGATCCGCCCGAACCGCTTTCGCCTGGCACGCGGCGCCGTCCACCCCTGATGCAGCCAGGCGAGCGCGGCATCTCGCCCGAGTTCGAGCTTCTTGCCAGCACCGTGAGCCATCTGCCCGCACTCATGGCGGTCGGCGAATGCTATCTCGCGCTTCCCAATCCGGACGCCAATTTCGTCAGCGACCTGCAGACCAACAACTTCGCCTCGCGGCTTTTCGAGCTCTATCTGCTCGCTTGCTTCCGCGAGCAGGGCCTGATCGTCCGGCAGGACCATGTCTCGCCCGACTTCCGGATCGAGAAGGGCGGCGCCGACTGCTGGATCGAGGCCGTCACCGCCAATTCCGAAACCCCGCGGGCGGGCGGGATCGGCGACTGGGTGCACGCGCTGCAGGATCGAAACGAGCGGCTGACCGGCGCGCCTGCCGAGCGCTTCGCTAAGACGTTGCGCGGCAAGCTCCAGCGTAACTATCACGCGATGGACCACGTCAGGGGCCGATCCTTCGCCATCGCCATCGCGGACTTCCACGCGTCCGGCTCGATGGTGTGGAGCCGTGAGGCACTCCCCTCTTATCTGTATGGCCTGCGCGCCGATGTCGAAGGCGAAGGCGCGCATCGCCGCGCGATCGGCACGTCGATTGCCAACCTCACCGGCAAACATGGCATTCCGGCGGGCCTGTTCCGCGACCCGGACTTCGCGCACCTGTCCGCAGTCATCTTCAGCAATGCCGGCACATTGGCCAAGTTCAACCGCATGGGCTTCCTCGCCGGCTGGCGGCCGCCCGGTCTCGAGATGATCCGGCGCGGCATCCTGTTTGACCGAACACCGGGCGCGCTCGAACCAATCGACTTCGAGCTGGCGGTCGGTAGCGAAGAATACCAATCCCTCTGGCCGTGGGGTGAAGCCTGGTGCCAGGAGCTGGAGGTCTTCCATAATCCGCAGGCCGCCCACCCCATTCCCTTCGATCTCATCCCGGGCGCTACCCATTGGTTCGAGCGCGAGGGCGATATCGAGTGCAGCACCATCTGGGCGAACTCGGTTCTGGCCTCGATCACCCATCTGCACCTGTCCGGCGAGCCCGAGAACCCGCAGGAGACCGAACACGTATGACGACCGACCCAGCCGACCGCACGATCGTCCTTCACCTCCTGCGCGGCGCTGTCCCCGAACGCGCCGACGAGATCAGCGGTCTCTGGAGCCGATACGGCCACGCCGTCGAAGTCGCCCCCAGCACCAAGGGCGTCACAATGAATGCGGAGGCCAGCCGCATCAGGTTCGACACCAAGACGATCGACTTCTTCTGGCTGCTCGGCTTCAGCGCCTGGCGCGCGATCGAGGTCTATTCGCCCGCCCTGGTGCTCGCGACGGTGACCGGGATCCCGCTCGACCAAGCGCTGAGCGTAGACGCCGAACGGGGGCAATACGAATTCGACTACAAGCAGCGCGTCGCCAGCGCCCAATCGCTCATTGCCGCCGAGCAGACGGCGGACATTTCCTGGCCGGCGGACGATCCCGAGCCGACCGCCGACCGCGACGGCCTGAGAGACGATCAGCACAAGGCCGTCTTCGATCTCGTCGCACTCGCCCTTGCCTTCGCCCTTCTGCACGAATTCCGGCACGTCATGTTCAACGCCGACAACAGCGCGCCTTCGACATTGCCCGAAGAGGAAATCGCCTGCGACACCTGGGCCCGCGAGTTCATGACGACTGGCCTCGCCGCCTACGCGACGGCGCACGGACATAGCTACGCGCAGGTCCAGCAAAAGCGTGCGATGGGAATAGCGCTCGCCGCCGTGATCATCCATGCGATGACGCCGACCCACGCGCATTGGGGCAGTCGGCAATATCCGCCGATCGTCGAACGGCTGACGGCGATGATCAGCGGCTACAGCCTGCCGGCCGGTTCGTCCTTTTGGCCGTTCACGGCCTGCCTGTTGATCGCGCTCATGCGGCAGGAGAACCGGCCGCTCGACATCGTCGCGAACTCAAATCAGGAGATGGTCGAGATCCTGCTCGACCGGCTCCGGTAACCCCGCAGGGAGCGCGCCGTGCCGGTCTATTTCCTTGGCGAAGACGAAAATGGATGTACCCCGGTCAAGATCGGGGTTGCGAAGAATATCGAAGCGCGCAAGCGCGACCTCCAGACCGGCAACCCTCTCGAACTGCGGCTGCTCGGGTGGATCGAGACGGCCGACGCCTTCCAGCTTGAGCGACACCTGCACCAGCATTTTGGCGCGACTCATGTCCGCGGAGAGTGGTTCGCCATCGAGCCGGCGGACGTCCTGCCCATTCTCATGCGCGCCGGCCGCGATGGATTTGTAGCCAAGAACGCCAACGCCTTTCAGATCACCGGCTATGATCGCGATGCTGTTCCAGAATATCTCGGCGTGTGGGAATGGGCCGATCTTGAGATTGACGAATGCTGCCCCTTTTGTGGATGCCTCTGCGGCATGCATTTCCAGGACACATCGCAAATGTACTACTGCATCCGCTGCGACACGCTGACCGGCTTCTCGGAGCTCGATCCCCGCCGCGAAGAACCGGACTATTGAGCCATGGCGGTCTGGACGATGAGACAGCGGAGCGCGGCGTGAGCGAGCAGTGGCTCGAGGGGCGCGCGCCTGGCCTCAGGGATCTTCCCGATGCGGACCGCCGCGCCATCTTCGACTTCGCCTTCCTGTGGAGCCTCTTTGAAGCCCAAGTCATGGGCAATTTCGCCCGCGCCGATCGTATCCGCCAAAAGGTGGACGCTTGGTCGCAGGCGGGAATGCTCGAGGCTGAACTCTACGACGCCGAACTCGGCTATTTCCGGAACCGCTATTTCGCCGATAGCGCGCTGACCCACCATTTTCCGTTTCTTGCGCTTCGGCCATCGGATCGCCCCGACCTCGTCCAGGCCGTGATCGAGGGCGCCAACGACGATCCTCGCGACCGAATGCTCGCGCTGCTGATGATCGTCTGGCGCTTGCGCAACAACCTCTTCCACGGCGCCAAATGGGCTTACGGGCTTCACGACCAGCGCGAGAATTTCACCCACGCGAACAGCGTCCTGATGCGGCTGCTCGAACGGCACGCCGATCCCGGTTCTCGCAAAAGCGGCTCTACTATTTTTGGGGACAGTCTTTCCCCGGCTTCACGAACGCGAGCGTCGGCGCGCTCAACGGAATGCCTGCTGCATCAGCGCTGGAATCAAATGATCAAGTTCAGCCGCAACCTCAACCTGACCGGACTGAACAGCGCCGGCCTTTTGTTGAAGCCCGTCGAACCAGAGCTGCGCGTCCAATGATGGCAATGGGACCCGGATAGCCGCCAACTTCTTCTGATTGAGTGTCCTGTTTCGATCTGCACTGCCCGGCGACGCGGCTTGAACTTGGGCGAGTCCTTGCTCGCTCTGGAGGAAGTACCACAGGTAGTTTGGGGTCGCCCTTTTAGTATCAACCACGCAAGTGAGGTAACGGTGAGAACCAACCTTGCCGTGGTGCTCCGGTTTCGCAACGGCGAAAGCCCCCTCCCACGCCTTGATATTGCTGAAGACAATATCTCCGCAGTGAATTCGGAAGAGTTTTTGCCATGTTAATTCGCCGCCGATTAGGTCCGGCTTTTTGAACAGTCCTTTGCCGAAGGATCGAACGCCAAGTTCTGCGTAAACACCATTCGATTCAAGCTCGACAGGTCGACGGAGTATGGGCGCGACGTCCCCGATCGCGATGCGGGGAACGCCAGCGATCACCCTCCGAAAAGCTGCCTCCATGGCTGCATTGAGCTCCGCGCGCGCGGCGTCGGCGGCCCGCCGCATCGTCTTCAGTTGCAACGCCGCGCCGTCGAGCTTCGCAATGATCCGACGTTGCTGCTCGATCGGAGGAAGGGGGATTGCATGATCGAGAAGACGCCTGGGATGCAGCCTCTCTCGGCGGGCGCCGATTCCCTTCCCGTCTGAGGCCAGCTGGCGCCAGACGCGATCCTGCTTGAAGTACCAGCCAAGGAACCCGGGCTCGAGTTGTTCACAATGCAGATCGAACGTCGGGAATTCGTTCGAAACGAAATACCCGTCAACCTCTGGCGAAACGATCGCATAGGCGCCTTCAAAAGATTTCAGGCGGCTATATACGAACTGGCCAGCCCGGATTCGAAACAACTGCGTGGCGGCAATCTCCCGTCCAGCGACCGCCGCACGCTGAATCATCCCGCGACCGAATCCATAGATGCCGGCGATTGGATATTCGCCGTCGGGCTCCACCCCGTGAGGGTCCGGTGCGTAGGTAAGGAGTTCACCCAATGGGATAAGCGGAAAGCTCGGCATGAACTACGCGCGCTCCGCCACAAGCGCCTTGATCTCGTCCAAGACGGTCAGCACCTGCTGCTCTTTGGCAATGGCGCTATCGACAATTTCCGCCGGCAAGCGGTGATCAATCGCAGCCTTCGCGTGGGGATTTCTCAGATCGAGATCGACCGTGACGACGCGCCCCTGTTCATCGCGCTTGATCAAATCGGGGCCAAATACCTTCCATGCCTGCGATCCTTCCTTGCGGTCAGACCACCAAGCTCGGCAATCGGCGAACTCCTCATACTGCAGCGGCTGCGTCTTGGAGTATTTCCGTCGGCCTTCCGGTAGCGGTTGCTCCCAGTACCAGATGTCGCTCGTCGGACCGGACGTGTCGAAAAAGATGATATTGGTCGGAATGTCTGTGTATGGCGCAAAGGTGCCCTCGGGCAGCCGGACGACGGTGTGAACATTGAACTGTTCGAGAAGGTCGGCTTTGATCCGCGCAGCAATGCCGTCGCCGAAAAGGATTCCATGCGGCACGACGACGCCGGCACGTCCGAGTCCACCGCGTTTGAGCCGCCGCATGATGAGCTGCAGAAACAGCAGCGCAGTTTCGGCGGTCCGGCGATCATCCGGAAAATTCGCGAGGATGCCGGCTTCTTCCTCACCGCCGAACGGCGGATTGGTCAGGATGACTTCGACCCGGTCCCGCTCGCCCATCTCCGTCAGTTTGAATCGCAGTGCGTTGCCGAATTCGATGTCGGGCGCCTCGATCCCGTGCAGCAGCAGGTTCATCTGCGCAAGCAGGAACGGAAGTGAGGAATCTTCGCCGCCACGCAAAGTCTTGCGCTGAAGGATTTCGCGTCTCTCGACCGTGCTGGCTTGCGGCTTCATATGGTCGAAGGCAGCAGCCAGAAACCCGCCCGTGCCGCAAGAGGGGTCGAGCACGACTTCGCCAAGTTTGGGATCCATCACCTCGACCATGAGACGCACGACGGGACGCGGCGTATAGAACTCTCCGTTCTGACCAGCGGCGTCGCGCATCTCGCGTAACAACGTCTCGTACATCCGGCCGAGGGTCTGAATGTCCTCGGTGCTGTCGAAGTGGATGCCGTTGATCAGGTTGATGACGTCCCGCAGCACATAGCCGCTGGTCGCGTAATTCCGGAGGTCACGAAACACCGCGGAGACCACGTCGCGCCGCTGGCGGCCAGCGCCATTGCCGCGCAGACCTCGTAGAAAAGCGAACAGGCCCGGACCCTGGGTGCCGTCCGCACGAACGGACTGCTCGCCGTTGATGAACGAAAGCAGGTCCGGCCCGGTGATGCCCGCCGGATCGGCCGCCCAGTCGCGCCAGCGGTAAGGCGCATCGATCAGGAGCTGGTACGGTTCGTCGGCGAGTACCGCCTCATCCTCGTGGACGCGCTCCATGTCGTCGACGAATTTCAAGAACATCAGCCAGGTAAGGGTGGGCAGCCGCGTGAGGTCCGTCTTCAGCTCCCGGTCCTTGCGCATTTTGTTGCGCGCGGACTTGATGAGGCTGTCGAGCCGCTGCGCCGTGGTTTTCGGCGTAATGATCTTCTTCTCACGGGGCATTCGTGGGTCTTCCTTAAGCGGCGTACAAGAGGCCGGACATTTCGTTGACCGCGTCGCGGAGCTTGTCCGGGCCGCCGAAGCGGCGAGCGATTTCGCTCGGATTGCCGAATCCGGCCAGCGGCGGCACCTTCAAGATGCCCGGCAGGACGAACTGCGCGGCGCCGTGCTCCGCGTATTTCTCCAGCAACGCCTCCAGTACGGTCCGTGCAGCGTCGCCATACCGATCGAAGAAATCGGTGCGATCGCGCTTGAGACGTTCGGCGCGTTCACGCCGCGTGCGGAGCGGCGCGTTCCAGGCGAGATGGCAAAGTAGATCGAACGGATCATCGTCCGGCCGCCCGGCTTCCTCTGACAAGCTCTCGAGGTCGATGCCCCGTTCAGCGAGCGCCTCGACGATCGCATGGCGCTTGTCCGCGAGCACCCAGTCGGCGCGGAAGCTTGCCGCGGTCGGATAGAGCGTGCGCACCTTCTCACCGGTCCAGTCCGTCAGCTTCTTGCAGGTCAGCCGTTTGCCGTCGGTATCGAGCTCGTAGACCAGATGCGCGACCACTTCGACCGTGCCGCCATCGACGTAGAGTTTGCGCGGCTCTCCGGGGTCCCCATCGGGCGGAAGACCACCGTTGGGGTCCGCCTCGATGTCGTCCGGCGCCTCGGGCGCTGGGATTTCTTCTTCCTGACTGGTGACGATCTCGCCTTCGGCATCGATCTCGGTAATCGTCTCCGCGGTAGGTTCGCCGTCGAAGTCCGGATCGGCGAATTTTTCAGGCGCGGTTCCGGTGTAGTCGAGAATGTTAAAGAACAGTTTGCCGTAGTCTTCGCGCAGCCGCGTCCCACGGCCGATGATCTGCTTGAACTCCGTCATCGAGCCTATCACGCGCGCCAGCACGACGTTCTTGCAGGTCGGCGCATCGACACCCGTGGTGAGAAGCTGAGACGTGGTCAGAATCACCGGGACCTTTGTCTCGACATCCTGGAAACGGCTGAGTTTGCCCTTGCCTATATCGCCCTCGTCGGCCGTCACACGGCAGGCATAGTCCGGATAATCCGCAACGAGGTCGGCATTGAGATTGGCGAGCGCACGACGCATCTCGCTTGCATGTTCCTGGTCCACGCAGAAGACGATCGTCTTTGCGAAGCGATCGGTTTGCGCGAGGAAATGCGTGAGGTGGCGCGCGATCGCCTCGGTGCGCGCGCGCAACGCGACGACGCGCTCGAAATCCTTGGTGTGATACTCATCATCGGGAATCTCGCGCCCGAAGCGATCGAGTTCACCTTTAGTTGGTCTCCACCCCGCCGCGTCATAGTCCGTGACGACACGGTGTACGCGGTAGGGCGCCAGAAATCCGTCAGCGATGCCTTGCGCCAAGGAGTAGGTGTAGAGTGGCGCGCCGAAGTAGGTGTAGGTGTCCCGGTTGTCTTCCCTGAGCGGCGTCGCCGTCATGCCGAGCTGATAGGCCGGCTCGAAATAGTTCAGAATGTCTCGCCAATTGCTGTCGTCGCGCGCGCTGCCGCGGTGGCACTCATCGATGATGATCAGGTCGAAGAAGTCCGGCGCATATTCGCGGTACAGACCCGGTCGCCGTTCGTCGCTGGCGATGGCCTGGTAGATCGCGAAATAGATGTCACGGCCATGGCTGATCTCGCCATTCTCGATCTTGAACCGCGCATCGCCGAAGGGCGCAAAGGTCTTGGCCATCGGGTCGTCAACGAGAATATTGCGGTCGGCGAGGAACAGGATTTTGGGTTTGCGGAAGTCGCCGCGCTTGTTCCACCCGGCGGTCCACAGCCGCCACGCGATCTGGAACGCTACCGCGGTCTTGCCGGCGCCCGTGCATAAAGTGAGCAGCGCCCGCCGCTGGCCTGTCAGAACCACCTGAAGCGCACGATTGACGGCGATCTCCTGATAGTAGCGCAACGGCCTTGCAAGATCGGGAAACCCGGGCGCGAGCAGGCGCTCGGCGGCCGCGTCATCGGTCAGACCGAGACCGGCCCGTTGTCGACCCCATAGCTCGGCAGGCGTCGGAAAATCAGTCCGAAGGGTTTCCAGGCCGGTGAGAAAGTCGAATTCGAGAATCTCCGCGCCATTGGTGGCATAGGCGAATTTCAGGCCGAGAATTTCGGCGTAGTCCTTGGCCTGCTGCAACCCGTCGGCGGCGGACTTATATGCGGCCTTCGCCTCGACCACAGCGATCGGGTAGTCTGCGCGATAGCGCAGGATGTAGTCGGCACGCTTCTGCCGGCCGCGCTTCGCCTTGCCACCGATGAAGATCACTCGACCATCAGTGAAGGTACGTTGTTCATTGATGGCGTGAGGCGCGCCTTCCCAGCCCGCCGTTTGGAGGCGCGGAACAACGAACTTTCGACAGGTATCCGCTTCAGTATTCACCTGGTTTCCCCACGTGACCGCTTCCCTCGTCTCGTACGTGGCGCCAGCGACTTGTCGCCCGATTTCCAAGCTTTGACATTCTGTGCCTTCCACCGCAGGGCCGGACTGGCCTCTATCGCGGCGCGCACATTTTCAGGCGCCTCCAGAGGGGACGCGTCGATCTCACCCCGTTCCAGCACGGCGTCCAGAAACGCCGTCTCGCCGGCCGTGAACTGAAACAGCGGCGCGAGCTTCTCCCGGCATTCTGCCGTGACGTTCTCGATCCAGGCCACCGGACCGCCAAAGGCATCGAAATACCGATCGTGCAGGCACATGGTCAGCTTGCCGGTGATGTCGCCGACCTCGCATCCGATCGCCTCGGGCGAGGCTGTGCGCCAGTCGAAGCTCTTTGCACTCGCGCCGATCATCAAAGTAGCCGCCTTGATCTTCGCCCAGTCGAGAGACGGCATGGCGATAATCCGATGCGCATCGAACAGATCGCGCGCGGTGCGGCGCGTGACCAGCGCGACCATCTTGCCGGCGACGATCTCATGGATGTCGAGAACCGGAACGTTCGTGGCTCGGTAGGATCCGATTGTCACCGATGGCATGCGATCGACGCCGTAAAGGGGGCCGCGATAGAGATAGTTGATATCGATCTCGATGGTCCCCGCCCCGCCCAGCGCGGAAGCGTAGCGATAGATCCATTTGCCGCCGGCGTGCTCGGACGGCTCACGCCGCGCGGCATAGCCTTTCGATTCCATCAAGCGCTCGATCCGGTCTTCCAATCCCGGCCGGTCGGCGTCCATTTGTTCCTTCTCGACCGCGCCGACATAGTTGACGTCGATATCGACAGAGAGGCGGTCCAGATCGGAATGGAAAACGTTGAGCGCCGTGCCGCCCTTCAAGGCGACGCGCGGCCCGATCAGCGTGTCGGCGCCGAAGGCATCGAGAATGTCGATCAGTCGGATCACACGCTCCAGCGTCGCGGGCTGGAGCTGCCGCTCGGCCGCGATGTCCTGAAGCGTTTCTCGCGACGCGACCATCAGACGCCTTCAAAGGCGGCGTCGACCGCCGGCGGTGGGAGAAGCACACGCCATGGCTCGACGAGCACGGCATGACCAGGTTCGGCGCCGAGTGCGTAGTGCTTCGATCGCGGAAGCCGTGCCCGCAAGCGCGCCAGGACGTCGTCGGCGACGCCGAGCGCGGCGCGCCGCTTCTCGAGCCACCAGCCGGAAACGGAGGCGAGCGAGCGGTTGTCCAGCAGTTCGACATAGTCGGCGATCTTCGCTGGATCGAGATAGCGTACCAGGTCCAGCGACTTCAGGACTTCCTCGGCGCCGCCGGCGAGGTCCGGCCGATGCAAGATGTCGACGACCGTGCGCTCCAACGCGGTGACACGGACCGCCACCCCCTGCCGGTCCATGGTCACGGTCAGGTAGTCGGCCTGGCCAGCCGCCGCCAACGCCTTCGGCGGAGTGACGAAGCGGCAGGCGCCAAATGGCAGGTCCACGCGTTCGGTCCGTCCGGCGCTGATGAGCTGAACTTCGTTGAACTCGGAGTAGGCTATGCCATGCAGCTCAAGCGCGGAGTGAAACCCCAGAACGCCATCGGAGCGCAGCTTGCTCGCCGCGGCGAAGCGGTCGATCACCATCCGCTCGGCCGCCAGATGGGCGGGCACCGCGGCAAACACCTCTCGGCTGACGCGCTTGATGTTGCCGGCCCGCAGATGATGGCGGAGCAAGCTCGTCACATTGGCGCCGCCAGCCGGGTGACCAAACGCCGCCGCGAACTCCGCCCGGGTGAACACCGGATTGGCCGACAGGAAGCTGGCCGTTTTGTGCTGGCGGGGTTGCATGGCAATTCTATGATTCTGCGTCAGAATGGGCAATAAGTAGCCATTTTGGCGCATATTTGTCAACAAAGCCTTTTGAGGAAAGAGCCTGCTGGCCGTCCCTTCGATAGGAAAACGCGCCGTATGGGCTACAAATTACCCCTTCCGGCGCACTTTCGAGAACTAACCGCCTGCGAACCCGTCATCTATCGAGTGAACGCTTCCCGAGACCCTTTATGTCAGATCTTTTTCGACATATATTGACTTTGTCAGATTCAATTGTTATTTTTCCGACATGGGAGGCGGCTATGAGCGATGGACCATTCAGAAATGCGGAGTTGCCCAGCAGCTGGAAGCGCTATGGCCAGGACTTGGTCAGCGATGCCCCGAGCCGTGAAGAGCGCACGACGCAGGCGTGCCACAGCATGATCGGCGACGTGGACATGAAGACGTTCAATCCCCTTTTCGATGAACTCAAAGCCCATGCCGACCGACCCCAAATGGACTTAGACCCGGTCACGGCGGTCGAAACGATCTTCGAGACTCATCCAACGTCACCGCTGGCGGACACCCTGCAAAGACATCTAATTGCGAACCTCCGGGATCAACTCCCTCCCGAGAAGGCGCTCGATCAGGCGCTCGACAGCACGATAAAAGAGTGGATCGGCACCACCAAAAACCGGCTCGACGAGGAATGCATTCGTGCCCGCGAACTCGGCGACATGAGCAGCGAAGATTACCAGAAGGGAATCGAGCGAAACCGCGAGACGTTCGCTGCCATCAAGCCCAACGAACTCTGCGACGCCTTGGCCACCGGCAACAAGCGCGCGTTCAGGCAGGCGGTTCGGAAGAAAGTCGGCATAGATGAGGGGCCTGAAGAGTGAGCGCCAATCCGAAATACTCACCGATGGCAGACAAGCGCTTGATCGTTATCGAGAAGGGACAGAAGCGCGGCCGCACCCTACGGAAAGGTGCTGTGATCGCGGAGGTCGGGCGTCACATTTGCTTTAATGCGGCGGTTCTGGACAGCTTTGACGTAAAGGGCTTCCGGCCGCTGCACTACGATATGCTCGTCCTCTGCGCCGCCATCGAGTTCGCTGACCGACGTTGGAAGCGTCCGTTGGGCTGGCGCCGCACCTTCGATGTGGTGATCCCGGTCATCGACCTTAAGACCTGGCAGAAGTCAGAGGTCTTGAAGACCCTGCACGGCGTCTTGAACCACCTAACCGGCGACGCTTGGCGATTGACCTTTATCCAGGCAAAGAACCTCTCGCCGATCGGCGCGCGGCAGATGCCGTTGGACTTCGGCAAGGCCAAGACTTTCGCCGTCGCATACAGCGATGGCTTGGATTCGCGTGCCGTCTCAGCTCTGAGCGGGAGCGAGGCTGAGGCACTGTGTATCCGGGTCGCGGGTAATCGCCAGCGCCGGAAAAACGGGGATAGCTATTTCACGCAGATTCCCTTCAAGGTGAAGGGATATCGCGGCAACGAGAGCAGCTTCCGCTCGCGCGGATTTCAATTTGCCGCGGTAACGGCGATTGCTGCGCAGCTCTCGAGCGTGACGCGTGTCATTGTTCCGGAGAGCGGCCAGGGCGCGCTTGGGCCGGTGCTGCTCCCGCTGCACAACATCTACGCGGACTATCGCAACCATCCGACGTTCTTCCGGAATATGGAGCGGTTCATCAAGGCAGCGCTAGGCAACCGGGTCCGGTTTGAGCAGCCACGTCTGTGGTCGACGAAAGGCCAGACGTTGCGCGCGTTTTTGGGCATGGTCGGCAAGTCCGAACAGCATCTGACGAGTACCCATTCCTGCTGGCAAAGGCGCCGGGTCGTCAATGTAGGCGTTAGGAAGCAGTGTGGCCTATGCGCGGCTTGCTTGCTGAGACGCCTCAGCCTGCATGCCGCTGGCGTTAACGAGGCGCCTGATACGTATATCGTGTCCGACCTTGCCGCTTCCGACGCGGCCGATGCCTTATCGGTCATATCCCAAAAAGCTGATCGGGACATCATGGTCGAATACGGAAGCGTCGGTGCGCGCCACCTGCAGCATCTCGCGGACATGAGCGGCTTGCCTGACGGAGACATTCGCGTTCACGCCTCGCAAATCTCGGCCGCGATAGCAGAAAACTACGAGGACACTCTGAAGAAACTGAGGATGATGTTGATAACGCATGCCGAGGAATGGCGGGCATTTCTGTCCGCGCAAGGAGATCAAAGCTTTCTGAAAAGCTGGATGGATGGAGGGCGCTATGGCCGATCTGAATGAGCTGAGCGCACAGGAAATTGGACGCCGCCTGCGGATAGCTCGGGAGAACGCAGACGTCCGCCAGGATGACGCAGCCCAGGTCATCGGCATGTCCCGCCCCACCCTCGTGTCCATCGAGAAGGGCGTGCGCCGCGTGCGCATCCAGGAAATTCAGACGCTCGCGCGCCACTATGGCGTATCGGTCAATGCTCTCCTCCGCCGCGAGGCAGTGCATACCGATCTGATGCCTCGCTTTCGCAAGTTGCGGGAGACCGAGGACGCGCACACTACTGAAGCCGTTCAGCTATTCAACGACCTGATTAAAGCGGACGTTGAAATGGAAAATATCCTCGGCATCCAGCGACGGCGAAATTACCCTCCGGAACGCGGTATCAACGAGGGCGATGTTGCGGCCCTCGCAGAAAAGCACGCCAAGGAATTGCGCGACTGGCTGGGCCTCGGTCCGGGGCCGATAGCCGACGTCTTCTCGGTCATCGAATTGGGTCTTGGCATCCGATTGTATCAGCGCCGTCTCTCATCCAGTTCAAAGGTTGCTGGCCTCTTCACCTACGATGAAAGCGTCGGCGCCTGCATATTTCTAAACGCCAACCACCCATTGCCGCGGCGCATCCAGTCCGCGGCGCATGAGATCGGCCACTTTTATGGTACCCGCCAGATTCCCGAAGTGCTCGAAGACGATGAGAAGTTCCTCTCACGCGATGAACGCTACGCCAACGCCTTTGGCCGTGCATTCCTGACGCCAGCCGAAAGCTTCTCGGAAAGCTTCCGCCAACTGAAGGAGATCACCGGCAAAACTACCCGGCGCCTGATCATTCTCCTCGCTCAGCAATATAGTATATCGCGCCAAGCGTGCGGGCTGCGGCTCGAGGAATTGGGCCTTGCCAAGAAGGGCACCTGGGCGTGGTTCGAAAACAACGGCGGTATCACCGATGACCATGTCCGAGAGGTTCTCGGCGAGATGGCCGTGCGCCGCGATCTAGCGAAGAGCGACGCTGACCGACGCATCTCCCAGCGCCTGAGCCTGATGGCGCATGCCGCCTGGAAGCGCGAACTCATGTCGGAAGGACAATTGGCGGAGCTGCTGAAGGTGAGCCGAGTGGAGCTTCGTGGCATTATCGACCAGATCGAGCTTGAGGAAAGAGACACGGATGAGTTGCTCAAGCTCCCTGATTGATATCGTGGGTCCGCTGGTTCTCGACACGAGTGTTCTGATCAATCTTCACGCTTGCAAAGATGGCGAGCGCATTCTTACGGCCATCCCCAACGATATCGTCGTGCCGGAGATCGTGGCTGAAGAGCTGGAGCACAAGACGAGCCGCCGGAACGGCGAGCACCGCTTTCTGCATGGCCTGGTGACCGGTGGAATCGTGACGCTCGCCACTATGACCGACGCGGAGTACGAGATTTTTCACGAACTCACGTCCGCCTCGCCCTCCCTTGACGACGGCGAAGCTGCGACGATCGCCATTGCTGCGGCGAGACACGTCCTGCCGGTTATCGATGAACGGAGGGGACGAATCCGTGCCAGCGCCCTCATGAAAGCGCGAACTCCGGGCTGGTCATTGGACCTCTTCCGTCATCCTACGGCCATCGCCGTCCTCGGAGATCAACTCGCCGTCGAAGCGCTGTATCGCGCCCTTCGCGACGGTCGCATGCGAATTCCATTGGAAAACGCGGACGGCGTCATCTCGCTAATAGGAATGGAGCGTTCGCGCGATTGCACCTGCCTTCCCGGCTATCGAGACCGATTTGTCGGCGGGCGTCCATCCCTGACGCAGACCCACATCGCCGACGGCGACGATCTCCCGCTCGGCGGAGGAAGAGTGAGAGGGCTGCGGCTGTCGCCGTGACGGGTTGAGGGTCGAGAGAGAGGCTCCCGGCCAGCCCGTCATGGAGATTCTGCCATGACCCAGATAAGCATCCTCGCCGAGCATGACGCCTTCGGCGCCCCGCCGGCTTCAGCCGGCTATAAAGTCGACATCTCACGCGGCGAACGGATCGGGCGGGTGTCGTCCGAATGGTTCTCGCGGCCCGACGACGAGCGCTATCTGTCGCTCAGCGCCCTCTACGCCGCCGTTCGCGCGCGCGCCGACCGCGCCACTGCCCGCACCGTCGAGACCCGGACCCTTCGTATCGAGGCCAGCCGTGATAACGCCGAACGCCTAGCCCTGATCGTGCCCGATCGCGAGGAACCCATCGCTCCGACGCACTGGTCATTCGGCCAGATGTGCAGCCTAGTCGGCACGCCCGCCGGCTATATGCGGCAGCTCCCC
>LNFM01003777.1_pt1 | contig 29059 bp, 29 predicted proteins | sample 596031 | NCBI WGS metagenome assembly LNFM01 (sample SAMN04254537, study PRJNA301005) | activated carbon metagenome | isolation source: dual media filters at the Ann Arbor, Michigan drinking water treatment plant | place: USA: Ann Arbor
CGGTCCGCGCCTGTCGTTCAATCCGCTGGATTATGCCAGCCTCGATTTTCTGCGCGGCTTCGACTTTTCGGTCGTGCTGCCGATGCAGGTGAATGCGCAGACTTTCACGGCATTCTCCGTGCAATATCCGCCGATCCCGGTGCCGCCGGTGCTGGCCGCCTATCTAGTGAGCTACGCCGAGTTCATCCTGCCCATCATGCTGGTGCTTGGCCTCGGCACGCGCTTCGCGGCGGTCGGCCTGCTGATCATGACGGCGATGATTTCGTACTTCGTGCTGCCGCATGCTCTGTTTACGACCCACATTTTCTGGGCGGCAATCCTGATGGTGCTAATCTCGCGCGGCCCCGGCCAGATCTCGATCGACCACATCATCCGCAAACTTGCCCGGCGCTAAAGGCCGGGCAAAAGGCAGGCGCTTTGACAAAGCCATTGACCATCGGCCTGGCCTTCGCGGCGATGATCGCCGGCGCGCTGGCACTGGACACGTTCGACAAGGCGCCGCCGCCGTCTGCCGCCATCGTGACGGAAGCCGCGGCCGCTGAAAGTGAGCCGAAGCCTGTGCTGGTCCGCATGGCGCAACTGGCGGTCACTCAGCCCTATATGTTTGACTACGAACGCGGGCCGCGCATCATCCATGTGCCGCAGCCCGGCGACCGTGTGGCAGGTAGGCCCGCCGCGCGCGCCAGCATCGAACGCCGCCCGCCGCCCGCCGCGATCGAGGAAGACGACGATGAGGACGACGTCATCGAGGCCGCGCCGCCGCCGCGCCCGCGTGCGGTCGTGCCGCCCAAGCCGCGCCTGGCCGCGACGCCGCCGCAACCGCCCGCCGCAATCACGCCGCGCTGGAAATTGCGCAGTGAATCCCCGCCGCCGCCACCGCCTGGCCCGCGCCGCGCGATCCTGAGTGCGCCGCCGCCAAGCGCCGATGGCCCGACGCCGTTGCGGCCGACGCCGCGCTTCGAGGCCAAACGCTTCGATACCAAGACCGAGAATGGCCAGAAATTCGCAGCACCTGTCGAACCGGTCTCGCCCGCGCCTATGGTGAGCGAAAGCCAGCCGCCGCTCGGCTATTCGCCGCCGGCAACGCCGGCAGCAACGGCGGTAACGGCAACGCCGCCCGAGGAAACGCAGGCTGTCCCGGCTGAGTCAGCGCCGGCGGAGTGATCTCACACGTCAGTCCAAAATAAAGCGCCCCGGAAATTCCGGGGCGCCGATGTTTTCATGTTCTGGAGTTCGCCGAGGTTCAGGCGGCGACTTTGTTTTCAACAACCTGAGGCTTGGCGTTTGCGTTGCCGATCGGGATCTGGCGCGGCTTCTTGGCCTCGGGAATTTCCCGCACCAGTTCGACGTGCAGCAAACCGTTCTCGAGCACCGCGTTCTTCACCGTGACGTAGTCGGCGAGCTGGAACTGGCGCTCGAAGGCGCGCGCGGCGATGCCCTGGTACAGAACTTCGCCGCTCTGCTCGGAGGTCGTCTGCTTGGCGCCCTTGATGGTCAGCGTGTTCTCTTTCGATTCGATTGAAAGCTCGTTCTCGCTGAAGCCGGCCACAGCGACAGTGACGCGGTAGTCGTTTTCGCCGGTCCGCTCGATGTTATAAGGCGGGTAGCCCGGAGCGGCTTCGGCGCCGTCCATCAGCGAAAACAGCCGGTCGAAACCGACGGTGGAACGGTAAAGGGGGGAGAGGTCGAAAGTACGCATGTCTAAGTCCTCCTTTTGAGCGACTTCGTGAAGTGTCCCCGGGCAAGTCCGCCGAATGGCCGAACCTTAAAGCCCGAGGCGCAGCCTTTATGGCCTGCGCAAAACAGATATGGGAACGCCATTTCGGCCCTGCAAGAGGTTGGCGCCATTGCCCCAAATATTTGAAATAATGACATTTTTTTCAATTTCCGGCGCGGCTTAACAAATCCGACCGCAATACTCTATAAGGCGCAAAGCCCTTCGCGCACCGGCTTAACTGCGGCGTCATGAAATTCATTTCCATTCCTGCCAATCCGGTGCCCGATAACGGGTTGGCCGGCGTCATCAAGACCCCGGACGGGGTGACGCTGCGCTTTGGCCGCTGGGACCCGCCGCCCGGCCGCAAGGGCACCGTCGTGATCCTGCAGGGCCGCTCGGAATACATCGAAAAATACTTCGAGACGGTGCGCGATCTGCGCGCGCGCGGCTTCGCGGTGGCGACCTTCGACTGGCGCGGGCAAGGCCTGTCCGACCGTGCGCTGTCCGACCGCCGCAAGGGTCACGTCAAGAACTTCTCGCAATACGCCACCGACCTTGCCGCCTTCATGGAGCAGGTCGTGCTGCCGGATTGTCCGCCGCCGTATTTCGCGCTCGGACATTCGATGGGCGGCGCCATCGTCATCGCCTCCTGCCATGATGGCAGCCGCTGGTTCGAGCGCGTCGTTCTGACCGCGCCGATGATCGCGCTCCGCCCCGGCAAACTGACGCACATCGCCGGCCCGCTGGCGCGCGTCATGCGTTTCTTCGGCCGCGGTGCGGCCTATGTGCCGACCGGCGACAGCCAATTGTCGGGCACGGAAAATTTCATCGGCAATGTGCTGACCTCCGATCCGGTGCGCTTCGCGCGCAACGCGGCGGTGTTGCAGGAAGAGCCCGATCTCGGGCTCGGCGCGCCGACCATCGCCTGGGCCGACGGCGCCATCCGCCTGATGAAGAAATTCGCCGTGCCGTCCTATGCAGCGCGCATCCGCCAGCCGATGCTGCTGGTGGCGGCCGGTTACGACGAAGTGGTCTCGACCTCGGCGATCGAAGCCTTCGGCATGAATCTGCTCGCCGGGCGGCATCTCATTCTGCCCGGCGCCAAGCACGAGATTTTGCAGGAGCAGGATGCCTTCCGCGCGCAGTTCTGGGCGGCGTTTGACGCCTTCGTGCCCGGCACGCCGCGGTATTAGCCGCCGTCAATAGGAAACGCCGGCAGCCTCCGCGGCCGCCGGCGCCTCATCGGTTCTTCCGCAGCTTGAATCAGCGCGGCGGGATCTGGATCAACTCGTCAAGCTGCGCCTTGGTCAATTCGGTGGCGGTGAACTTCAACGTGACCGCGTCCTTGACGATGGTATCGAGCCCGACGATCTTGTCCGGCTCAATCGATGCGCGCGGGAAGAAGTCGTCACGCGTGCGCTTGGCCTTCGCTTCGGAGATTTTCAGCCAGTCCGCATAGACCTTCAGCGCGTTCGGATCGGTATAGAGATAGTTCACCGTCTCGCGATAGGCTTTCATGTAGCGGGCAACGACGTCCTTGTTCTTTTTAAGATAATCGGCGTTGGCGATATTGAGCCGCACCGTCTGGCCTTTGAACACCGACGCATCATTGCCGGTGGCGATGATCCGGATCTGCTTGGCGTCAAGCTGATCGAGGCCGAAGGGCGGCGCCGCCCAGCCGACGTCGATCTGCCCGGACATTACCGCCGTGATATTGGCCGCCGGCCCACCCATCGCCGTCGGCTTGGCCTTGAGTTTGTACTCATCAATGAACGCCTTGACGACGCCGTGGGTCGACGAGCCGTTGGTGGAATAAGCGAGTATCTTGTCGTCGGTATCCTTCAAGGTCTTGATCGGCGAGTCCGCCTTCACGTACCAATAGAGATCGCCGGCGCCAGTGGTCTCGGCGCCAATGACGCGCACCGGCGCGCCTTTTGAATAGGCGCTGAGCACGCCCATCACGCCGGCGGCGATGCCGATATCGACGCTGCCGGAAATCACCGCCTGCTGGGTTTCGCCGGCGCCTTGCGTGTAGACGATATCCAGCTTCAGCCCATGCTTCTTGAAGATGCCGGCGAGCTGACCGACCTCCGATACCGAGGTGTCCCAATTGCCGCGTTGGCCGACGGCCAGCTTGATGGTGTCTTCGGCGGAAGCGGTTGTCGCCGATGCCGCCAGTAGCGACAGCGCCGTCAGTGCACCAACGACTGTTCTCTTGTTCATTTCGTCCTCCCTGAGTTTTATGTTCTACTTGGCCGTCTGTCGGACCCGTTCGAGCGGGGCCTCGCTGCCGCCGCCGAGGCTGCGCCAGTTCGTCGTCTTCGGTACTACGCCTTCATAAGAACTGATGGTGGCGTGCGCGATATGCGGATCGGTGGTGCCGAGCGCGGCGCCGCCGCTTTGCACAGCGCGCGCGGCTTCCACCATCAACCGGCGGAATGCCACCACCGCCGTATCGCTGGCGCCGACCCGGTCTTTCGACCGGTCGCTGATCGGCCCCATCGATTCCCACATAGCGATGTCCTGGTTGGGGATGCCGCTGATGCCGGTAAAATTGTCGGCCTTCATCGCCGCGCGGTCCTGGCCGTACAGGTTGTCGCGATTGCGCATGCCGTTGAAATGTTCGTCGACGTCGACGCCCCATTCCAGTCTGTTGAATTTGCGCCAGGTGTCGGCGTCGATACCGGGCTTGTCGGCTCCGGCCCAGGCGATGAAGTAGAAGATCGTCGTGTTGTCATCTTCCGGCGTCAGCAAGGTCGCGACGTTGTAGGAACTGTTCGGTGGAATGAGCGCGGTGTAGGGCGCGATATAGACCGTGGTGCGGATGTAGTCGTGCGTCGCCTCGTTCATGATCGGCCGCCGGATCGCCGCATAGCGAAATCCGTAGCTGGTGCGCTCGATCTGGAAGCGCGGCGCCTTGTCGTTCGACGGCCGCAGCCATGCCGCCTCGGTCGCTTTGGCGACTTCGACATCGGCCGGCAGCATGTCGGAAGAATGCAGGCTGGACGAATGCGCCGAGTCGATCTGGCCTTCGAGGATCTGCGCCCAGTTGCAATTCACCCGCACCTTGGTGGCGCTGACCTTGGCATCCTTCGTCGGCGCGAAAGCCGGCGGCTCGAATTCGCGCATCTCTTCGGGCGGGCCCATGTAGCACCAGACGAAACCGCCGGCCTCGCGTGCCGGATAGGATTTGTGTTTGACGCGATCGGGGATCAGGCTATTGGCCGGTTCGGACGCCATCTCGACGATGTTGCCATCGACGTCGAATTTCCAGCCATGATAGAGGCAGCGCAGCCCGCATTCCTCGTTCCGTGCGAACACCAGCGATGCGCGCCGGTGCGAGCAATATTCGTCGAGCACGCCGATGCGGCCGCGGCTGTCGCGGAAGACGACGAGGCTTTCGCCGAGCAGACGCACCTTGATAGGTTTGCCGTCGGCTTCCGGCACTTCCTCGGAAAGACAGGCGGCGATCCAGTGACGGCGCATGATCGCGCCCATCGGGGCGTCGCCCTCGACGCGGCACAGCAGATCGTTTTCTTCCGGCGTCATCATGGCGGCGTCCTCCGGTCCGGCGCGATGGCAGCAATTTTCGCTCGCGCATTTTTTCTTAGATATCTAAGATAAACCGTGGACGGCAATCTTGTCGAGGCGGGCCCCCCTTGAACGACGTCGAAAATCGGACGCTGAAACTGGGCGTGATCGGCCTTGGCCGTGCTTTTAGCCTGATGTTGCCGACATTCGCCGGCGATTCGAGGATATCGCTGGTCGCTGCGGCAGATACGCGCGAGGCCGCGCGGCGGCGCTTTGCCGCAGATTTCAGCGGCAAAGCCTATGCGACGGCGGGGGAACTGTGCGCGGATCCGCATGTCGAGGTCGTTTATGTTGCGACGCCGCATCAGTTTCATGCGCAACAGGCTGTGCTGGCGGCGCGGCAAGGCAAGCATCTCCTGATCGAAAAGCCGCTGGCGCTGACGCTCGACGATTGCGCCGCCATCGTTGCGGCGGCGCGCACGGCGGGTGTTCACCTCGTCGTCGGGCATTCGCATTCCTTCGACGCGCCGGTGCAGCGGTTGCGCGCGCTTGTCCAAAGCGGCGCGTTCGGCGCGGTGCGCATGATCAACGCCATCAACTACACCGACTATCTGTCTCGCCCGCGGCGTCCGGAAGAACTCGACACCGCAAAGGGCGGCGGCGCGGTCTATAATCAGGCGGCGCATCAGGTCGATGTCGTACGGTTTATTGCCGGCGAGCAGGTGACCGGCGTGCGTGCGATGACCGGCGCGTGGGACAAAGCGCGGCCGACCGAAGGCGCCTATGCCGCCTTGCTGACGTTTTCCGGCGGCGCGTTCGCTTCGCTGAGCTACAATGGTTTCGGCCATTTCGATTCCGACGAATGGCAAAACTGGGTCGGGGAGTTGGGCCAGCAAAAGCCGCCGCAGGGGACGCCGCGGCAGCGCTTCGCCAGTGCGGCGGAAGAAACCGCTTTCAAGAATGCGCGCAACTATGGTGGCGATAATTACAAACAAGCGGCGGCGCCGGTGGCACATAACCACTTCGGTACCGTGCTGGTCAGTTGCGATCGCGCCGACCTGCGCGCCATGCCGAACGGCGTCATGATTTACGAGAATGGATCGGGACGTCTCGATGCGCTGCCGCCGCCCGCCGTGCCCCGCAGCGAGGTCATCGACGAACTCTATCGCGCCGTCGTGTTCGGCGAAAAACCTCTGCATGACGGCGCCTGGGCGATGGGGACCATGAACGTCATCATCGCTATGCTGCGCTCGGCGCGCGAAAGCCGCGATGTCGCGATCTAACTCACAGCCCGATACGCAAGCGATCCTGCGTCATTGGCGCGAGGCCGTGCCGAACGACCGCCTGGCGCATTTGGTGAAGGATGCGACGCGCGCGCTGGTGCGGGCCCTGACGATGCGGTTGGCCGAGCATGCGGTCTCGTTCGGGCATTGGACGTTCCTGCGCATTCTCTGGGAAGGCGACCGCTTGACCCAGCGCGAACTGAGCGAACGCGCCGGCGTCATGGAGCCAACGACATTTTCCGCGCTCAAGGCGATGGAGCGGCTCGGTTATATCCGGCGGCGCAAGTTCGCCGGCGATCGCAAGAAGGTTTATGTGCTGCTGACCGCAAAAGGGCGTTCTCTGCGGCGGGTGTTGGTGCCGCTTGCCGAGGATGTCAACCGCATTGCCGTGCACGGCGTCAAACCCACGGCCATCGCCACGACCCGCGGCGTACTCATCTCCATCATCGAGAACATGGCGCGCGACGAAACGGCAATCGATATGAAAATGCCATCGACGCGGGCGCTGGCCGGATTGAAGAAAAAGGCGCCGGGCCGGCGGCGCAAGAACGGAGCCAAGTCGTAACTGCGCTAGTTGCGCGTCCACTGCGTGGATCGGCACACCAGCCCGCCCAGCACGCAGCCGGTTGTGGTCATGGTACCGCCGGATGCCTTCAAGGTGGCCGACAGATTGAGATTGCGTTGCGGGTCATAGCCCGAGCCTGACCAGCCATCGCCTTTGGGCGCGATCTTGAAGACGAGCTTGTCGCCGACTTTTTCCTTCTGCCCGGCCGGGTCCTTGATCCAGACATTGGTGGCGCAGATCGCGTCGCCGCAGTTGGCCATCTTGACGCGCGCGGCGCCGTCGCCGCGCAGCCAGGTGCCGAGAATGTCGTTCGGCTGGGCGCTGACCGCTGTCGGGCAGGCCAGAATGGCAAGGACGATAAACGGACGCAGATGCAATCGAGCCTCGCGGTATTCAGTGGCGTTTCAGCTCTCTACGAGCCAGGCGCGCCGCTGGATCACCGTTCATCAGCTTTTGAGAAGCTCCAAAGCCGCCGCATGCGTGCGCGCATCGCCGGCAGCGATAATACGGCCGCCGGCCTGCGGCGGGCCGCCTTCCCAGGTGGTGACGATGCCGCCGGCGCCGAGGATGATCGGGATCAATGCGACGATGTCGTAGGGCTTCATTTCGGTGTCGATCACGATGTCGAGCTGCCCGGCCGCCAGCATGCAATAGGCGTAGCAGTCGCCGCCGTAGCGCGAGAGCTTCGCCTTGTTCTCGACCTTGACGAAACTGGCGCGGTCGGCGGCATTCATCAACAATGGACTTGTCGTGAACACCACCGCGTCGCTCAAGGCTTCGCATTTGCGGACATGCAGGTCGCGGTCGCCCGCCGGTCCGCGATAATGGGCAGCGCCGCTGTCGCCGGTGAAGCGCTCGCGCGTGAACGGCTGGTGCATCATGCCGTAGACCGGCTCGCCGAAACGCATCAGGCCGATCAAGGTGCCCCAGGCGACCATCCCGGAAATGAAGGATTTGGTGCCGTCGATCGGGTCGAGCACCCAGACATATTCGGCGTCGGCATGCTCGGAGCCGTATTCCTCGCCGAGGATGCCGTGTTCGGGGAAGGCGCCGCGGATCAGGCTGCGCATGGCGTCTTCGGCGGCGCGGTCGGCGGCAGTGACCGGATCGAAGCCCCGTTGCAGCTTGTTCTCGACCGTCAGCGCGGTGCGGAAGAACGGCAGAATGGTCTCGCCGGATGCGGTCGCGAGCTTGTCGACAAAACTGGTGAAGTCGATGGCGGTCATGGTTCCTCTTGCCCCCTCGACCTAACGGAGAGGAGGCGCGGCGGCAACCGGGGTCGGCCCCTGGCCTGCTTGATTGGCTATTGAAGGCGCGACCCACCATCAAAGCAGACCAAAATGGGTGCCAACCAGACCTGAAAAGCGGGCCATTGGCCGATATTGGTCCTCAGCCATGCAATAATGCATGGAGAATCGCGTTCTTCGCCTTGATTTTTGTGCGGTGCGGTGTAGATTATTGCAATGCGATAGTGAGCTTCTGCTCCTATTGTTGCCCTCCTTGGGCGTTTCCTCCCTAGACTTGGGCCGCTCTTCGTGAGCGGCCCTTTTTTTTGTGCCGAGCAAACCTATCAAGCTATTCCGCCGCGGCGGCGCGATAGGGCCGCAGTTCCTCGAGCGGGATGTCGCCCAGCCGATTTGCCAGGGTGACCATATCCGCCGCCAGCCGGCTGAAGCCGCTGACCCGCAAATAGCGCCGCTCGTCCATATAGAGGGCGCGGTTGATCTCGAGCTGGACGGCATGCAGCCCGGCGGCCGGGTTGCCGTAATGCTCGGTGATGAATCCGCCGGCATAGGGCTTGTTGCGGCTCACGGTATAGCCCATGCCGCGCAGGGTCTGTTCGACGGTTTCCGCCACGACGCCGACGCAACTGGTGCCGTAGCGGTCGCCGATAACGAATTCCGGCCGCGGCCGTTCGTCCTTGTGACCGGCGGTCGACGGCATGGAATGGCAGTCGATCAGCAAAGCGGCGCCGAAATCGCGGTGCAGCCGGGTGAACAGCTTTCGCAGCGCCCGGTGATACGGCTTGTACAGGCTCTCGATGCGGGCCAGCGCGTCGTCGATCGGGATGCGCCGGTCGTAGATTTCCTGGGCGTCACCAACCACCCGCGCCACGGTGCCGAGGCCGCCCGCCACCCGCATCGAGCGGGTATTGGCGAAAGAGGGCAGCCGGCCGTCGAACATGCGCGGGTCCAGCTCGTAGGGTTCCCGGTTCACATCGACGAAACAGCGCGGGAAATGCGCCCGCATCAGCGGGTAGCCCTGCGCCACCACGCCGGCCATCAATTCGTCCACGAAACTGTCTTCCGAGCGCCGCAAGGTGCCGATATCGAGCCGCGACAGCTGCAGGAATTCATACGGATAGGTCGAGCCCGAGTGCGGCGAATTGAACAGAGCCGGGCCGCGGCATACCTCCGGCTCGACAATCTCGAATGGCGGGTCGAGTTCGTCCTTTGGATCAGTCATCAGCGGGGGCATCCATCAGACGGGACGATTCTATTGGGAATACGCCAACTTTAGGCGCATTATACGTTCTATTGTCCATAGGCCGGGGGATAAAGCCAAGCATTGGTTTTGGTTCACCCGTTATTTACCCGCTACCGGTCTTATGGGCCGCGAAATGCCGGTACTTGGGCCGGGCGTACAAGTGTAATTCTGGGCGTTAGGGGCGTTTAAAACGATGTCGAAAATCCTGCTGGCTGAAGACGACACCGATATGCGGCGCTTTCTGGTCAAGGCCCTGCAAAATGCCGGATTCGACGTCACCTCTTACGACAACGGCCTGTCGGCCTATCAGCGCCTGCGCGAAGAGCCGTTCGAGCTGCTTTTGACCGATATCGTGATGCCGGAAATGGACGGCATCGAGCTGGCGCGCCGCGCCGCCGAACTCGACCCCGACATCAAGATCATGTTCATCACCGGCTTTGCTGCTGTGGCGCTGAACGCGGATTCGACCGCGCCGAAGCAGGCCAAGGTCCTGTCCAAGCCGATCCATCTGCGCGACCTCGTCAACGAGGTCCACAAGATGCTGGCCGCCTGAGGGGTCAAAAAATCGCTCCCCATCCGGCCTTGCTTCGCCGGTTTGGAGCCGATAAGACCACAGCACTAAAGGGCGCGTAGCTCAGCGGGAGAGCACCTCCTTGACATGGAGGGGGTCACAGGTTCGATCCCTGTCGCGCCCACCATCCTTTAGCCGCTTCCAATAGCCGCAAACCGTGTCGCGGACTTATCCTCATCAAAGCCGGCCCATGACGCGAAGACGATGGCTTCTTGCGCTGATCGTCCTGCTGGTCGCGGCCGGGGGACTGGCGCTGTTCTGGCTGTTCGACGGCGCCACCGGCGTCGAAACGGTGCAGGCCCGCATATCCAGCCTCGGCTATTGGGCCCCCATCGGCTTCATTCTGTTGTATGCCATTTCGACCGTGGCCATGCTGCCCGGCGGCTTCTTCGATCTGGCGGGCGGCGCGCTGTTCGGCCCGATCTGGGGCAGCGTCCTCAATCTCGCTGGCGTGACGCTTGGCGCCGCCGTGTCGTTCCTGATCGCGCGTTATGTCGCCGGGGATTGGGTGCAGCGGCGCGCCGGGCCGCGCGTGCAACAGGTCATCAAGAGCGTCGAAACCGACGGCTGGCAATTCGTCGCCTTCATCCGCCTCGTGCCGGTCTTTCCCTATCCGCTCGCCAATTATCTGCTCGGCCTGACCCGCATTCCGTTCCTGCATTACATGCTGGCGACCATCGTCTTCGCTCTGCCATCGACGATCGCCTATACATGGATCGGCCACGCCGGCCGCGAAGCAGTCGCCGGCAAAACCGACAACATCTATTACGCGCTGATCGTGCTGGCGCTGGTGGCGGTCCTGGTCATGGCGCCGCGCTTCTACAAGCGGTTCCGCAACAAGACGCCTTAGGTGTGCCAACGCTTCAACTGTAGATGAGCGTGCCGACCGGCTCGCCGTTCAGCGCCTTGGTCAGATTGCCCGGCACCAGCCCGTTGACGATGCGAATCGACTTGGCGAGCCGGGCGCGCGTCAGCAATTGCAGCACCACCGGTTCGATCGGCAAGGTCGGCAGCTGGCGCGCGATCAACTCCGCGGCGCTGATCTCGGCAATCAATTGGGCGTCCGGATCGGACTTCGGATCGGCGGTGTAAACGCCATCGACGTCCTTCAACAAAGTCACCGAGCGCGCGCCGAACACTTCGCCGATGAGATACGAGCCGGCATCGCTGCCATGCGGCGGGATCTTGCCGACGGCGGGCGGATGCTCCCACAGATCGTAAGGCGGAATGCCGTTGAATACCGCGCCGCGCGCCGCCGCCAGCATCGCCGGCAAAAGCTGCACGATGAACGGCGCTTCGAGATAGACGAAGCCGTGACTGGCGAGCAGGCACGACACCATATAGGCGTTCTGCGCCGACGACTTGCCGGCGAGAACGGCGAGCGCGCCGGTCGGCATGCCGAGATCGAGCCCGACCGACAGGATATGCCGTGCTCTGACGCCAGGGCCCACACCGATTACCTGGGTGTGGTTCTCCTGATTGGCGATGATTTCATCGAGCAACGGCAGCACCGCGCTCTGGCCTCTGTCCATGATGGACAGGCCGCCGATCTGGACGACGTTGAGGTTGGGCAAGATCGCGCGCACCGGCGCCTCGGTGCCGGCGATGACTCTTTTATCGACCAGCGACTCGCGCATCAGTTTTGAAGCGACGTGTTGGGCGCTATGGATGACGTTCATTGGGCACCTCGGCCTTTGAATTCCGCGTTGTAGATGATGGTGCCGACCGGCTCGCCATCGAGCGCCGCGCTCAACTGGCCGGGCCGCAGGCCGTTGACGAACTGGATTTCGCGGATGTGGCGCGTGCTCAGCATCAAATCGAGCACGGCGCGCTCGACGATCAGATCGTCCTGATCGGTCTTCAGCAATTCCTGCACGCTGATGCGCGGAATGAATTGCGCGTCGCGGTCCTTTTTCGGATCGGCGGTGTAGAGTCCGTCTTCGTCCTTGACGTAGATCATCTTGCGCGCGCCATAGACCTCGGCGATCAAAAAGCAGCCGGTGTCGGTGCGTTGCGGCGGAATGCGGCCGATCTCCGGGTTCTGCTCCCATAATTTGTACGGCGGCATGCCCTGACAAATGACGGCGCCGCGCTCCATCAGGTAATGCGGCAGCGACGGGAAGCCTTCCGGCTCCAGGAACGCGATGCCGTGCCGCGCCAAGAGATATTGCAGCATCTGCGCGTTCTGCCAGGCGACCGCGGTGCCGAGCACGGTGAGGACACCGACCGGCAGGCCGAGATCGATGGCGAGCGAATAGATGTGTCGCGCCCGCGTGCCGGCGCCGGTGCCGAGGATCATCTTGTGCTTCGCCAGATTGCCGACGATCTCATCGACCAGCGGCCCGACGGCGGCTTTGCCGCGATCCATGATAGACTGGCCGCCGATCTTGACGACATTGGCCCAGGGCAGGATGGCGACATCCGGCGTCGCCTCGGTGGCGCGCTGCAGATCCAGGTCGCTGAGCGAGCCGCCGACCAGTCTTTTGCCGAGATCGGTCAGTAGCGAGTTGTCAGCAAGTGTCGTCGGCTGCATGGCGTCACCTTTCAAATGTAAATATGCGCAACGTGAAGCGGTGCGTTTCCGGAAAGCGGGCGTCGAGACTGCCGAACTGGCGCACCGCCCAGTCGGCGAGCTGACGCAGAGCGCGGCCGCGCAATTCCGCCGGCAGTTTCGAAAAGCGCGCGCCGCCGTCATGACGTTCGATAAAATCGCGCGGGGTGCATGTCGCGTCCCATGTTGCTGCATCAATGACGCTGACGGTCGCGGCGCGCTCTTCGAGCTGCAGCTCGGCCTCGGCGCGCGAATTGCCGGCCTCGGCGGGCGGCGCGCTGCCGTGCAAGATCAAATCGAGCTGGCGCTTCATGCGCGCGTCGATGCCGCCGTCCGGCCTGCGCGTGCGGCCGAGCAACAGTGCGCCTTGCGGCCGCAATACCCGCAAGCTCTCCTCGATCAGCGCGCGCCAGCGCTTGAGGCCGCCGAAGACCTGCACCAGCAGTACGCCGTCGAAGCTGCGGTCGGCGAAGGGCAGGGCGCAGCCATCGGCCTGCACCAGCGCCGCGCCGGCGCAGCGTTGCCGGAACGCCCGCAACATGCCGAAGGACAGATCGACGCCGACGTAATCGTCATGCGCGCGCACGAAGGGCCAACCGATGCGGCCCGATCCGGCGCCGAGATCGAGAAGCTTCGGGTGCGGCGGCAGCGCGCTCATTATCCCTCCGCGCACCGCCTTGGCGGCTGCGTCAGGCAAAGCGCGGTGGCGATCGAACTGGGGCGCCACCGCGTCGAAGACGGACATGCCGGATACCAAATGCTGCGCCGTTTCTAATGATGCGAGTATGGTCTGACCGACGCCGCCGCGGTCCCGGGCGGGACGACGGCAACGATATTCATCATGCCGCGATCCTCATGGGCGAGGATGTGACAGTGAATGACGAACTGGCCGGTGAAATCGACGAAGCGGCTGCGCATCTTGAAGTAGCCGGGAATGGTAATTGTCGATCCGTTGGCTACTGTCGTCGTCACGCCGTTGGCGATCGGGAACACGTCCCACCAGATCGCGTTTCTGGAGTTCGGTGGAATGCAAGGCTGCCAGCTCGCCGGCGCGTTCGGGTTGAGCCAGCATTGCCCGTTGGTCAACCGGTATTGCGTGCCATCGACAATCGGGTTGGTTGGCGTTGCCGGCGACGTCGCTGATACGATGTATTGCGGCGTGTAGGTCGCGTTCGGCGTGCCTTCATTCTGGATGACCGGTCTGCCGGTCGCAGGATTGATCCAGGGCGCCAGCGGGTCGAATACTTCGACCACCTGGAATGGGTTGATGTGAATATGGAACGGATGATTGATCGGGCCCGGGCCAAGATTGCCCGAACTCGGCGTCTCGTTGACGATGGTCCATTCCTCCACCGTGTTCAGCGTCACCTGCTCGCCGACCGTGTCATCGAACTGCTTGCCGTTGATGGTGTGGCGGATGAAAGGCCCGCCGGTCGAGGCCGGTTGCGGGGCCGGCGGCGGCGGCGGATTTGCCGACTTGAAATTAACGACCTTGGTGCCGGTGACTTCGTTCGGCTGGATGTCGGCAAGGTAGCTCGGGAAGGACGGCGCGCGGTCCCTCGGCACGAAGGTGCCGGTCGGCCCGCTCGGCGCAGGCCCCGGCTGCACCACCACCGTGAACAGTGTCACCTCGGCGTTCTTGATGCCAAGCGATTGCGCATCGTTGATCGACTGACGGATCTTGACATCGAAGGATTGCGGCGTCGTGCCGGTCACGACCGGCGCCTTGACCAGCAAATCGGCGCGGTTGCCGGACGCCAGCAGGAACGGCCGGTTATGGTTGGCGGCATAATTGTCGGGTGAAAACTGCACGCCGTCCTGTGCAGTCTGCTTCCATTCAAAACCGGCCGGCGGACCAACGAAAAAAGCGCCGCTGCGCGACGCGCCATTGGCGATGCGCCACATGCCGACTTCGCCGGAATTCATGGTGACGGTCGGCGCCGGACGGCCGTTGACGGAAAGCGGCTGGGGCCCGCGCGTGCCGGCGAACAGATTGGGGCTGACGCCAAGCTGGTTGATCATGAAGATCGGCTGCTTGCGCATCCAGCCGGCGCCGTAATAGGCGTCGAAGTCGGCGTCATACTGGCCTTCGATGATGAAGACGCCGGTCATGCCGTTCGACACATTGATCGCGGTCGAGCCGTGCTTGTGCGCGTGATACCAGTGCGTGCCGGGCGCCTGGCCCATGACCAGCGCCCGCTCGCCGGGCTGCGCGGTCGAGGGATATTGCGGCAGGTGGAAGCAGTAAGGGTAGGCGCCCATGTAGTACTGCGGCCACTGGCCGGCTTTCAGTTGCTCCTCATCCTTCGGCCACAGCTTTTGCCCGTTGGCGGGATTGGCGTCGTAGGCTTTGAGCAGTTCTTCCTGGGTCGCGGTCCATGACTTGGGCAAATCGTTCCAGCTATAGGGGAACTGCGACACCGCGCTCTTGCTCAGCGCTGCGGCGCAGGCATCGAAGAATTCCTTGAAGTCCTTGGCGACGCTGGCTTCGGTCACGACCGGCTGGCCGTTGACGCGCGGCGACGGCCTGATCTCGATGAAGACGTTGTCGGCAGTGGTCGATGGATTGGTATGGGTGCCGTGGAAATGGATGTTGCCGGTGCTCGATCCGTGGAAGCAGTCCGGGAACGTATCGATCGACGGATAAGGCGCCGAGCTCTCGTCGCAGCCGGCCTGCGGATTTTTGCCGTCGGGATTTTCGCCGCGGTCCATGGAATAGTTGAAGTCGTTGACGTCGATCTGGTTGAGGAAAGTGAGTTGCACGAGGCCGCCGACCTTGCCGCGCAATGTCGGGCCGGGCATCGGATCGGCATATTGGCTCGGCGGTGTGGGCTGCGTCGCGCCGGGGAAGCCGGCGGGAATGGCGCCGGGATAATCGGGCAGGGTGGCGTGCGGCGCACGGTAAGCGCGGACGAATTGCGCGACACAGTTATCGCCCGCACCTTTGAGAAGCATCATGCGGTTGGCTTCGGCGGTCAGCGTCAGCACGCCATTGAGCACGCCGTTGACATGAACGATTTCCGGAATTTTCAGCAGCGGCTGACCCGGCGCGACGCAGGGCATGTATTGAGCCTGCGCTTGCGCTGGCGTCGGCGGCAGCAGCGCCGCGACGAAGGCCGCGAGTGCGGCCAGCCAGATCCGTCCGATCGCGCGCTTGATGGTCGATGTGTTCATGGCATCACCTTCTGTGAAGCGTCTGGCGAGGTTTATTTGGGCGCCGTGTTGACGACGATCGAACCGCTGACGCCGCCGCCGCCGGGCAGGCCGGCGTTGACGGCATAGGTCGCCGGCACCGGCGTTCCCGGTGCGACCCAGGCCGGTTTCGACGACTGATCGGGGGCAATGGGATCGGTCTGGAAGACCTGCGTCGTCCCTATTGTCAGGGCCGGTTGCATCGTCTGCTTGGTGGTGTTGTTCCAGCTCAGCGTGTCGCCGGGCGCCATATAGGTCGTGCTGGAATTGCCGGGCTGTAGCTGGGTCTGGAAAACCGTGTTGCCGTTGGCGTCGACAACAATCCTGACCGACCAATCCGCCATCGCACCCTCCCGCGCGCCTCAGGTGCGGAAGGATTGCAAAACACTGATAGGTTGTCTAGTAAAAGAAATACAACCCTTATAATGGCCAGAATTGCTTGCTGGCGATGCGGGCGCCCTCAGCCATGGCGGAAAGCTTGGCAAAGACGACCTGCGGATCGACAGCCGCTTGTCCGACCCAAGTGCCGTAGCCGCAATCCGAACCGGCGATGACGTTTTCGCGGCCGACCAGCCTGGCGTAGCGGCCGATGCGCTGCGCGATCAGCTCCGGGTGCTCGATGAAATTTGATTTCGACTCGAGGACTCCCGGTATCAGCACCTTTGTGTCGGGCAACTTGACGGTCTCGAACACCTGCCATTCATGGGCATGGCGCGGATTGGCGGCCTCCAGCGAGATCGCGCTCGGCTTGGCCATGAAGACGATGTCGATGATGTCCTTGAGCGGTACGTCGAAGTGGTGTGGGCCTTCGTAATTGCCCCAGCACAGATGCATGCGCAGTTGCTCGGCCGGGATGTTGGCCACCGCATGGTTGAGCGCTTCGATGTGCAATTGCGCGCGCTTGCGGAAATCGGCGAGGCTCAGGTCGGCATATTGAATGTGCCGGCCCATGCCGAGATCGGGGCAATCGATCTGCAAGACGAAGCCGGCCCTGGCGACGATTTCGTATTCATGACGCATGGCGTCGGCGATGGCGTAGATGTAGGTCTCGAAATCCCGATAATAGTCGTTGCGGAAAAACAGTGACACGACGCCGGGCGAGGCGGCGCTCATGAAGCCGCCGGTCGATTTCACATTCTTCAATGCTGACTTGAGGTTATCGGCATCGACCCGCGGCGCGTCGGCATCGCGCACCGAGATCGGTGCGTTGCAGGCCGGCGTCTTGCGGCGTGAGCGGCCGGGATCGCCGAAGACTTTCTTCTCCAAGGCCGGAAATTCGTGGACGTCCTGATAGACGAAGGTGTTGCCGGTGCCGCCGAAGCCGTTGAGCCGGTCCTTCACGTAGGTGGCGTAGCTCGGCTTCGACATTTCGCCGTCATTGATCAGGTCGACGCCGGCGTCGGCCTGCTTCTTGACCAGTTCCGCGACCGCGTCCTTGACCCGGGCGGCCAGCGCCCCGGCATCGACCGGGACGCCTTCCTCTTTGGCGTACATCATGCGGATCAGGTCGTCCGGACGGGGCAGGCTGCCGGTATGCGTGGTCAGAAAGCGGTCACGGCTCCGGTGCATGGCTCTTGGCCCCCCCCATAGGTCTGTTTGGCCGGACCTTAATGCAGGGATGCCACGGCTACCACTACCCGAGGCCTGCCAAGGCGCTGCGTTGACAGGGGGGCTTATGACCCTTATGAACCCCTCCAAACCTGCATTGAGAGACTGTGATGAAAGTTCGTAACTCATTGAAATCGCTGCGTGCGCGCCACCGGAACAACAAGATTGTCCGGCGCAAGGGCCGCGTTTTTATCATTAACAAGACGAATCCCCGCTTTAAGGCCCGCCAGGGCTAGGTTCTCGGCTGGGCATCTCGCCCTCTAGGCCCCTCCCGGCCTTTGGCCGGAACCCGATCAAAAGCCGTTGATTTGCCTTCGCGGCTGGAGCGATTAATCTCCAGCCATGCGCTTTCGATTCCTCGCGCCTGTTATAGCCGCGGCCTTCGCCGCCACTTTGGCCTTTTCTTGGGCCGTGCCCGCTTCGGCGGAGCCGGGCAGTTGGCTTGAGCGTCCGGCGGCAACGCCGCAGGCGCCGTCGCAAACCCTGCCGAAAATGGCGCGCGGCAACCGCACCCAGAATCTGGAATTCCTGTTCGGCGCGCTCAAAGTGGCGCCCGACGAGACCTCGGCCAAGGCAATCGAGCAGCGCATCTGGGCTTTGTGGGCCGTATCGCCGAGCGACACCGCCAATCTTTTGATGACGCGCGTGCGCACCGCGATCGAGGCCAAGGATACCGATCTGGCGATCAAGCTTTTGGACGGCATCGTCAAGATCAAGCCGGACTACGTCGAAGCCTGGAACCGGCGGGCCACGCTCTATTTCGTGAAGAAGGATTTCGGCAGTTCGCTCGCCGATATTCGCGAAGTGCTCAAGCGCGAGCCGCGCCACTTCGGCGCGTTGATGGGCTTGGGCATGATCATGTCGGAAGTAGGCGACGACAAGCAGGCGCTTGAAGTCTATCGCCGCCTGCTCGCGGTCTATCCGAAGATGCAGCGCGTGCCCGATCTGGTGAAGACGCTGCAGGAAAAAGTCGAAGGCCGCGATATTTAATTCCGCCCGGCTTCATCCAATGCCCGCTCAGGACCGTAGTGATTGAATGTGGTCCGTGCCGTGCGCCGTTTTCGAATGATTGTCGTCTCCGTTCTAGCCGTGCTCGCGGCGCTGGCCGTGGTGACGCTCGTCGGCGCACGGGCAATCGAGCGCGCCAACCCGCCGGTGGGCCGTTTTGTCGAGGTTGAGGGCGGCCGTCTCCATATTGTCGAACTGGGCGCGGCCGATGCGCCACCGGTGCTGCTGCTGCACGGCGCCAGCGGCAATCTCGCCGACATGCGCGTGGCTTTGGGCGAGCGGCTGGCGCAGCGCTATCGCGTCATTCTCGTTGACCGGCCCGGCCATGGCTGGAGCGATCGTCCCGGCGGCGCCGCCGATGCGCTGCCGTCGGCGCAGGCTGCGCTCATCCATCAGGCGCTGACGCGCCTCGGCGTGAAGCGCCCTATCGTCGTCGGTCACTCCTGGTCGGGCGCGCTCGCAACCGCCTATACGTTGGCTTATCCAGACGACGTGAGGGGTCTCGTTCTGCTGGCGCCGGTGACGCATCCGTGGCCGGGCGGCATCGGCTGGATCAACGATGTTGTCGCGCTGCCGGTCATTGGTCCTTTGATCGCACGGACATTCATTCTGCCGAGCGGTTATTTCCTGTTGAAGCCCGGTGTCGCCGCCGTGTTTAAGCCCGATGCGCCGCCGAAAAATTACGGGGAACGCACCGGTGTCGCCATGCTGCTGCGGCCGCGCGAATTCATCGCCAACGCGCAGGACCTTTCACAGCTCAAGGAATTCGTGCGGGCGCAGTCGCCGCGCTACGGCGAGATAAAAGTGCCGGTGACGATCATCGCCGGCGACAAGGATCCGGTTGTTTATACCGCCATTCATTCGCGCGCGATTGCGCAGCAGGCGCCGCAGGCGAAACTGATGGTGCTGCCGGACGTCGGCCACATGGTGCACTATGTCGCGGCCGACGCCGCAGTTCAGGCGATTGACGAGATGGCTGCTCGCTAGTGTGCGACCTGCGACCGTTCCGCCTCGCGCAACAGGTCGAGCGTCAGCCACGGCTTCTGCATGAACAAAGCGTCGTGCGGCAGTTCCTTTGGCAAGGCCTTGCCCGAGGTCACCACGAGATGAATGTTCGGGTAGTCCCTGGCGGCGACGTGAGCGAGTTCCACCCCGGTCATGCTGCCGCTCAGATTGACGTCGGTGTAAAGCATGGACAGCGACGGCCCGAGCTTGTCCAGCACTTCGCAGGCGGATTCGGCGCTTTCGCACTGGATGACACCCATGTCGCACTCTTCGAGCAGCAAGGCGACCATTTCGCGCTGCAACTCATCGTCTTCGACCACCAAAGCGATCGGCTTGAACGGTGTCGTTTGTGCCATACGTCGCCCTCCGTCGGATACCTGACATTGGGGCAATGCCGGCCGCGCCGGATCGTTCAGGTGGAACCGGCATTAAGAAACATTTGTGCGGTTAAGGTTCCGCGATACCTCAGGGTTTAGTTGTCGCAGGCCGGGTCTTGGGGCGGACCGCGTGGGTATTCTCCGCCTGAACCTTGCCCGCCGCCTGCTGCAATTCGCGGCGGAACTCGTCGCGCATCTCGTGGATCGAGGCGATGACCAGGCCGCTCGGCCGGCCAAGGCCGAACAGCGCGGCTTCCGAAAGTTGCAGGCTGGCTTCGATCGTCTCCGGCACGGCGTCGGTGACGCCGATGGCATAGAGGTGGCGCGCATGGGCGGCATCGCGCGCGCGCGACACGATCACGATGTCGCCGCGCAAGGCGCGCACCTGCGCGACGATGTCGTCGATGGCTTCCGGCGCCGCGACGGTGACGATGACGGCTTTTGCATTCATGACACCGCAGCTCTTGAGAAAGTCCGGGTTGCTGGCGTCGCCGTAATAGACCTCGCGGCCGCTGCGCCGCTGTTCCGGCACGACGCGGGCGTCGTTGTCGACGGCGAGGTAGCGGAATTCGTGGCGGTCCAGCAACGCGCAGACGACCTGGCCGACGCGGCCATGGCCGATGACGATGGCATGATCGGTTGCGCTCTCGGGCGCGATCGCCAACTCCGGATCGAGGACTTCGGCCGCCTTGAACTTCGGCGCCACGCGATGGGCCACCAGCGCCATCGCCGGAATGAGCGCCATCGTAATCGACGTCACCGCCAGGATGAAGGCCGCGACCTGCGGCTCGATGAGGCCCAGGCCGGCGGCCATTCCGATGGCGACGAAAGCGAACTCGCCGCCGGGGCCGAGCAGCAGGCCGGTCTCGACCGCCGCCGGCCAGGACAGGCGAAACAGCCGGGCAAGCCCGATCAGCAGAATCGCCTTGATGGCGATCAATCCGGCAACCGACGCGAAAAGCCAGAACGGATCGCGCGCAACCTCGCGCACGTCGATATTCATGCCGACGGTAAAGAAGAACACACCGAGCAGCAGGCCCTTGAACGGCGCGATGGTGGTCTCGATCGCCTTGCGGAATTCGGTTTCGGCCAGCACCAGGCCGGCGATGAAAGCGCCAAGCGCCATCGACATGCCGGCCATCGCGGCGGCCACGCCGGTGCCGACGACGACGAACAACGTGGCCGCCACGAACAGTTCAGTCGAACCCGTCGATGCCACCATTCGGAGCAGCGGCCGCAACATCAGGCGGCCGACGATGAAGATTCCGGCTACCGCGAAGGCCGCGTTCATGAGCGCCAGCACGAGGCTTTCGATCAGCGAACTGCCGTTGCTGGCGCCAAGCAGCGACACGAAAACCAGCAGCGGGATCACCGCCAGATCCTGCGCAATCAGCACGGAAAAACTGGCGCGGCCCGTCGCCGTTGCGATGCGGCCCTGGTTCGACAGAACCTCGATGACAATGGCCGTCGACGACAGTGCCAGGCAAGCGCCGAGGATCATCGCCACTGCCGGTTTGTTACCGAACAACCAGGCGATGCCGCCGATGACCGCGGTCGATAGCACGATCTGAAGGCTGCCGAGGCCGAATACCAGCCGGCGCATCGCCTTGAGGCGCTCGAACGACAATTCCATGCCGATCAGGAACAGCAGGAAGACGACGCCCAATTCGGCGATGCCGGCGACGTTCTTGGCATCGACGACGGTGACCCAGTACAGAAACGGGAAAGTGCCGATCAGCGAGCCGAGGCCAAGCGGTCCGAGCACAGCGCCGGCGGCGAGAAAACCCAGCACCGGGCTGATGCCAAGGCGGCGGACCACCGGCACGACGACCCCGGCCGTCGCCAGCAAGACCAGCGCGTCGCTGTAGGCCTCGATATTGATCGGCGATGCCATCGATTATTCCGCGCTTGTTTTGACCGGGCCGCCGATCAGAATGTAAACCGTTTGCCGACAGCCGTCGGCGCCAGCACCTTATCGCCAAAAGCGCCTGCGAGCGCGGCCATCGCGCGCCAGCCGGTACAGTGTCCGGCGGCAATGGTGGTGAGGCTGAAGTCTTTCAGCGCTTCCACCGTTTGCGGAATGATCTCTTCATTGGCGCCGGACAGATGCAGGCCGCCCATCACCGCATATAAAGGAACGCCTGGGAAGCTGGCGCGCGCATGGCTGAGCACGTTGACGATGCCGGCATGCGAGCAGGCGCTGAACACGACCAGCCCCTTGTCCTTGACGTGCAGGCCAAGCCAGCGTTCGTCCATCAAAAGTTCGTCCGGCTCCCAGCCTGTGCCGTCGTCGGTGCGCCGCACCTGGCCCGGCATGCCCCGTTCGAACGGCGTGATGCGCGGAATTTCTCCGCCGACGATGAACATGTCATCGAGGAAAGTCCGCGGCTCGGGCGTCGAGATAACTTGTGCGCCGCGGCCGGTCAGGTCGGCGATGCTCGGCACGTCGTCCATCTGCCGCACGCCGCCATTCGGCGTCTTGACGCCGCGCGTCCGGAACATTCCGGGATGGGCATAGTAGGGCACCTCGCGGGCGCCGTTGCGGGCGCGGATGGCGTCGAGCGCCAGCAGCATCGCGCCGGAATGGTCCCAGTGGCCGTGCGACAGCACAATAGCCTCGACCTTGCCGAGGTCGGCGCCGAGGCGGGTGGTGTTGCGCTCGAAAGCGTAATCTTCCGGGCCGCTGTCGAACAGGACGGTGTGGCGCGTGTCGCCGCGCTGAACGGTAATCAGACAGGCGAGGCCGTGCACGGCGCAGCAGAGGCAGCGCCCGGAAGACGCCCGCAATCCCCGGCGCGTCAGCGAAACGAATTCGCTCTCGACATTGCCCGGTGTCGATGAAAGGCCATCGGTCGTGTTGTCGACGAGAACCTGGATCTCGACTTTATCGACAGGTGTCAGTGAACTCATCTCAGCCCCCGCTGCATTTCTGGCACCGCGCTCACTCTGAGCGCGCGGCAGCGAGAGTGCAATCTCAATCGCCGCTATCGTCGGCCCCGACATATGCTATGCGCAGCATGTTGGTCGCGCCCGGCGTGCCCAACGGAACGCCGGCGACGACGATGACGCGCTGGCCCGGCTTGGCGAAGCCTTCCTTGAAGGCGATGCGGCAGGCGCGGTCGACCATGTCGTCCTGGTCGTGCGCATCCTCGGTGACCACCGAATGCACGCCCCAGGCGACGGCCAGCCGCCGCCCGGTGGTGAGATTGGGCGTCAAGGCCAGGACCGGCGGACGCGGCCGCTCGCGCGCCATGCGCAATCCGGTCGAGCCCGACGAGGTCCAGCACATCACCGCCGCCAGATCGAGCGTATCGGCGATGTGGCGCGCGGCGTCGGCGATGGCGTCGGCGCCGGTCGCTTCCGGCGCCGGGCGCTGCGCATTCAGGATGCCGCGATAAAGCGGGTCGCTTTCGGTTTCTTCGGCGATGCGGTTCATGGTGGAGACCGCCTCGACCGGAAATTGCCCGGCCGCCGATTCCGCAGACAGCATCACCGCGTCGGCGCCTTCGTAAATCGCGGTGGCGACGTCGGAGACTTCGGCGCGCGTCGGGATCGGCGACGAGATCATCGACTCCAGCATCTGCGTCGCCACCACCACCGGCTTGCCGGTGGCGCGGCCGAGCCGCGTCATCTGCTTTTGCACGCCCGGCACTTTCTCCAGCGGCATCTCGACGCCGAGATCGCCGCGCGCCACCATGATGGCATCGGCGATTTCCAGGATTTCGGCGAGCCGCTGCACGGCCTGCGGCTTTTCGATCTTGGCCATCAGCAGCGCGCGGCCGCGCGTCAGCTTCTTGGCTTCGGCGACGTCTTCCGGCCGCTGCACGAAAGACAGCGCCACCCAGTCGACGCCGGCTTCGAGCGCTGCTTCGAGATCGGACAGATCCTTGGCCGCCAGCGCCGACAGCGGAATGGTCGAGTCCGGAACGCTGACGCCCTTGCGGTCGGACAATTTGCCACCGATCAAGACCTTGGTCGTGACGCGGTCCGGCTCGACCGCGGTGACGGTCAGGCGCACCTTGCCGTCGTCGATCAACAAAGTATGGCCGACCTGCACGGCGGCGAGAATTTCCGGATGCGGCAGGTAGATGCGGTCCGTGCCGCCGATCGCCGGATTGGAATCGAGCACCACCGTGTCGCCGTTTTTCACGGCGATCGAGCCGCCGGCAATGGTGCCGAGGCGCAGCTTCGGGCCCTGCAAGTCGCACAGAATGCCGATCGGGCGGCCGGTATCGTTTTCGACCTCGCGGATCATGGCGATCAGTTCGCGCATGCGATCCTGGCTGGTGTGGCTCATGTTGATGCGGAACACGTCGGCGCCGGCGGCGAACAGTTTGCCGATCATTTCCGCGCTGGAGGAGGCGGGGCCGAGAGTGGCGACGATCTTGGCGCGGCGCAGACGTCTCATCGCTTCAAGCCTTCTCTGCCGTCCTGTGGCGCCTGCGGCGCGTTGGACGGCGGTCGTGATGGGCCGCTCGGCGTGCGCGATTGCAGCGGGCGGTCGGGCGGTTGTTCGGCAGTGTCGGTCAGTTGCACCGTCCAGGAGCGCTGCTCGTTGGTATCGACTTCGAAATAGCCGGTGCGGTCGTAGCCGCGGGCCAGGCAGTTCTCGGTGCCGCGAATGGTGAATTCCTTCTCGCGCGAGCACATGAAGGCGTGGCCGGACCATTCGCCGCCACGGTCATAGTCTACAGCATAGATGTAATAGTATCGCGCAACCAGTTCGCCGCGCAGCAGCGTATCGCAGGCCCGCGCCGAGACGTTCCACCAGCCTTCGGTGATCCAGCCCTCGGCGTCCTTGTAGCCGAGCGCGACGCCGACCCGGCTGCCGGTGTTGTTGCAGAGCCTGAAGTCGGCCAGCGCCGGATAGGTGAGGGCGGCCAGCAGCACGGCCGGCAGCACGGCGCGCAAGGCGACGGACTTGGCGAGCCGGGAAAAACAGCGTCGGACGATGGGGGAAAGAAATTCGGTCACGCGTTTGGCTTAAAGGATCGGAATGGGGCGAATCGCTGGCGGCCGGTCAGGGCCTGTCGATGACGATGGCACGAAAGTCGTTGACGTTGGTATAGGTCGGGCCAGGCTCCAGCAAATCGCCCATTTTGGCGAAAAAGCCCGTTGAATCGTTATTGGCGAGGAAGGCGGCAGGATCGAGGCCAAGCGCCCTGGCCCGGGCCATGCTGTCGCCATCCACGATGGCCCCTGCCGGGTCGGTCGCATCGCCCCCACCACCATCGGTGCCATCGGTGTCGCCGGCGAGAGCCGCGATCCCGGGCATGCCGGCCAAAGCCGGCACCAGCGCCAGGGCGTATTCCTGGTTCGGGCCGCCTTTGCCTTTGCCGCGCATGGTGACGGTCAACTCGCCCCCGGACACGATAACCGCGCGCTTGCCCTGCGTGCGCAACGTGCGCGCCATGCCGGCATGGGCCAATGCCACGTCGCGGGCTTCGCCCTCGACATCGGGCCCCAGCGAAATGCATTCGTAGCCGGCGGCGCGGATGGCGGCTTCCGCGGCTTTCAGCGAATCGGCCGGGCGCGCCGCCAGCACGAAGCGCGAGCCGGCGAAGGCCGGCTCGTTCGGCTTCGCGGATTCATTGGCCGGATCTTTGAGCGCGGCGATGACGCTTGGCGGAAGCTCGAGCTTGAATTTTGCGACAATCGCGCGCGCCTCGGCCAGCGTCGACGGATCGGGCACGGTCGGCCCCGAGCCGATCACCGCCGGATCGTCGCCGGGAACGTCGGAGATTCCGATCGTTACCAACTTGGCCGGGAAGGCATGGCGCGCCAATCGTCCGCCTTTGATGCGCGAGAGATGTTTGCGCACTGTGTTGATCTCGCCGATATGCGCGCCCGAACGCAGCAGCGCCCGCGTCACCGCCTGCTTGTCGGCAAACGATACGCCGGGCGCGGGAGCAATCCAGTTGGCGGAGGCGCCGCCCGACATCAGCACCAGCACCAGATCGTCGGCGGTCGCGCCGTCGGCGAAATCGATCGCGCGCTCGGCCGCTTCCAACCCGGCCGCGTCGGGCATCGGATGACCCGCCTCGATCATGGGCACGACGCGGGTGGGCCGGCCATAGCCGTGACGCGCGACCGCGATGCCGGTTAGACGCTCCGGCGGCAACTTCAGCCTATCGAGATAATGCGCTTCCGCGACTTCGACCATCGAGCCGGCGGCCTTGCCGGCGGCGAGCAGAATGACGCGGCCCACCGGCAGTGCCGGCAACAACTGCGGCAGAAACGAAGCCGGGTGGGCAGCTTCTACCGCGGTGCGAAACAGTTCCGCGAGAAAATGACGCAAAGGGCCGCCCATCGTTGTTCCTGTCTCGCCACGTTGTTGGATTCAGTTTATAATTTCTCTCATTCGAGAAGGTCGATACAAGTCATCGTATAGACTTTAGTTACGACCTGCGCACGCCCGTTGAAGAACGGCGTGACGCAATAATGCACTACGACAAATCCTGGGGAGGACACATGGCGGCAATTTCTTTCACGATCAACGGAAAAGCGGCGAGCGTCGAGGCTGAGCCCGAATCTGCATTGCTCTGGGCGGTGCGCGAACAGCTCAAACTGACCGGCACCAAATTCGGCTGCGGCTCCGGCCTGTGCGGCGCCTGCACCGTTCATATTGACGGCCAGCCCGTTCGCTCCTGTCAGACCGCTATGTCGAAAGTCGCCGGCCGCAAGGTGACCACGATCGAAGGCCTGTCGGATACCGGCCAGCATCCATTGCAGAAGGCCTGGGTTGCCGAGCAGGTGCCGCAATGCGGCTACTGCCAATCCGGCCAGATCATGCAAGCGGCGGCGTTGCTCGCCACCACCAAGCAGCCGACGCGCGAACAGATCGTCGAGCATATGGACGGCAACATCTGCCGCTGCGGCACATATCCGCGCATCGTGCGCGCCATCGAACGCGCCGCGAAGGAGGCCTGAACCATGAACATGATCGACAAGAAACTGCATACGAAGCGCGGCGTCAGCCGCCGTCAAATGCTCGCCGGCTCCGCCGGCCTGACGTTCGCCTTTGCCTTCATGCCGGCGATGGACGGCATCGAGGCGCTGGCACAGGGCGCGGCTGGCAAGCTCAACGCCTATGTCACCATCGGGCGTGACGGCGCCATTACCATCATGACGCCCGCGCCGGAAATGGGGCAGGGCGTCAACACCGTGCTGCCGCTCATCATCGCCGAAGAACTCGACGCCGACTGGTCGAAGGTGAAGGTCGAGCAGGCGCCGGTGAATGCCGCCTATAACCACCCGGTCTTTCGCGCCCAGTATCAGGTGGCGAGCCTCACCACCCGTGGCTACTGGATGCCGCTGCGCACCGCGGGCGCGCAGGCGCGCCGCGTGCTGCTCGATGCGGCCGCGACGAAATGGAATGTGCCGGTCGAGGAACTGACCACGGAGCCGAGCACGGTCGTCCATGCGGCATCGAACCGGAAGATGAGTTACGGTGAAATTGCCTCCTTCGCCGTCGTGTCCGACAAGCTTCCGGAGATCAAGCCGGAACAGCTGAAGCCGGCGGCGCAATTCCGCCTGCTAGGCAAGGACGTGCCGCGCATCGATATTGCCGACAAATCCCGCGGCGACCAGAAGTATGCCAGCGACGTTCAAGTGCCGGGCATGCTTTACGGCACCATCGTACGCGCGCCGGCACGTGGTTCAGGTCCGGTCTCGTTTAACCGTGATGAAATCAAGATGCAGCCCGGTGTCGTCGATGCGGTCGCCTTCGACCACGCCATCGGCATCGTCGCGCAGACGGTGCCGCAGTTATTCGAGGCGCGGCACAAGGTGAAAGCCACCTGGAAGGACGTGAAGGGCTCGAAAATCGATTCCGACCGCGACATGAAGGAATTTCTCGCGGTGGTGCGCGACACGTCAAAGAAGGGCGTCGTCGTGCGCAAGACGGGCGAGGCCGAACCGGCGCTTGCTGGCGCCGCGAAAGTGATCTCCGGCGAGTTCACCTCGCCTTACGTCTATCACGCGCAGATGGAGCCGATGAGCTGCACCGCATCGGTGACGGCTGATGGCGTCGAAGTCTGGGCCGGCACGCAATGGCCGACCAAATCGGTCGAGGAAGCGGCGAAGGCTGCCGGCACCACGCCCGACAAGGTGAAATTCCATACCCTTCAGATGGGCGGCGGCTACGGCCGTCGCGCCTTTGTGGAATACGTCACCGACGCCGTGCTGCTGTCCAAAGCGGTCGGCAAGCCGGTGAAGATGATTCAGAGCCGCGAGGACGACATCCGCGTTGGCCGCTTCCGGCCGATGTCGGCCCAGAAGGTCGATGTCGGTCTCGATGCCGACGGCAAGGTGGTGGCGTGGCGTCATCGCCTGGCTGCCGAGCCGGTCGCACCGTATGTCTACAGTCAGGCGCGGCTCGATGCCGACAAGGGCGTCGATCTTATCGTCATCTACGGCGCTGACATGCCCTTCTACGATGTGCCGGCGCATGTCACCGAGCACCTGTACGAGGATCGCGGCGCGCGCGTCGCGGCCTATCGCGGTATCGGCGCCGGCTACACCAACCTGGCCAATGAAGCGATGATCGACGAAATCGCGCTCGCGAGCGGCAAGGACCCGTTCGAGTTCCGCCTGGCTCTGCTCAAGGATCCGCGCGCGAAGAACATCATCACGCGTGTGGCGGAAATGGCAGACTGGAAGCGCAAGCGGACCGACGGCCGCGCTCTCGGCATGGCCTTCTCCAAGCTTGGCCTGCCGCCGGTGGGCTTCTCGATGATCGGCACCGTTGCCGAGATTTCCGCCGACCGGGTCACCGGCAAGATCAAGGTGCACAACATGTGGAGCGTCGCCGATGTCGGCCTGCCGTTGCAGCCGAACAACGTCGCCGCCCAGATCGAAGGCGCGATGATCTACGGCCTCGGCGGTGCGCTGAAGGAGAACATCTCGATCAAGGACGGCGCGGTGGAGCAGTCGAATTTCCACGACTACGAAGTGATGCGCATGTCGGATGTGCCGCAGATCCAGGTTGAGGTGGTTCGCTCCGGCGACATCCCGCTGCCGGTCGGCGAACTCGGCATTGGCGTCGCCGCGCCGGCGGTCGCCAACGCCTTCCTTGCTTTGACCGGCAAGAGGCTGCGCGACTTGCCGTTCTCGCCGGAACGGGTGCAGGCGACGCTCAAGGCCTGATATTGCCGACAATGGCG
>LNFM01003779.1_pt1 | contig 29056 bp, 33 predicted proteins | sample 596031 | NCBI WGS metagenome assembly LNFM01 (sample SAMN04254537, study PRJNA301005) | activated carbon metagenome | isolation source: dual media filters at the Ann Arbor, Michigan drinking water treatment plant | place: USA: Ann Arbor
GTCACGGCGGAGGCCGCGGGTTCAAGTCCCGTCTCTCGCGCCATTTTATGCCTCACGCTTGCTGATCCTCGCTGCGCTCGGGCAAGCTCCGGCGGGACGCCGCTTGCGGCGGGTCGCCTTGCTCCCCGGACCTTCGGTCCGATGTTCTTGCCTCACGCGCGCTGATCTGATCGCTTTGCGATCAGGCGCGCTCCGGCGGGGCGCGGCTTGCCGCGGCTCGCTTTGCTCCCCGGCCCTTTGGGCCGATGCCGCCTACTCTCACGCTTGCTTATCCTGGCTTCTGCTCGGGCGGCCCTTTGGGCCGCCAATCAACACCCCAAGGCTAGAGCTGCTAGCTGTTGAAGTTCTTGGCGTTGGCGGCTTTTGGTCTGGTTGCGCACGAGGGAGGGGTGGGCTAACAGGGTTGGGATTGATGCGCGGCATAGGATGCGGCGTGGACCCAAGGAGAACCCGGTGGATCAACTGCTCACCGATTATCTGCCGCTCGCTGTGTTTCTCGGCGTGTCGTTGGCCTTTATGGGCCTCCTGATGATTGCGCCGTTCCTGATCGCGGTGAAGAACCCCGATCCTGAGAAGGTGTCCGCCTACGAGTGCGGGTTCAACGCTTTCGACGATGCGCGCATGAAGTTCGACGTGCGCTTTTACCTGGTCGCGATCCTGTTCATTATTTTCGACCTGGAAGTGGCGTTTCTCTTTCCGTGGGCGGTGGTGCTTAAGGATGTGGGCGTCCAGGCTTTTTGGTCGATGATGGTCTTTCTTGGCGTGCTGACGATTGGCTTCATCTACGAGTGGCGCAAGGGAGCACTCGAATGGGATTGATCGTTCCGCCCGACTACCGCGAGCGGCTGGTCTACGAGACGGCTAAGGAAGGGCTTGGCGGTCCCGGCATTATCAAGCCGGATGATCCAACCTTTACGGCGATCTCGAACGAATTGGCCGACAAAGGCTTCCTCGTCACCACGACGGACGATTTGATCAACTGGGCGCGCACGGGCTCGCTCATGTGGATGACGTTCGGGCTCGCCTGCTGTGCGGTGGAGATGATGCAGGCAGCGATGCCGCGCTACGACCTGGAGCGGTTCGGATTTGCGCCGCGGGCCTCTCCGCGACAGTCGGATGTCATGATTGTCGCCGGTACGCTGACCAACAAGATGGCGCCGGCGCTCCGCAAGGTCTACGACCAGATGCCGGAGCCGCGTTACGTGATCTCCATGGGATCGTGCGCGAACGGCGGCGGGTACTATCACTATTCCTATGCGGTCGTGCGCGGGTGTGACCGGATCGTGCCGGTGGACGTGTATGTTCCCGGCTGCCCGCCGACGGCGGAAGCGCTGCTTTATGGCGTGCTGCTGTTGCAGCGGAAAATTCGCAGAACCGGCACAATCGAGCGTTGATATGTCAGAGATCCTGAAAGAGCTGGGCGAATACGTCGAAATGAAGCTCGGTGCTGCGATCCGTGGGTCGGCGGTGCATTTCGGGGAGCTGACGCTGACGGTCGAGCGGGAGCAGATCGCGCGCGTGCTGCGGTTCCTGCGCGATGATGGGCGTTGCCGGTATGAGATTTTGATCGACATTTGCGGAGTCGATTACCCTGAGCGCGTGGAGCGGTTCGACGTTGTCTATCACCTGCTGTCGCCTCGGCTGAACCAGCGCATTCGCGTCAAGTTGACGACCGACGACGTGACGCCGGTGGCGAGCGTGGTCGAAGTGTTTGCGGCGGCCAATTGGTTCGAGCGCGAAGCCTACGACATGTATGGCATTCTGTTCTCGGGCCACCCCGATCTGCGCCGGTTGCTGACCGACTATGGCTTCCAGGGTTTTCCGCTGCGCAAGGACTTCCCGCTTACCGGCTATGTCGAGGTGCGGTACGATGATGAGAAGAAGCGCGTCGTTTATGAACCGGTGAAGCTGACGCAGGAATTTCGCACGTTCGATTTCGAGAGCCCGTGGGAGGGCATGACGGGCAATGTGCTGCCCGGCGATGAAAAGGCGACGCGCTCGTAACGCCTTCTGAGCGAGGGCCCATGTGCATGACTGATGACGATCCCAGGCTCGCCATGATCCTTGGCAATTCCGCACTCGTCGTGGAAGAGCTGGGTCCGATCTCGGGGCTCGAGGGGTTCGGCTACGGGCGAGAATCGGTGGCTTGGGTCGACGGCTACATCGAACGGCAGCGCCAGCGGATGGATGACCCGGACGCGGTGTCGAGCCTCGTTTCGGTGCTGGGGTCTTATCTGGGTGAAGCGATTATCAAAGCTGCGGGCGGCGTGTGGGACGTTCACGCGCGCGATGAGATCGGCGTGCGGTTCGACAACGGCGATTGGTGCTTTCCGTTTTCCAAGGTGGCCAAGCAGTTCGCTTGCGGGACGGCGGACAGTGGGGAGTCGATCCTGTCTTTCTACAATGTCAGCATCGGTTACATTGCCGGTGGTGCGGCGCGTCACGCAGCGGTTGCCGCAGGTGATGAGGTGGAGGCACCGGAATGAAAGACACCTTAAAAGTGGGAGATACGGCACGGCTTGACTACAAGGTGCCCGCCAACAAGACGGTGCCGCATCTCTATCCGGAGGCGCACGACTTTCAGATGATGCCGACGGTCTTTGCGACCGGCTTCATGGTGGGGTTGATGGAGTGGGCGTGCATGAAGGTGCTGGAACCGCACATGGAGGTGGGGGAAGGCAGTCTCGGCGTTCACATCGATGTGTCTCACATTGCAGCGACCGTGCCGGGCCAGTTGGTGACGGTCGACGCCGAATGCACGGGCGTTCAGGGCCGGCGCGTTTCATTCAAGGTTGTCGCTCATGATGGGCTGGAGAAAATTGGCGAGGGGCGGCACGAGCGCATGATCATCCCTTGGGAGCGGTTCGTGGCGCGGGTCAATGAGAAGGCAAAGCGGGCACGGGTCGGGGAAATCGCCGTGGTCGGGAAGACGTGAGTTCTCGGCCGGCAACTGGGCCGATCGTGCGGTGGACAGAGGAGAGCGACATTGACCCAATACGACAAACGCAGCGGACGCTGCCTGTGCGGCAAGGTCACGTACTCATTCGTGCCCGCCGAGCTTGAGATTGACGCTTGCCATTGCCGGATGTGTCAGCGTTGGGGCGGGGGACCTGGGCTGTCGGTGAAGGCCGCTGGTGATGCCGACGTGACCGGGCGCGATTATGTGGCCATATACAAGTCCTCGGACTGGGGCGAGCGGCGGTTTTGCCGGGATTGTGGAACGCATCTGTTCTACAGCGCGCCCGCGTTCGGCTATTTCGGTGTGAGCGCTGGTACGATAGACGATCTGGACGGATTAGCGCTGACGTCTGAGATCTTCGTCGACTGCAAGCCTGACGCCTACGATTTTGCCAACCCAACCCGAAAGCTGACCGAGGCCGAGTTCATCGCCATGGTCTCCTCGACGGGCAATGAGTGATCCCCATGGCTGAAACTGAAATTCGCCAGTTCAATATCAACTTCGGGCCGCAGCATCCCGCCGCGCATGGCGTGTTGCGTCTGGTTCTGGAACTGGACGGCGAAGTGGTGGAGCGGGTGGACCCGCACGTGGGGCTGTTGCACCGGGGAACGGAAAAGCTGATCGAGGCCAAGACCTACACGCAAGCGATTGGCTATTTCGACCGATTGGACTACGTCGCGCCGATGAACCAGGAACATGCATTTTGCCTGGCGGCGGAGAAGTTGCTGGGTATCGAGGTTCCGCGCCGGGCGCAGCTGATCCGGGTGCTCTATTCGGAGATTGGGCGGCATTTGTCGCACATCCTCAACGTGACGACGCAGGCGATGGACGTGGGCGCGTTGACGCCGCCGCTGTGGGGCTTTGAAGAGCGCGAAAAACTGATGGTGTTCTATGAGCGCGCGTCGGGCTCGCGGATGCATGCGAAGTATTTTCGTATCGGGGGCGTGCATCAGGATCTGCCGCCGGAGTTGGTCAACGACATCTACGATTGGTGCGACCCGTTTCTGAAGGTGCTCGACGACATCGAAGGGCTGTTGACCGACAACCGCATCTTCAAGCAGCGCAATGTCGATATCGGCATCGTGCCACTGCAAGAGGCGTTCGATTGGGGCTTCTCGGGCGTGATGGTGCGCGGCTCGGGGGCGGCCTGGGATCTGCGCAAGGCGCAACCCTATGAGTGCTATTCGGAGATGGACTTCGATATTCCGATCGGCAAGAACGGCGACTGCTACGACCGCTATCTCTGCCGCATGGCGGAGATGCGCGAGAGCGTGAAAATCATGAAGCAGTGCTGCGATAAGCTGCGTGCGCCGGACGGGCAGGGGCCTGTGATGACGGCCAACAAGAAGGTCGCGGCGCCGAAGCGGGGTGAGATGAAGCGCTCGATGGAAGCGCTGATCCACCACTTCAAGCTCTACACGGAAGGCTTCCACGTGCCGGCGGGCGAGGTCTATGCGTGCGTGGAAGCGCCCAAGGGCGAGTTCGGCGTTTATCTCGTGGCGGATGGATCCAACAAGCCGTACCGCTGCAAGATCCGTGCGCCGGGCTTCCCGCATTTGGCGGCGATGGATCATATCAATCGCGGTCATATGCTGGCGGATGTTTCGGCGATCCTCGGTTCGCTCGATATCGTGTTCGGCGAGATTGACCGGTAGCGCGGTTCGCCTGCGGGTGGGCGGAAGTGCCCTTTCAGCTCTTGCGACCCGGAAAGTTCAAAACGTTACCAGCGCCCTCGCCCTCTTCCTCGTAGACTTCGAGGAAGGCGATCAGACTGTCGAGGTGGACGAGGTAGTCGGTTCGATCGAACTGACCGTCGCTCAGGATGTGACTTGAGAAGTCGGCGTCGTCGATGGCGTCTTCCAACAGCCCAACAGCGTTATCGAATGGGGTCGTGTTCCAGTACTGGACATCGTCGTGTGCAATGACGCGATCGCGGATGCCGCGGAGGCTAGCTGCAACGGCACGGATGCGGCGGAGATCGGCTGACATCGCGGTTTTCCTGTTTTGAAAAGAATTAATCACAATCTCGAACCGGGGAAAGGGCGATGGCGGAGCAACTGTTCGGTAACTCGGCCGTTGTAGGATGCGCATCGAAGGTGTGTCGTTTAGGTTCCCTCAAGCTGAAGCGGCTAACTCAATGTTCCAGAACGATATTCAGACAGAACTTCTGATCGCCCTCAGCATCCTGGTGTGGATGATTGGGCTGTTCTTGTTTGATACCATTCGGCGGCACCGGCAAGAGAAGCGGGAAGCCTGGAAAAAGGAATCCGAGCGGCGGTGGAATTGAGCCCGCTCGAGCCGGCCCTTCGCCCCTCCCACCGAGCAGCGCCTTAACCGCCGCCCCAGGTTGCACTGGTGGCGGCTTTCGTTTTTTGCCAGTACTCTGACGACGGCGGTTTGGCTCGCGCCAGCGGTCGTATGTACAGCGTAACCCTGTGTCCGGCGCCCGCCGGCGGGGACTGACGGGATGGGCGATCATGATCGATGAGCGGTTTCTTTTGGCGGTCGCCGCATTGGGCTGGGGCCTGTCGCTGTTGACTTACCGGTTGTTCGCGCGACGGAACGGGTGGCCGATGGGGTCGCTGCAGGCCGATCTGCCGGCGGTTCCGGTGATTCTTGGGCTTGCATCGTTCCTATCGGGGTTGTTATTCGCCGCAGCGCTGGGGCCGGAGTATGGCGGGTGGATCATCCTGCTGTTTGGCGTGCTGCTGGCCATCTTCTGGACGGGGTTCTTGCGCGTGGGATCGCAGGTGTCGCTGTTTCTGGCTCCTGTTGCCATGGCGTTGCTGCTGATCGCGTGGTTCAGTGATTTCGATAAGGTGTTGCACTGGACCTGACGGATCAACGATTGCGGCCGTGATGGTGCTTTAAACCGCAGTCACATGCTCGGAATTCGGGATTGGAACGTGGCCTCTCGCGACATCGAAGCGCGGGAACCCGACGTTTGTCCAAGGCTTCGGCGCTTGCTTTGATTGCGTGCAGGCCGTAGTTGAAACCCTAGGGCTATCGATGGGTTCGGGGCGGGGTAGACCCCCCTTGCCGGTGCGCCCGGGCGATTGTTTTTGCATTGCATTGCGCCGAGAACCGGACCCCGTCTTTCGTGGGCCTCCCCTGGGGAGGTTGAGGCCGCTTCTGGGAGCCGTGCATGGCCGTTCGCCGCCTACATCCAGATCAACCCGCTCACTTTGCTTTCACGCCTGAGAATATGGCGTGGGCGACCGCGACAATTGCCAAGTATCCGCCGGGCAAACAGGCGTCGGCCGTGATCCCCGTGTTGTGGCGGGCGCAAGAGCAAATGGGTGGGTGGATCACGGAGCCGGCCATGCGCGTGGTGGCCGATCTACTTGGTATGGCGCACATTCGTGTGCTCGAAATCGCGACGTTCTACACGATGTTTCAATTGGCGCCGATCGGGACCAAGGCGCATGTGCAGGTGTGTGGGACGACGCCGTGCATGCTGCGCGGGTCGAAAGATCTGATCAAGGTCTGTAAGACGCGGATCGCGGACGAGGCCTTTCACGTTTCAGATGACGGCGCATTCTCGTGGGAAGAGGTCGAGTGTCTGGGCAGTTGCGCCAATGCTCCGATGGTCCAAATTGGTAAAGATACTTACGAGGACCTGACGGCTGAGAGCTTCGGCGCGCTGTTGGATGGTTTTGCGGCGGGTACGCCGCCCAAGCCCGGGTCGCAAGTCGGACGGACGGCCTCGTGTCCCGAAGGCGGGCCGACGACGCTTTCGGACGCTGCGCTTTATGACGGGTCGCGGATCGGCCAGTGGCAGAAGCGTTTTGCTGGCGGCGGTGGCGCAGCGCCGGCAACGCCCGCAGGTCCTTCGACGCCTGTGGCGGCGGCAACGCCGGCTGCTCCGGCAGCAGAGGCGAAACCATTCGTGCATCCGGCCGCTCTCGCGGCGATGGCCAATGCTGGGATCGTGAAGGAACTGGAAGCGCGGTCGAGTGGGGGACGGCCGCTTGCGGCTAGCGAACTGGCCAATCTGGCGCAGTTGGCCCGGGTCAAAGGTCCGGCCGCGTATGGTGCCATGCCGGAAGATGTTGTGACTATTCAGCCGGTGGAGCCGGTGCTGCTGAAGGGGCCGCGGGACGGGGTGCGCGATGATCTGAAATTGATCTGGGGCGTCGCCGAAAAGCTGGAAGAGCGCATGAATGCGTTGGGCATCTGGCATTTCGACCAAGTCGCCAACTGGTCGCCCAATGAGGCCGCTTGGTTTGAAAGCCAAATGCCGGGTTTCAAGGGCCGCATTGAGCGCGACAAGTGGATTGAGCAGTGCCAAAAACTGGCGACGGGCTGGCGTCCTGATAGCGATGCCGGCGAACGGCCGAAGGGATAGCGGATGGGCCAGATGGCACTTCTTTTCGGCTTGAAGATCGTCAGCCTCTTGGCGGCTACGGCTCAGACGGTGGGGTTCGTGGGTCTCTTTGCGTTCGAGGCGCTGGATCCGTACAAGTGGCCGCTGTTGATCGGAGGGACGGTGGCCATTTTGATCTCGGAGGGCTTGTCGTATTTGCTGGTCAAGCGGATGGCGGCGACCAAACAGGGAGTGAGCGATGCTCGCTGACGCAGACCGCATTTTCACGAACCTCTACGGGTTCCACGATTCCGGTCTCAAGGCTGCGATGAAGCGTGGGCAGTGGGATGGGACGAAACTGCTGATCGACCAGGGGCACGACTGGATCATCAACGAAGTGAAGCAGTCCGGCTTGCGCGGGCGCGGGGGTGCGGGTTTCCCGACGGGTCTCAAGTGGTCGTTTATGCCCAAGGCCGATCCGCGGCCGAGCTATCTCGTCATCAACGCGGATGAGAGCGAACCGGGCTCGTGCAAGGACCGCGAGATCTTGCGCCACGATCCGCAGTTGCTGATCGAGGGCGCGCTGATTGCCTCGTTCGCGATGCGGGCGCACACCTGCTACATTTACTTGCGCGGAGAATACATCCGCGAGCGCGAGGCGTTGCAGCGGGCTGTGGATGAAGCGTATGCGGCCCGGCTGATCGGGAAGAACAACATTCACGGGTGGGATTTCGATCTCTACCTGCATCACGGGGCCGGCGCCTATATTTGCGGAGAAGAGACCGCTCTTCTGGAGAGCCTGGAAGGCAAGAAGGGTCAGCCTCGTTTGAAGCCGCCGTTCCCAGCTAATGTCGGTCTCTATGGCGCGCCGACGACCGTCAACAACGTGGAAAGTATCGCGGTCGTGCCGGACATTCTGCGGCGGGGCGCGACGTGGTTTGAATCCCTTGGGAAGCCGAACAACTCCGGGACCAAGCTGTTCCAGATTTCGGGGCATGTGAACAAGCCCTGTGTCGTGGAGGAGGAGATGGGCATTCCGCTGCAGCAGCTCATCGAAGAACATGCGGGCGGTGTGCGCGGCGGGTGGAACAACCTGATGGCCGTCATTCCGGGCGGGTCGTCGGTTCCGCTCGTGCCAGCGGAACTGTGTCAAGACCTGACGATGGATTTCGACGCGCTCTTGAAGGTCAAGTCGGGCCTGGGGACGGCGGCGCTGATCGTGATGGACAAGTCGACCGACATCGTGCGGGCGATTGCGCGGATCTCATATTTCTACAAGCACGAGAGCTGCGGGCAGTGCACGCCGTGCCGCGAGGGCACGGGCTGGATGTGGCGGGTGCTCGAACGAATGGCGGAAGGCCGGGCCGAGAAACGCGAAATCGATCTCTTGTTCGACGTGACGAAGCAGGTGGAAGGGCACACGATCTGTGCGCTGGGCGATGCGGCGGCCTGGCCGGTGCAGGGGCTGATCCGGCACTTCCGCGGCGAGATCGAGAAGCGCATCGACACGTATCACGGCGGCCACAAGGAAGCGGCCGAGTAGAACTTTTCAGACGAGACAACGCATGGCACGCAAGCTCATCGTCGACGGGGTTGATATCGAGGTGGAAGACGGCACCACGCTGATGCATGCGTGCGAGGCCGCTGGCGCCGAGATCCCGCGCTTTTGCTATCATGAGCGGCTGTCGATCGCTGGCAACTGCCGTATGTGCCTGGTCGAAGTCGAGGGCAGCCCGAAGCCGATTGCCTCGTGCGCCATGTTGGTGAACGATCTGCCGCCGAACCGCGACGGTTCGCCAAAGAAGGTGTTCACCACGAGCAAGGTCGCGCAGAAGGCGCGGGAAGGCGTGATGGAGTTTCTGCTCCTCAATCACCCGCTCGACTGTCCGATCTGCGACCAGGGCGGGGAGTGCGATCTTCAAGACCAGGCGATGGCGTTCGGCGTCGGCGGGTCGCGCTATGAGGAGAACAAGCGCGCGGTCGAGGACAAGTATATCGGTCCGCTGATCAAGACGGTGATGACGCGGTGCATTCATTGCACGCGGTGTGTCCGCTACATGACGGAGATCGCGGGTGTGGAGGAGTTGGGCCTCATCGGGCGGGGCGAGGATGCAGAAATCACGACGTATCTCGAAAAGGGCATTCTGACCGAGATGAGTGCGAACGCGGTGGACCTGTGTCCGGTGGGTGCGTTGACGCACCGGCCGTGGGCGCACAATGCGCGGCCGTGGGAATTGACGAAGACCGAGAGCGTCGATGTGATGGATGCGGTGGGGTCGGCGATCCGTGTCGACACGCGCGGGCGCGAGGTGATCCGCATTTTGCCGCGCAACAACGACGCGGTGAATGAAGAGTGGATCTCGGACAAGACGCGGCATGTGGTTGATGGGCTCAAAACGCAACGTCTCGACCGGCCGTATGTGCGCCGCAACGGGCGGTTGGTGCCGGCGACGTGGGCCGAGGCGCTGGATGCGGTGGCGCAGCGGTTGAAATCGACGATTGCCGGGCGGATCGGCGCGATAGTGGGCGATCTGGCGGGCGCGGAAGAGATGTTCGCGCTGAAGGAGTTGATGACTGGGCTCGGGGTCACGAACCTCGATTGCCGGCAGGCGGGCGAAGCGCTCGATCCGGCACTGGGACGGGCAGGGTACCTGTTCAATTCCACGATCGAGGGAATCGAAGCGGCCGATGCGATTGTGATCATCGGCGCCAATCCGCGTCTGGAAGCGCCGGTTCTGAATGCGCGGATTCGTAAACGCTCGCGGCAGGGCGGGCTGCTCGTTGGAGTTATCGGCGAGGCGGTCGATCTCGGCTACACATATGCGCATCTCGGTGTTGCTCCGTCTGCATTGAAGCAATTTGTGGATCATGCTGCTGCCGCTAAAGAGCGGCCCATGTTGATCATCGGTGCAGGCGCGATGGCGCGTCCGGATGGCGGAGCGATCCTTGCGCTGGCGGCTCAGGCGGCACTGTCACTCGGCTGCGTGAAAGACGGCTGGAATGGGTTCAACATTCTCCATGCGGCGGCTGCGCGGGTAGCTGGGCTCGACCTTGGCTTTGTGCCGGGTGCGAAGGGGCTAACGACGGCGCAGATGGCGGCGGGCGGTGTTGATGTGCTGTTCAACCTGGGGGCGGACGAGATCGATGTCGCGCCGGGGCCTTTCGTGATCTACCTGGGCAGCCATGGTGATCGCGGTGCGCATCGCGCCGATGTGATCCTGCCGGGGGCGGCTTACACGGAGAAGAGCTCGACGTATGTGAATACGGAGGGTCGGGCGCAGCAGACGGTACGGGCGGCGTTCCCACCGGGGGAAGCGCGCGAGGATTGGACCATTCTTAGGGCGTTGTCGGCAGAGATCGGGCGGCCGCTGCCGTTTGATACGCTGGAACAACTGCGCGCGAAGATGTATGCGGCTGTGCCCCAGTTGGCGGCTCTGAATGCAGTTGCGCCTGCGGATGCGTCGGCGATTGGTGAGTTAGCCAAACGGGCCGGGACCGTGCGGGACGACCCGCTCCGGTCGACGGTGACGGATTTCTATTTGACCAACCCGATCGCGCGGGCATCACAAGTGATGGCCGAGTTGAGCGCGCTGCGGCATGCATCGAACAAGATGCTGTCGGCGGCGGAATAATAAGAGGCAGGGGAGAACATGGCCGAACAGTCGACCCTGTGGGACAGCCTAATCTGGCTCGCGATCAACGTGGGGCTGAGCCTGCTGTTGTTGACGGGGCTGCTCATCATTATCGCGTATCTGCTGCTGCTCGACCGTAAGGTGTGGGCGGCGGTGCAGATGCGCAAGGGGCCCAATGTGGTGGGGCCGTGGGGGCTGCTGCAGTCGTTCGCCGACCTGATCAAGTTCGCTGTCAAAGAGCCCGTGATCCCGGCGGGGGCGAATAAGGGCGTGTTTTTGTTGGCGCCGCTGGCCACCGCCGTTTGTGCGCTGGCGGCGTGGGCCGTGATCCCGGTCAGCGAGAACAGCTGGGGTAAATGGGTTATTTCCGATTTGAACGTCGGGATCCTCTACATTCTCGCGATCTCGTCGCTGGGCGTTTACGGCGTCATCATGGGCGGGTGGGCGTCGAACTCGAAATATCCATTCATGGGGGCACTGCGTTCGGCGGCGCAAATGGTGTCGTACGAAGTTTCGATCGGTTTTGTGATCATTACGGTGCTCTTGCTCGTCGGCTCGCTCAACATGACCGAGATCGTGCGGGCGCAGGCCGATGGGATCGGGACTTCGGCGGGCTTGCCGGCGTCGTTCCTCGATTGGCACTGGCTGGTTCTGCTGCCGATGTTCGTCATCTTTTTCATTTCGGCGCTGGCGGAGACCAACCGGCCGCCGTTCGATCTGGTGGAAGCGGAATCGGAGCTCGTTGCGGGGTTCATGGTCGAATATTCATCGACACCGTACTTGCTGTTTATGCTCGGTGAGTACGTGGCGATCGTGACCATGTGCGCGCTGGGGACGATCCTGTTCCTCGGTGGCTGGCTGCCGCCGGTTGATATTTTTCCGCTCAATGCCGTGCCGGGAATTGTCTGGTTCATTGCGAAGGCGACGTTCCTGTTCTTCATGTTCGCCATGGTGAAGGCGTTCGTGCCACGCTACCGGTATGACCAACTGATGCGGCTGGGGTGGAAGGTGTTCCTGCCGCTGTCGCTCTTGGCGGTTGTGGTGGTGGCGGCTGTGGTGCAATTCGGGGGCGTGTCGTGATCAACACGCTCATTGGTTTGGGGGCCGGGTTTGGCGTGGGGCTGTTCGGCTTCGTTGCGATCCGCAAGCTGTCCGACAGGATCGCGGCGTCGCGGCCGGATGAAGCGGGGCAGCGGACGGTGTCGCTGCTGCGGTCGACGGCGATCCTCGATCTCATTCTGTTTACGGCTGGCGGGGCGCTCGTCGGTCACTTCTTCTTTCCGAGCGGTTGAGCCATGAACATCGCGCAGGGCGTGAAATCACTATTCCTCATTGAATTCGTGAAGGCCTTCGGCCTCTCGATGCGGTACTTCTTTGCTCCGAAAAAGACGCTCAACTACCCCTTCGAGAAGGGACCTTTGTCGCCCCGCTTTCGCGGTGAGCATGTGTTGCGGCGCTATCCTAACGGGGAAGAGCGCTGTATCGCGTGCAAGCTGTGCGAGGCGATCTGTCCGGCGCAAGCCATCACCATTGAAGCGGGGCCGCGGCGCAATGACGGCACGCGGCGCACGACGCGGTACGATATCGACATGACGAAGTGCATCTATTGCGGGCTGTGCCAGGAGGCGTGTCCGGTGGATGCGATCGTGGAAGGGCCGAATTTCGAGTTTGCGACGGAGACGCGCGAGGAGCTTTTTTACGATAAGGATAAGTTGCTTGCGAACGGTGACCGTTGGGAGCGCGAGATTGCGCGAAACATGGCTGCGGACGCAAAGTACAGGTGAGGTTGGTCGGGATCGGGTGGACGCCGTGCAAGCGGCTGCCGCTGACCCCGACCCTCTCCCCGCGCGCGGGGAGAGGGGGTTCAAACGGATGACCGGGATATGCTGACGGCAGGGTTCTTTTATCTGTTTGCGGTGCTGGCGATTGCGTCGGCGACGATGGTGATCGTTGCGCGCAACCCTGTGCATGCGGTTTTGTACCTCATCCTGACTTTCTTCAATGCTGCGGGTCTTTTCATCCTGCTGGGTGCTGAGTTTCTGGCGATGCTGCTGGTGATCGTCTACGTCGGCGCGGTCGCGGTGTTGTTCCTGTTCGTCGTGATGATGCTGGATGTGGACTTTGCGGAGTTGCGTGCGGGCTTCATAAACAATGCGCCGATCGGGTTGCTGGTGGCCGGCATTGTGCTGGTCGAACTCATTGCGTTGTTCGTGTGGGGGGCTGCCGGCGGGTTGCCGACGGCGATCCCCGCCGCCGCTGCCGGGACGGAAACGCTCTCCAACACGGAGCAGATCGGCCGCGTGCTCTATACGAAGTATGTGTACTTCTTCCAGGCGGCAGGGCTGGTGCTGCTGGTGGCGATGATCGGGGCGATCGTTTTGACCTTGCGGCATCGCGAGGGTGTGAAGCGGCAGTCGATCGCGGCACAAAATGCGCGCACGCCAGCGACGGGGCTGGAGATGGTCAAGGTGGCATCGGGCGGCGCTGTCGTGCCGTCGAGCGAGGCCAAGCCATGACGGGGTTTCTGCTCAAAGGGCTGGGTTTTTTTCTGGTGGCGGCGGCGGTGAGTGCGCTGATCACATGGTTCGCGCCGGGCAAGCTTCTGCCGGTCGTGAAGATCTTCGTCTGGCTATTGCCACTCGTGTTCTTAGGGATCGAGTTCTGGGCGAGTCAAGCTGCGAATGACTTTAGCTGGAATGCGATCTGGCGCGGGACGGTCTCGGCTGGCGCGCAGTCGGTTCTGTTCTGGCCCGGCGCGTTGGCGGGGCACTATGGCGTGCGGGCGTTGCGCGGTGAATACGGCCGCCCGCGGGGGATGACCTGATGACGATCGGACTTGCGCACTACCTTACGGTTGCGGCGTGCCTGTTCACGCTCGGTATTCTCGGCATCTTCCTCAATCGGAAGAACGTGATTGTTATTCTCATGTCGGTCGAACTCATGTTGCTGGCGGTGAATATCAATCTGGTCGCGTTCTCGGCCTATCTCGGCGACATCACAGGGCAGATTTTTGCGCTGTTCATTCTGACGGTGGCGGCGGCGGAGGCGGCCATCGGGCTTGCCATCATCGTCGTCTACTATCGCAACCGCGGGTCGATCGCGGTTGAAGATATCAACATGATGAAGGGCTGAGGCGGCGATGATTTACTCCGCAATCGTCTTCCTGCCGCTTCTGGGCGCGCTGATTGCCGGTCTCTTTGGCCGGTTCATCGGTGAGAGGCCCTCGGAAGTGATCACGACCGCGCTGATGATGATTTCGGCGGCGCTGGCATGGTTCGTTTTCATCGAAACGGGGTTTGCTGCCGATGCGGCGAAGACGGCGGTGAAGGTGCCAGTGATGCGCTGGATCACGTCGGGAGATCTCGAGGCGGCATGGGTGTTGCGCATCGATACGCTGACGGCGGTGATGCTGATTGTCGTGACGACCGTTTCGTCGCTCGTGCATCTTTATTCGATCGGCTACATGCACGAAGACGACAGCCGGCCGCGGTTCTTCTCGTATTTGTCGCTGTTCACGTTCGCTATGCTCATGCTGGTGACGAGCGACAACCTCTTGCAGATGTTTTTCGGTTGGGAAGGCGTGGGGCTCGCCAGCTATTTGCTGATCGGATTCTGGTATCACAAGCCGGAGGCGAACGCGGCGGCGATCAAGGCGTTCGTGGTCAACCGGGTCGGCGACTTCGGGTTCGCGCTCGGCATCTTCGGAGTGTTCTTCATTTTCAATACGATCAGCCTGGATGAGATCTTCCGTCAGGCCCCTTCGATGACGGGCAAGACGATGAACTTCCTGGGTTATGACGTCGATATTTTGACGACGCTGTGCCTTCTTCTGTTCATGGGGGCGATGGGTAAGTCGGCGCAGTTCCTGCTGCACACGTGGTTGCCGGACGCGATGGAAGGTCCGACGCCGGTGTCGGCACTCATTCATGCAGCGACGATGGTGACGGCTGGCGTGTTCATGGTGGCGCGGTTGTCGCCGTTGTTCGAGCAGGCGCCGGCAGCTTTGGAGGTCGTGGTGTTTGTGGGGGCGATCACGGCGTTTTTTGCCGCGACCGTGGGCCTCGTGCAGAACGACATCAAGCGGGTGATCGCGTATTCGACGTGCTCGCAGCTGGGCTATATGTTTGTGGCCTGCGGCGTGGGGGCCTATACGGTGGGTATCTTCCATCTCTTCACGCACGCCTTCTTTAAGGCGCTGCTGTTTCTGGGTGCCGGCTCGGTGATCCATGCGATGCATCACGAGCAGGACATGCGCAACATGGGTGGGCTGAAGGGCAAGATTCCGATCACGTGGGCGATGATGCTGATTGGTACATTGGCGCTAACCGGTGTCGGCATTCCGCATATCGGGGGGTTTGCGGGCTTCCATTCGAAGGATGCCATCGTGGAGGCGGCCTATGCGGCGCACACGCCCGGCAACTACGCTTTCTGGCTTTTGGTGATCGCGGCGTTCATGACGTCGTTCTATTCGTGGCGGCTGATGTTCTTGACCTTCTATGGCAAGACGCGGGCGGAGCCGGACACCTATAAGCACGCGCACGAGAGCCCCCCGGTGATGCTGATCCCCCTGTTCGTTCTGGCGGCGGGCGCAATCCTGGCTGGCATCGTGTTTGCCAAACCGTTCATCGGGTACGGGCTGGCCGAGTTCTGGGGCACCTCGGTGACGCCAGATAAGGACATCATGCACCACATGCATGAGGTGCCGGAGTGGGTGTTCTGGTCACCGTTCGCGGCGATGGTGTCGGGGTTCGGCTTGGCCTACCTTTATTACATCGCGAGACCGGAGCTGCCCGAGAAGACGGCAACAGCGTTCAGGCCGCTGTATTTGTTCTTCCTCAACAAGTGGTACTTCGACGAACTCTATGACGCGATCTTCGTGCGGCCGGCGAAGGCACTGGGGCGGCTGTTCTGGAAGGGTGGTGATGGGACCATCATTGACGGCACCATTGACGGGACCGCGGCCAGCGTGGGTTGGGCAACGGGCAAGATCGTCCGGTTGCAGACCGGGTATGTCTATCACTACGCCTTTGCGATGCTGATCGGTGTCGCGCTGTTCGTTACGTGGTTTGCGTGGCCTTCGGGATTCGGGTCGACGGGACTTGGTCCGGCGGGGGTTCGCTAAATGATCATTACAACCCAACCGATCCTGTCGATCATTACATTCCTGCCGTTGGTGGGAGCGATCTTCATCGCGACGTTGCCCAAGGCTGCTGCGAATAATGCGCGGTGGGTCGCCTTGTGGACGACGATCGTCACGTTCTTCGTGTCGCTGCTGATCTGGGTGAATTTCGACACGTCGACGCCGGCGTTTCAGTTTGTCGAAGAGTATGCGTGGCTTGGGCCGATCAAGTACAAGATGGGTGTGGACGGCATTTCGATGCTGTTCGTCATTCTCACGACGTTTCTGATGCCACTGTGCGTTCTCGCCAGTTGGCAGTCGATCGAAGAGCGCGTGAAGGAGTACATGATCGCGTTTCTGGTGCTGGAAACGCTGATGATCGGCGTGTTCTGCGCGCTCGATCTGGTGCTGTTCTACCTGTTCTTCGAAGGCGGCCTTATTCCGATGTTCCTTATCATCGGCGTGTGGGGCGGGCCGCGGCGTGTTTATGCAAGCTTTAAGTTCTTCCTCTACACGCTGCTCGGTTCGCTTCTGATGCTGATCGCGATCCTGGCGATCTATGGCTACGCGGGAACGACGGACATTCCAGCCTTGCTGACGACCACCCGTTTGCCGCCGGATATGCAATTCTGGCTTTGGCTTGCCTTCTTTGCGTCGTTCGCGGTGAAGATGCCAATGTGGCCGGTGCATACATGGCTGCCGGATGCGCATGTGGAGGCGCCGACGGCGGGTTCGGTCATTCTGGCGGCGATCCTGTTGAAGATGGGCGGGTACGGGTTCTTGAGGTTCTCGGTTCCGATGTTCCCACTTGCGACGGAACAGTTGGCGCCGCTGGTGTTCGCGCTGTCAGTGATTGCGATCATCTACACGTCGCTCGTGGCGTTCGTGCAGGAGGATATGAAAAAGCTCATCGCCTATTCGTCGGTGGCGCACATGGGCTTTGTGACCATGGGCATCTTCACCGTGACGACGCAGGGCGTGGATGGGGCGATCTTCCAGATGCTGTCGCACGGGGTCGTTTCGGCGGCGCTCTTCCTGTGCGTGGGCGTGGTCTATGACCGGATGCACACGCGCGAGATCGCGGCCTATGGTGGGCTTGCGGATCGGATGCCGATTTATGCGGCCTGCTTCATGGTGTTCACGATGGCCAACGTCGGCCTGCCGGGGACGAGCGGGTTCGTGGGTGAATTTCTGACGTTGCTTGGCGCGTTCAAGGTCAATACGTGGGTCGCGTTCTTCGCGACATTCGGCGTGATCTTGTCGGCGTGCTATGCGCTTTATCTCTATCGCGCGGTCATGTTCGGTTCGCTCGACAAGCCGGCTTTGAAGCTGCTGCCTGATTTGTCGACCCGTGAAATCGCGGTTCTAGCGCCACTCGTACTTCTCACCGTCGTGCTTGGCTTCTACCCGGCGCCGATCCTCGATGTGACAGCGGTTTCGGTGAAGAACCTTGTCGCGCAGTACGAGGCCGCGATTGCTGGGGCCTCGCAGGCCGCGACGTTGCCATGATCCGGAGCTCTTGATGGAAACGCTCGCCTCCTACTCCCCCGCTCTGCCGGAGATTGCGCTCGCGATTGGCGCCATGGCGCTGCTCATGCTGGGCGTGTTTCGCGAAGATACCGCACGCAACGGCGTCTCGGTCGGGTGGCTTTCGGTTGTCCTGATGGCGGTGGTGGCCCTGCTTGTGGGATGGGGCGGAGCGGAGCGGGTCGAACTCTTCGACGGCGCTTATGTCTCTGACGCGTTTTCGCGGTTTGCCAAGATCCTGATCCTCACAGCGGCGGCGGCGTCTTTGATCTTGGGGTTCGGGTATTTCGAGCGCGCCAAGATCATGAAGTTTGAGATCCCGGTGGTCGTCCTGCTGTCGACCATCGGCATGTTCATGATGGTGTCGGCGAATGACCTGATCTCGCTCTATTTGGGCCTCGAACTCATGAGCCTAGCGCTGTATGTCTTGGCTGCTGTGCGCCGGGATTCCCTCAGGTCGTCGGAGTCGGGGCTCAAGTATTTCGTTTTGGGCGCGTTGTCGTCTGGCATGCTGCTGTACGGCGCGTCGCTGATTTATGGTTTCACGGGGACGACGTCGTTTACGGCGCTTGCGGAGGCGCTGAAAGATGGGTCTGGCGCGCAGAACGTGGGCCTCGTTGTCGGCCTCGTGTTCTTGCTCGTGGGGCTGGCGTTTAAGATTTCCGCGGTGCCGTTTCATATGTGGACGCCGGATGTCTATGAAGGCGCACCCACACCGGTAACGGCCTTTTTTGCGGGTGCGCCGAAGGTGGCAGCTGTGGCGCTGCTCTTGCGGGTGCTGCACGACGCTTTTCCGGGGATGCTGTTTCAGTGGCAGCAGATCATCGTGTTCTTGTCGGTGGCGTCGATGCTGCTGGGATCGTTTGCGGCCATCGGGCAGACAAGCATTAAGCGGCTGCTGGCGTTCTCGTCGATCGCCAACGTTGGGTTTATTCTGATCGGGTTGGCGGCGGGGACGGAGTACGGCGTCTCATCCGTGCTTATTTACTTAGCGATCTACGTCGTGATGACGCTCGGCAGTTTCGCTGTGGTGCTGGCGATGCGGCGCAAGGACGAGATGGACGAGACCATCCAATCGCTTGCCGGGCTCTCGCAAACGAACTTGCCGATGGCGGTGGCTTTTGCGGCGCTGCTGTTCTCGATGGCTGGCATTCCGCCGTTGGCTGGATTTTTCGCCAAGTTCTACGTGTTCGACGCAGCCATCAAAGCTGGGTTGACGCCACTCGTGATTGTCGGCGCCCTGGCCAGCGTTGTGGGGGCGTTTTACTATCTGCGGGTCGTCAAGATTATGTTCTTTGATGAGCCGGCGGATAAGTTTTCGCCGGCGGAACCGGGCGTGCGCTGGGTGATGGGACTCTCAGCGGCTCTGGTCATCTTCTACGTTGTTTATCCATTGCCGTTGCTCGACGCTGCCAACGCGGCGGCGCGCGCTCTCGTGCCGTAAAGGATGGCTGTCGCGCTCTCCTGGCTGCCGCTCGAACAGCGGACTGTGCATCTGGCGGAAGCCGGATCGACGAACAGCGAGGCGATGCAACGGGCTGGTGATGGCGTGCCCAGCGGCACGTGGGTGATCGCTGACCGGCAGACGGCGGGCCGGGGACGTTCGGGCCGGGTGTGGGAGTCGCCGGCCGGGAACTTTTACGCCAGTCTTGTTTTGAGGGATGTCTTCCCGCTGGAGAAGGCCGCGCAGTTGGCGTTGGTCAGCGGGGTTGCGCTACATGCAGCGGTGACAGCTGCGGCGGGCGGGGTCTTGGGCGCAGGGTTGGAGCTCAAATGGCCGAACGATATTTTGCTGGGGCGGTCCAAGGTTGGGGGCATTCTGGTCGAGAGTAGCGTGGGGCGCCGGGATCAGGGGGCGCTGGCGGTGATCGGCGCCGGGCTCAATCTGGCGCATCACCCGGAGTTGGCGGAGAAGCCCGCAACTGATCTGTCTGCGCACGGTGCGGCGATTGCTCCGTTGAATTTCCTTCCCCTTTTGGACCGGAGCATGCAGGAATGGATTTCGAATTGGGCGTCGGGTCGGGGATTTGCCGCTGTGCGTGACGCATGGCTTGCGCGGTCTTTGCCCTTAGGCGCTGGTCTTACGGTCCATTCCGGTCAAGGGGCCGTGAAGGGGGTGTTCGCGGGGCTCGATCCCGATGGCGCACTTCTTCTCACGGTACCGTCCGGAGCCTTGCAGACGGTGACGTTCGGCGACGTGGCGCTCTCAGTGTGAGCGTCCGCGGCGCTTCGTGCGTTTTCAGTGTGCCGGGTTTTTTCAACGGCGAAGGTTGACGGCACGGATGGCAAACAACGGCAAAGGCGAGGGCAAGGGCCCCGAACTCGTGTTCGCGGCTCTGGGGGGGCTCGGCGAGGTGGGCATGAATGTCTACCTCTATGGCATCGGTCCACCCGACAACCGCGAGTGGTTGATTGTCGATCTGGGGATCACATTCCCCGAAGGCGAGGATGATCCGGGGGTGGATGTGATCCTGCCGGACGTGCGGTTTTTGGAAACGCAAAAGTCGCAGATCGCCGGTCTCGTGATCACGCATGCGCACGAAGATCATATCGGCGCGGTGCTGGAATTGTGGCCGCGGCTGCAGTGCCCGGTTTATGTGACGCCGTTCACGGCGGGCATGCTGAAATCGAAGATGGCCGACTATGGCCGCGGGCGCGACATGCCGATGAAAGTCGTGCCGCTCGATAGCCGCTTTAAGGCGGGGTCTTTTGATATTGAGCTTGTGAGTGTTGCTCATTCGGTCCCGGAGACGAGCGGACTTATCGTTCGCACGCCACTTGGCACGGTCTATCATACGGCAGACTGGAAGATCGACGCGACGCCCTACATCGGGAAACCGGCTGAACCTGCGCGGCTGCAGGCGATCGGGGACGAGGGTGTGCTGGCACTGGTGTGCGATTCTACGAATGCCATGCGCGAGGGCGAAAGTCCGAGCGAAACAGACGTCGCGACCAGCATTGCGGAGATCGTGGCGAAGGCGCCGTTCCGGGTGGTGGTGACGACCTTCTCGTCCAATGTGGCGCGGATCAAGGCGTGTTACGAGGCGGCGCGTGGGTCGGGACGCAAGTTGGTTGTGGCGGGCCGTGCGCTGCACCGGGTCATTCAGGTTGCGATTGAAACGGGCTATTTGCCGAAGGATTTCACGTGGTCGGATCAGCAGCAGTTCAAATACATGAAACGCGAAGAGGTCGTGCTGTTGTGTACGGGAAGCCAGGGCGAGCCCAGGGCTGCGATGGCGAAAATTGCCGAGCATCAGCATCCTGAAGTTTCGCTCGATAAGGGCGATTTGGTGCTGTTCTCTTCGCGCGCTATTCCCGGCAACGAGAAGGGCATCGGGCATATTCAGAATGCGCTTGTGCGCATGGGGTGCCACATCCTGACCGATAGTGATGCGCTCATTCATGTGACAGGGCATCCGCGGCGGGGTGAACTGAAGCAGATGTATGGATGGATCCGGCCGCAGATCGTCGTGCCGATGCATGGCGAGGCGCGGCATCTGATGGCGAACGCGGAGTTGGCGCGGTCGCTGGGTGTCGGCGAAGTGGTGCCGGCGTTCAATGGCGAAATGGTGCGGCTGGCGCCCGGCCCGGCGCGCAAGATCGACGATGTGCCGGTGGGGCGGTTGTTCCGCGACGGAAATCTGTTGGTGCCGGAGGGCGAGGGGCCGGTGCGCGAGCGGCGCAAGCTGGCGTCCGTTGGAATCGTGGTGGCGAGTGTGGTGCTGTCGCGCAAAGGTGAATTGGTTTCCGATCCGATTGTGGAACTCGATGGAGTGCCAATCGAGGATGCGGAGGGCGAGAGCATGCTCGATATCGCCTACGATGCGTTGGAGGGGACGCTGAAATCGATCCCGCCGGCGCGGCGGCGCGATCCCGATCTCGTCGAGGAGGCTCTGCGCAAGTCGTTGCGGGCTGTCATCAACCAGGCCTGGGGCAAGAAGCCGATTTGTAAAGTCATGGTGTCGGTGGTCGATACGCGCTGAGGGGATGAGGGCCGGGGGTGGAAACTCCGGGTCGCGCACGCTAGATAACGGGATGAATTCCTTTTCGGAGAGGGCAGGGGCATGATCGGACGTCTCAATCATGTGGCGATCGCGGTGCGGGATCTCAACGCGGCCGTGGCGACTTACAGAAACGCGCTGGGGGCCAAGGTGACCGAGGCGACGCCGCAGCCGGAACATGGCGTGACGGTCGTGTTCGTGGAATTGCCCAATACCAAGATCGAGTTTCTGGAGCCGCTGGGGGAGAATTCGCCGATTGCGAAATTCCTCGAACGGAACCCGGACGGCGGCATTCATCACGTCTGTTATGAGGTGGACGATATTCTGGCGGCGCGGGACCAGTTGAAAGCGCAGGGTGCACGGGTTCTAGGCGACGGAAACCCGAAGATCGGGGCGCACGGGAAGCCGGTGCTGTTCCTGCATCCGAAGGATTTTCTCGGCACGCTGACGGAACTGGAGCAGGTCTAGAACATGACCATCGCGCTGGCTTTCGCTCTCTTTTTCATGATCTGGTGGCTGGTTCTGTTTTTGGTGCTGCCGTTCGGGGTCGTGACCCAGGACGAGACCGCGGATGTGGTTCCGGGGACACCCGGCAGCGCGCCTTCGCGGTTCAACCTGCGAAAAGTCTTCCTGATCAATACTGTTGTCGCTACCTTTGCTTTCGCGGTCGTTTGGACGGCGCTGGAGAACAATTGGCTGGGTACGGAACCGCCGGTTGAAGATGCTCCGGCCGTGCTGCGGACCGCGCCGCCGAGCCCGGGCTAAGGAGAGGAATCGCCTTTTGCGCCGGCAGCGCGTGTCCCCGGGGGGTGAGACGCGCGGTAGGATGGCTCTGTGATGAGAGAATGTGGGGCGTTGCGTATGCGTGGGGGCTTAGGGGGATTGGCGCGGATCGCTGCGGCGATGATCGTGCTCGCCACTGCCGGGCCGGCTTCGGCTGCAGAATTGCGGATTGAATTCAAGGAATTGGCGGCGATTGCGCAGCAGGCGCTGGGTGGTGCGACGCTGCGGCTGCACAATGCGCCGGCGAGCGGGCTGCTCGATTTTTCGCAAGGGTCATTTGTTTCGATTGGCGCGACGCAGGTGCCCGTCAGCGTGCCGGTGCGCACGTTTCCGATCGCTGGCGGGACCTACGCGTATTATGTCAACGACATCAATTCGACGGGGGTGGCCTTCGAGGCGGTGCCGGGCGCGGTGCGGTTGACACTGCGATTTGAGAGCGATGCGCCGGAACTGTTCGGGCGCTGCCGCTCGGGCATTTGTGCGCCGGTGAACGCGCTGCCACGGATCGAGTGGAGCGATGCTTCGGTGTCGATTGATCTGGCTCCTGTGGGGGTCGGGGATAGTCTGTCCTTGGCGGCGAAGGCGGTGAAGATCGGGGGCACATTTTCGCCGTCGTGTTCGCCGAGTGCGGCGCTGATTTCGGGCGGGATTTGCAAATCGGTTCTGTCCAAGGCACGGCAGGCGATCGCGAAGTTGCGCGGGGATCTTGACGGGATGCTGCGCGAGCAGATGAACAAGCCGGAAATCCAGGCCAAGATTGCGGGCGAGTTGAAGACGCGGCTGGTGCTGGGGCCGGCGGGGGAATTGAAGATCCGCTCGGTTGGCGTGAACGATGCCGCGGTGACGATTTCGTTCTGCTTGGCGTGCGGGGGATAACGCTACGCGGCGGCGCGGGTGGGTTCGGCTTCGGCGGCGTTTTGGAGCCAGCGGAGGATCCGTTCTATGTCCGGCGGCGGGGCTGAGCGGAGCACGCTTTGGCCATCGCGGGTGGTTGCGAATTTGAGGATCGCTGCGCACAGGACGCTCGGGTCGGCCGCGACGATGTCTTCGAGGTTTGCATAGCCGGCACCAACCAGAAGCTGAGCGTGGGTGCCGCGCAGGAACGGCACCGTGCAAACGAGGCGGGCTTGGGCTTGCCAATCGCGGACGCGCTGAGCGGTGATGAACTTGGTGCGGGCGGCTGCTGATACAGCTTCGGCGTCGGCTGCGAGGAGTTCGCGGACGGTTGGTATTCCAGCGTCGACTAGGCGTCCGGCGGTTTTTGGGCCGATGGAGGGTGCGCGCTCGATGTGGTCGTCGAGAGCGAGGTAGAAGCGCTTGGCGCCGTCGGTTGTGGCGGAGTCGTCGTCGCGTTCGACGGTGGCGCGATTGTTGGTGCGCGCACGGGATTGGCCGGAACCGGACCGGCGTTGCGACCAGGAGCGGGACGTGGCGGGTTCGCTCTGCCGCTCGTGAACGGCGTCAGGATGGCGCTTGTTGATGCGGTTTCGCAGACGACGGGTCTGGTCTTGGCGCTGGCGCAGGCAGCGGCGTAGGTAGATGCGATCGGTGGTCGATTGCGTGGTGAGGACGTGGTGGCCCGGAAGAAACGTCTGGCCGCGCGAGGTGCTGCGTGTGGACGCGGACTGACTGGACCGAGAGCGAGCGGATGCACTGGCGGCTACAGCCGCACGCAATTCGACCAGTTCTGCTTCCTGACGGTCGAGGCGGGCGAGCAGAGTGGCCAGCGTTGGCTGGTCGGTCGAGGTGAGGGCGGGCTTGTTCTGCTCGATACTGACGCTCCGGGACGCTGCAACTTCGGCGTTGCGTGGTGGGGCGGTGGTCAGAAGGTCTTGGAGAGCTGGGCCGTGACTGGATTGGACACGCGATGCTGCGGGGGCCCCGCGCTCGATCTCGCGTGCGCTTCGCTCCGATGGGGTGGCTGAGAGGTCCGCTAGGAGACCGATCAGGTCTGAAAGGCTGGCGTGGGTGCGGCCGTCGCGGAGGGCGCGGGCCTCGGCGCGGGCGAGTAGGGTTTTCAGTTCGTCCGAAGCTGTGAGGGGCGCGATAGCGTGCCGGCGATCCATGTGTGTCAGCCAGCGGGTGGCGCTGGCGGTCATGGCGGCCGGATCGATGTTGAGTTGCCAGAAGATGGTCAGCGCTTCGGGGGTGCGGGCGAGGGCAGAGATGACGTGGGCGACGTCGACGCGGGCATGGCCGCTGGATTCGGCTTCGGCGAAGGCCTGATTGCAGAGGCCAAGTACAGTCTCCTCAACCTGCAGCGTCATGCTGACGGTTGGGCGGAGCTCGTGGCCACAGCAGGCGCAGGTGTGAGCCGGGTCGCGGCCGTCGCTGAACATTGGCAATTCCATGGATAAGTTCGGGGCGACGTTACGCCGAGTCTCCGTGGGCTGCTTTTCGTTCATCCACAGGCGTTTGACAGTTCGGGAGGGTTTTGTGGTCCGGTGTGGGCGAGAGGTGGCGGTGGGCTCAGCTGTTTGGGGCCCCTTGTTGCCGGGGGGCGGGAAGCCCGGTATGGACGGCGGGTGACGGGTCCTGCGAGTCGATCATGGGTGCCTGAGCCGTTCGCGCGCTTTCACGTGCGCTTGCCGATATGTCCGCAACTCCACCGAGTCTTTGTGATGCAACCTTCGCCGCCTCTTCTTTGCCCAACGGACGCCGCTGCCGCTTGCCTTCTGGTGACGGGGGCTGGGCATGAGTAAGCGCGCGCTCAGCGTTACGCGGGAGCAGAATTTTCCGGAGTGGTATCAGGAGGCGGTGCGCGACGGCGACATGGCCGAGCAGAGCCCCGTGCGCGGCTGCATGATCATCAAGCCGTGGGGCTGGGGCGTGTGGGAGCGCGTGCAGGCCGAACTTGATCAGCGGATCAAGGATACGGGACACGAGAACTGCTATTTCCCGCTGTTCATTCCGATGAGCTTCATCGCCAAGGAAGCGGAGCACGTGGAGGGCTTCGCCAAGGAGATGGCGGTTGTTACGCATCACCGCCTGAAGAACGAAGGCGGCAAGCTGGTTCTCGATCCGGATGCCAAGCTGGAAGAGCCGCTGATCGTGCGGCCGACGTCGGAGACGATCATCGGGGATGCGTTTCAGCGTTGGGTCAAGAGCTATCGCGATCTGCCGCTGTTGATCAATCAGTGGGCGAACGTGGTGCGCTGGGAGATGCGCACGCGGTTGTTCCTGCGCACGACCGAGTTTCTCTGGCAGGAAGGGCATACGGCGCACGCGGACCGCGACGACGCGATGGCGGAGACGCGGAAGATGCTGGAAGTTTATCGCGAGTTTTCGGAAACCGTGCTCGCGATGCCGGTGATTGCGGGCGAAAAGCCAGCGAATGAGCGTTTTCCGGGAGCGGACAACACGTATTCAATCGAAGCGATGATGCAAGATGGCAAGGCGTTGCAAGCCGGCACGTCGCACTATCTGGGAACGCACTTTGCGGAAGCGCAGAACATTCAGTTCCAGAACCAAGAGGGCAAGCTGACCTTCTGCCATACGACGAGTTGGGGCGTGTCGACGCGGCTGATCGGCGGCGTGATCATGAGCCATGGCGATGACGATGGATTGCGGATGCCGCCAAAGATCGCACCGCGCCAGATCGTGATTGTGCCGATGCTGCGCGACAAGCCTGAGGACGCGGAGTTGAAAGCCTACTGCGCGGAACTGGAAGCGGAATTGAAGGCGAAGGGCATTCGCGTGCTCGTCGATCTGAAGCCGATCAAGTCGGCGGAGAAGCGCTGGAATTGGGTGCGGCGGGGTGCACCGGTGATTATCGAGATCGGCGGGCGCGATGCGGCGGGGGGGAATGTCACCTTCATGCGGCGCGACAAGCTGCGCGATGGCGACAAGGTGATTTCGCACACGGAGGCGCGGGCGGAATTCGTCGCAGGGGCCATGACGCTCTTGGAGTCTATTCAGGCGGCGCTCTTTGCGGACGCCAAGGCGCGGCTTGACGGAAACATCGCGACCAACATGACATTGTTCGCGGATCTGGAAGCCTACTACGGCGCGTCGGCTGGCGACGACGAGGCGGGGGAGTTCAAGGGTTGGGCCGGTGTCATGTGGGCGAAGCCGGAGGGGGCTGAGCTGGACAAGGTCGCGGACCGGCTGAAGGCGCTCAAACTCACGATCCGAAATGCGCCGTTGGAGCAGCCTTCCGTTGAGGGTCGTGTTTGCGTGTTTACGGGGGCGCCGGCGCGGGAATACGTGCTGATTGGGCGATCGTACTGAGCAGGGTGTGCGGTAGGGTTTGAATTCTGCGGCTTTTCAGTGCGTTCTGCGGCATTGGCGATGAAACGCAATCTGGCCCGATTGCGGGGTTAGCGGTACGCCGATGATGGCGGACAGGTCTTCGATCTGGCATTCGTGGGGACATGAGGGAGTTTGACGGGAATGGCAGAAGCGCCGGACACCAAGCCTTTCTCGCCATTCGAGTGGATGCTCGCTTCGCGTTATCTGCGGGCAAGGCGCAAGGAAGGGTTCATCTCGGTTATTGCCGGGTTTTCATTCCTGGGCATCATGCTGGGGGTGGCGACGCTCATCATTGTGATGGCGGTGATGAACGGGTTCCGGAAAGACCTGTTCTCCAAGATCCTCGGGCTCAACGGGCACATTATCGTCTACAAAATTGGCGAGCCGTTCGCGGACTACAAGGATAAAGCCGCCAAGATTGCCGCCGTTCCAGGTGTGACGCATGCACTGCCGATCGTCGAAGGTCAGGTGATGGTGTCGTCGAGTGCGCAGGCGCTGGGTGCGTTGGTGCGCGGGATGGCTGAGGCCGACATCAAGTCGCTGAAACTGGTGGCGGAGAATATTCGAGCCGGCTCACTTGATGGATTCGATGGGACGCAATCGATCGCCATTGGGCAACGGCTTGCCAATGCGCTGTATGTGAATGTCGGTGATACGCTGACGCTGGTGTCGCCGCGCGGGGCGTCGACGCCGTTCGGGACCGCGCCGCGCTCCAAGCCATACATGATCTCGGCGATTTTTGAATTGGGCATGTCGGAGTACGACAAGACCATGATCTTCATGCCGCTTGCTGAAAGCCAGCGGTATTTCAATAAGGCCGATGAGGCGGATGTTCTGGAGGTCGTTGTGGACGATCCCGAACGGGTCGATCAATTCTCAGCCGAGATCCGTGCGGCCGGCGGTCCGACCATCAACGTGACCGATTGGCGGCAGAAGAACGAGACGTTCTTCACGGTGCTCGAAGTGGAGCGGAACGTCATGTTCATCATCCTGTCGCTGATCATTCTGGTGGCGGCGCTCAACATTATTTCGGGCATGATGATGCTGGTGAAGGACAAGGGGCGCGATATCGCAGTTTTGCGCACCATGGGGGCGTCAAAAGGCTCGGTGATGCGCGTGTTCCTGATCACGGGGGCTTCGATTGGCGTGGTGGGGACGCTCGCGGGGTTGATCCTCGGCATCGTGTTTTGCTGGAATATCGAGAGCATCCGTCAGTTCGTTTCGACGCTGACTGGGACGCCGATGTTCGATCCTAACGTCTATTATCTGACAAAGCTGCCGGCGGAGATCAATCCGACGGAAACGGCTTGGATTGTGGTGATGGCCTTGTCGCTGTCTGTTCTGGCTACGCTGTATCCGTCGTGGCGGGCTTCCAAGCTCGATCCCGTCGAAGCGCTCCGGTACGAGTGAGGCACAGGTATGCTCGATACACCCACCGGCACGGCGATCCTGAAGCTTGATGGATTGATGCGCACGTTCAAGCAGGGCGAGCGCGAGATTGCGGTTTTGAATGGGGCGAGTGCTGCGATCTATCCGGGCGAAGCGGTGGCGCTGGTCGGGCCTTCGGGGGCGGGGAAATCAACGCTGTTGCACATCGCGGGGCTGTTGGAAACCCCGACGGCGGGGTCGGTCATCATGGGCGGGCGGGATTGTTCCAAGCTCGGCGACGATGAGCGCACACGCATCCGGCGTTCGGATGTGGGCTTCATCTATCAGTTTCACCAATTGCTGCCGGAGTTTTCGGCGCTGGAGAATGTCGTGCTGCCGCAGATGATTTTGGGGACCAGCCGGAAGGCTGCCAATGCGCGGGCGACGGAGTTGCTCACGACGCTGGGGCTCGGGGACCGGCTCGAACACCGGCCGGCGCAGTTGTCGGGCGGCGAACAGCAGCGGACCGCGATCTGCCGGGCGCTGGCCAACAAGCCGAAGCTCATTCTGGCTGATGAGCCGACGGGCAATCTCGATCCGAAAACGTCGGAACTCGTTTTTCACGAATTGATCGGGCTGTTCAAGAGCGAAGGCGTGGCGGCGCTCATTGCTACCCATAATCTTGAGCTCGCCTCGCGCATGGACCGGGTGCTGCGGATGGAGAACGGGCAGTTGGTTGAGGTGGCACCAGGGGCGGTGCGCTAGATCCCGTCACTCCAAGCGGGGATCGCCGTCGCGGAGCGGCGCACCGGGGAAGTCGTCGTTTTCCATCATGAGATTGATCAATTCGTTCATAGCTGTCTCCTTTTGCGGGGCTAAACGGGGACGATGGCGCGGAGGCGTGCGACCCAACCGGCGGGGGCATGGGGTTCGCGCGCAAAGCTGATGACAGGTGGCGGGGGCGGCGGTGCGGCGGTCCGGGCGGCGTCGGCCAGGGCTTTGAGCTGGCTGGCGGGTTCACCTTCCCCGATGATGGGTTGAAGGGCGGGCCGGTTTAGGCTGATCATCGCAAGGCGGGCAAATGCACTCATGACAAATCTCCTGTCGCAA
>LNFM01002943.1_pt1 | contig 29054 bp, 27 predicted proteins | sample 596031 | NCBI WGS metagenome assembly LNFM01 (sample SAMN04254537, study PRJNA301005) | activated carbon metagenome | isolation source: dual media filters at the Ann Arbor, Michigan drinking water treatment plant | place: USA: Ann Arbor
GGCATGGCGGCCGATCTGTTCGAGACCTATGCCGTCACCGCGGTCGCGACCATGGTGCTGGCGGCGATCTTCTTTGCCGGTACGCCGTATCTGCTGACCATGATGACCCTGCCGCTGGCCATTGGCGGCGTCTGCATCCTGACCTCGATCGCCGGCACGTTCTTCGTCAAGCTGTCGCCGGGCGAAAACCCGTCGATCATGAATGCGCTGTACAAGGGCCTGATCGCCACCGGCGTGCTGTCGCTGGTCGGCATCGCCGGCGTTATCCACTGGCTGGTCGGCTTCGGCGTCCCGCTGTCGGGCGGCGGCGCGACCTACACCACCACCTCGCTGTTCTTCGCGGGCGTGATGGGACTGGTTGTGACCGGCCTGATCATCTGGATCACCGAGTATTACACCGGCACCGACTATCGCCCGGTCAAGTCGATCGCGGCGGCTTCGGTCACCGGCCACGGCACCAACGTCATTCAGGGTCTGGCGATCTCGATGGAGTCGACGGCGCTGCCGGCGATCGTCATCATCGCGGGCATCCTGGTGACCTACGGCCTGGCGGGTCTGTTCGGCATCGCCATCGCGGTGACGACGATGCTGGCGCTGGCCGGCATGATCGTCGCGCTCGACGCCTTCGGTCCGGTCACCGACAATGCCGGCGGCATTGCCGAAATGGCGGGGCTGCCGAAGGAAGTGCGCAAGGCCACCGACGCGCTCGACGCCGTCGGCAACACCACCAAGGCGGTGACCAAGGGCTACGCGATCGGTTCGGCCGGTCTCGGCGCGCTGGTGCTGTTTGCAGCCTATAACCAGGACCTGCAGTACTTCATCCAGAACGCCAAGACCTACCCGTACTTCCAGGGCATCACGCTCGACTTCTCGCTGACCAATCCTTACGTCGTGGTCGGCTTGCTGTTCGGCGGCCTGTTGCCCTACCTGTTCGGCGCCATGGGCATGACCGCGGTCGGTCGTGCCGCCAGCGCCATCGTCGAGGAAGTGCGCCGTCAGTTCCGCGAGAACCCCGGCATCATGAAGGGCACGACGAAGCCGGATTACGGCCGCGCCGTCGACCTTCTGACCAAGGCGGCGATCAAGGAAATGATCATCCCGTCGCTGCTGCCGGTGCTGTCGCCGATCTTCGTCTACTTCGCCATCTACGCGGTGGCGGGCGGCGGCGCGGTCGGCAAGTCGGCCGGCTTTGCCGCGGTCGGTGCCATGCTGCTCGGCGTCATCGTCACGGGCCTGTTCGTCGCGATCTCGATGACCTCGGGCGGCGGCGCCTGGGATAACGCCAAGAAGTACATCGAAGACGGCCATTTCGGCGGCAAGGGCTCCGAGGCTCACAAGGCCGCGGTGACCGGCGACACCGTCGGCGATCCCTACAAGGATACGGCCGGTCCGGCGGTGAACCCGATGATCAAGATCACCAACATCGTGGCGCTGCTGCTGCTGGCAATGCTGGCGCACTGATCGCGCCAGACACCTTAAACGACAAAGGGCCCGTGCGATGCACGGGCCCTTTTTTTTGTTTGAGGTGGCGCCGGCCGCTTAGCCGCGCGGCGCGGTCTAGAACAGCTTGAGGCCGCGGAAGATGCCGCGCACGTAATTGAGATCCTGACCGCCGGTCGGCGTGGTCTGCGACACGAAGTCGAAGATGCGGCCGTCCTTGACGCCGTAATTGGCCAGCCGGGTCACGCGGCGTTCCTTGTCGAAGTAGACGGCGATGACGCGCTGGTCGACCACTTCGTGGGGCATGAAGGCGGCCTGGCGCTCGGCCTTCTGCGAAATGTAATAGAACGCGTCGCCGTCGACGGTGGCGACGGTGGAGGGGGTGCCGAGCACGATCAGGACCTGATCCTGGCTGGCGCCGACCGGGATCTGCTCAAGCGCGCCTTCGGGCAGCACATAGCCGCGCTGCAGCGTCTCGGTCATGCTGCCGCAGCCGGCCAGCGCCACGGCGCAGGCCAGAACAAGGGCCCGGCCGGATGCCTTGACGCGGGCGGATGCGCTCGTGAAGGTCGATGTGAATGCGATGTCTGAACGCAAAGAATTCTACCCCAATTGGCTCTTGCAACGGTCGGCGACTTGACCTAACCGGCGGATCGCTGCCCTCAAGCCCGGAAGCGATACCATGATCTTGTCTCTGTTTCGCCGGGACCGGCGCGGCGACACCATTTCCGCCCTGTATGGCATGATCGTGGCACAGGCGCGATTACCCTGTTTCTATCGCGACTATGCCGTCCCCGATACGGTTAATGGCCGCTTCGATCTCATCGTCCTGCATCTGGCGCTGGCGCTGGGCCGCCTGATGCCGGATGCCGAACTCAAGGCGCTCGGCCAAGGCGTTTTCGACCAGTTTTGCGTGGATATGGACAGTAATCTGCGGGAAATGGGCATCAGCGACGTCAAAGTGGCCAAGGAGATGCGGCGCATGGGCGAAGCCTATTATGGGCGGGCGCGGGCCTACGACGCGGCGCTGGCGGCGTCAGATGGCGGACAGGGGCTGGTCGAGGCGCTTTCCCGGAACATCTATAGCGGTGCGCCGCCAGACACGGCTGTGGTGCGGCGGCTTGCAGCTTATATGCAGGAAGCGGTAGTTGGTCTGCGGACGCAGCCGTCCGCCGATTTGGCGGCCGGGACAATCGGGTTTCCCGATCCGGGTGCGATCCCACCGCGCCAGGACAAGAGTTGATTGAATGGATAAGAAAGACTCCACAAGCCACGGAAATATCTGGAGTGTTCCCGTCAATGTTGACGACATTCCCGACGGCGGCTTGCACCTCGAGATCGAGGCGCCGGCCGACGTCAGGGCTGCGGTTGCCAAATTGGCGTCGGTTCGGGACATGCCGCATCTGGCGGCGTCGTTCGACCTGAGCCGACATGGAGCCGCGGTGCATGTAACGGGGCAGGTGGATGCCCGGGTCGGCCAGTCCTGCGTGGTGACGCTGGAGCCGCTCGAAACGACCGTGGCCGAGCCTGTGGATGTGACGTTTGCGCCGGCGGCGGCGATCGCGCCGGTGCCGGGTGATCACCATGAGCACACGCTGGACGAGCCTGAGCCACCGGAACCGCTGGTGGGTGGCAAGGTCGATCTTGGCGCGCTGGCGGCGGAATTCGCGATACTCGGGATCGATCCATATCCCCGCAAGCCTGACGCGGCCTTTGCCGCTCCAGCGGCGGGTGACGAGCCGCCGAAGCCGTTTGCAGCGCTGGCGGCGCTGAAAAAGCCGCCCGGCGGCGGTCCGGCCTGAGCGATGGAAACTCGTGTCAACCGGCTTGTCTGCCGCCCCCGAGACGTTATGGTCGCGCCGATGCGCCATTACTCGACCCATGATTTGCCGGCGCCTGTGTTGTTTCGCCCGCAATCGTTCTGACCCGATCAAGGTGCATTCGATCCATGCCGGATAAAGTCCGCATTGCACTCGACGCCATGGGCGGCGACCATGGCCCGTCGGTCATTTTGCCGGGCGCGGATATCGCGCTGACCCGCCACCCCGAAACCGAGTATCTCCTGTTCGGCGACCGCGCCGTGGTCGAGCCGCTGCTCGAGGGGCTGCCGCGGCTCAAGGAAAAATCGACCTTCGTGCATACCGAGGTGTCGATCCGCATGGACGACAAGCCGAGCCAGGCGCTGCGCTATGGCCGCTGGAAGTCGTCGATGTGGCTGGCGATCGACGCCGTCAAGAAGGGCGATGCCGATGTCGCGGTCTCGGCCGGCAACACCGGCGCGCTGATGGCGATGGCGCGCTTCAATCTCAAGATGATCGAGGGTATCGAGCGCCCGGCCATCGCGGCGCTGTGGCCGACGCTCAAGGGCGAATCCGTGGTGCTCGATGTCGGCGCGTCGATCGGCGCCGACGAGGCGCATCTGGTCAATCTCGCGGTGATGGGCAGCGCCATGGCGCGGGTGCTGTTCGACATCGAGCGGCCGACCGTCGGCCTTCTCAATATCGGCGTCGAGGAGGTCAAGGGCCTTGAGCAGGTGCGCGAGGCAGGGCGGCTGCTGCGCGAAGGCCAGTTTCCGCTGTTTGATTATCAGGGCTTCGTCGAAGGCGACGATATCGGCAAAGGTGTTGTGGACGTGGTGGTGACGGAAGGTTTCTCAGGCAATATCGCGCTCAAGACCGCGGAAGGGACTGCGCGGCAGTTCGGCCAGTACCTGCGCTGGGCGATGGGGCGCACCTGGATGTCGCGGCTCGGCTATCTGCTGGCCCGGCCGGCCTTCCAGACGCTGCGCGACAAGATGGATCCGCGCAAATCCAATGGCGGCGTGTTCCTCGGGCTCAATGGCGTGGTGATCAAGAGCCATGGCGGCACCGACGGCGAGGGCTTCGCCGCCGCCATCGACATGGGTTACGACATGGTGCGTTACGAACTGCTCGGCAAGATCGGTCAATCGATGGCGCGCGATCGTCTGGCCACCGCAACGGCCGCCGCGAAGGCCGATGACATCGCCCGGCAAGCGAGCGGAGCTGTTTCGTGACCCAGATCCGTTCCGTCGTTCTGGGCTGCGGCAGCTATCTGCCGGCCCGCATCCTCTCCAACGATGAGCTGGCGCGCTCGGTGGAGACCACCGACGAGTGGATCGTGCAGCGCACCGGCATTCGCGAGCGCCATATCGCGGCGCCCGGCGAAATGACGTCCGATCTCGCCATTGCCGCCGCCCGCTCGGCGCTGGCCAATGCCCATGTCGAGGCCGACACCATCGACCTGATCGTGTTGGCAACCTCGACGCCCGACTTCACTTTTCCGGCCACCGCGGTCACGGTCCAGGCTAGCCTCGGCATTACCCGCGGTGCCGCCTTCGACCTGCAGGCGGTGTGCTCCGGCTTCGTCTATGCGCTGTCGGTGACCGATGCGATGCTGCGCACGGGCATGTACAAGCGCGCGCTGGTCATCGGCGCTGAAACTTTCTCCCGCATTCTCGACTGGAACGACCGCACAACCTGCGTGCTGTTCGGAGACGGCGCCGGCGCCGTGGTGTTGGAGGCGCAGGAACAGCCGGGGACGGCCGCGGACCGGGGCATTCTGACCACCCACCTGCGTTCGGATGGCCGCCACAAATCCAAGCTGTATGTCGACGGCGGCCCGTCCTCGACCCAGACGGTCGGCCACCTGCGCATGGAAGGCCGCGAGGTCTTCAAGCACGCCGTGGCCATGATCACCGACGTGATCTACGACGCCTTCAAGGCGACCGGAACCAGCGCCGCGGATATCGACTGGTTCGTGCCGCACCAGGCCAACAAGCGGATCATCGACGGTTCCGCCCACAAGCTCGGCATTGCCCCCGAAAAGGTGGTCATGACCGTCGACCGGCACGGCAACACCTCGGCGGCGTCGATTCCGCTGGCTTTGGCCGACGCCGTGGCCGACCGGCGCATCAAACGGGGCCATCTGGTCCTGCTGGAAGCCATGGGTGGCGGCTTTACCTGGGGCTCGGCGATGCTGCGCTGGTGAGACGGCCCGTCCCGTCCGCCTCTGGCCGCCTTTCCGGCGCCCCTCCACTTTATCTCATTGAGCGGTTGACCCACCGGGAACATGCTAATATCGTTGATAATTCAGCGGGATATGTTCGCCGGGGGCAGAGCAGGCGATGACCGGTAAGACAGTGACGCGAGCCGATCTGTGTGAGGCGGTCTACCAAAAGGTAGGCCTTTCCCGCACCGAGTCTGCCTCCCTTGTAGAGTTGGTGCTCAAAGAGATCACCGACTGCCTTGAACGTGGCGAAACCGTGAAGCTTTCGTCGTTCGGATCGTTCGTCGTGCGCAAGAAAGGCCAGCGTATCGGGCGCAATCCCAAGACCGGCAAGGAAGTACCGATTTCGCCGCGCCGCGTCATGGTGTTCAAGCCATCGGCCATCCTGAAGCATCGCATCAACGGCCATACGGTGGCCGATGAAGCCGAGCACGCCTGAGTAAACGCGTTTCATTCCAGCAGGGAGTAGGCCGCTTTGGATAACAAGGCGCCGGACGCATTTCGCACCATCAGTGAAGTGGCAGATGAGCTCGATCTGCCGCAGCATGTTTTGCGGTTCTGGGAGAGCCGCTTCCGCGAAATCAAACCGATGAAGCGCGGCGGCGGAAGACGATATTACCGCCCTGACGACGTCGAACTGCTGCGCGGCATTCGCCACCTGCTGTACGGCGAGGGCTACACCATCCGGGGCGCGCAGCGCATCCTGCGCGAGCAGGGCGTCAAGTTCGTCCAGACGGTATGGCAGGAAGGCGCGGCGCAGCCGCCGCACGGCGCCGCCGACGATGAGGAATTCGTCGAGGAGATTGATACCGGCGCCGAAGAGGCCATCGAGGTGGAGGAGGGCCGCGGTCTGCGCGGCGCGCTGTCGTCGCTGATCGGCCGCGATCTTGGCGAACGCCACGAGGTTGAGCCGCGCCGCGATCCGCCACTGCAAAGTGCGCCAGAGCCGCGCATCGATCCGGCCGACCGCCAGATCTATAGAGAGCCCGAACCGGCGCGCCCGCCGATGGCCGCAGAACCTATGCCCGCGCCATCGCCGCGTCCGCAGGCTGCCGTCGCTCCTGCCGGGCTGGGCCGCGAGGATTTGCACAAGCTCCATGCCGCGCTGCATGAGCTGGCGGAATGCCGCAAGCTGCTGGATGGCGTGGCGGCGCGTGCCGAATAGCCGCCGCACCCACCGGGACCCTTCGCCATGACCGCGTCCGACACGCTGCTGATCGAGCGCCCGTCCCCCGACATCGTCGTGCTGCGGCTCAACCGGCCGCAGGTCCGCAATGCGCTCAACCTCGACCTGCGCATCCGGCTGGCCGATGAGATCGCCCGCTTCGGCGCCGACGAGGCGATCCGCTGCCTGATCGTCACCGGATCGGACGCTGCTTTTGCCGCGGGCGCCGATATCGGCGAGATGGCGGAAGCAGGGGCGGTCGAGGTGATGGCGCGTAACGTGCAGAAGTACTGGCGCGCCATCGCCGATTGCCCGAAGCCATTGATTGCCGCGGTCGAGGGTTACGCCCTTGGCGGAGGCCTGGAGCTGGCGCTGTGCGCCGACATCATTGTCGCCGGCGACACCGCCAGGCTTGGCTTGCCCGAAATCAAGGTCGGCATTCTGCCCGGCGGCGGTGGCACGCAAAAGCTGGCCCGCCTGATCGGGTCGAAGCGGGCCATGTTGCTGCTGCTGACCGGCCGCATGTTCGGCGCGGCCGAGGCGCTCAGCATGGGCGTGATCAGCGATGTGGCGCCGGCCGGTCAGGCGCTGGCGCGCGCGCTGGAGATCGCGCGCGAGATCGCGGCGATGCCGCCGATCTCGGCGCTGCAGATCAAGGAGATCGTCACGGCCGGGTTGAATGCGCCGCTGGATACCGCGCTGATGCTCGAGCGCAAGGCGTTTCAGCTGCAGTTTGCAACCGCCGATCAGAAGGAAGGCATGCGGGCCTTCAAGGAAAAGCGCAAGCCAACGTTCGAAGGCAAGTAGGGGAAGCAAGTAGCGGAAGGCAAGTAGGCGCGCCGGGATGCCAAGGAACGGACGCCGCGCGACGTCGTTATGACCCCTGCACAGGGGCGGACGATGGCAGGCATTGCGCGTAAGGTGGAGCTGTTCAATCTGGCTTATAGACTGGCGTGGACTCACATCGATGAACATCCGGCCTTGAAGGGGCCGTCCGCTTCCAGTGCGCTGAATGCATCGATCCGCCGGCAGCTCGCCGCGGGCGCCGACGATGTGGTCGTGATCGCGGCTCAGGCCATCAAGGATCTCGGAGAGGCCCTGTACATCCCGGTGCAGTCTGCGGACCGGCTTTGATGTCGATGGAACGGTTGGTCGGGGCGGCGGGATTTGAACCCACGACCTCTTGTCTCCCAGACAAGCGCGCTAACCAGGCTGCGCCACGCCCCGACGGAACGGCGCGGACTATAGGCACGCGCCTGTGGCAGCGCAACACGGCGCCGGTCACTCTGGGAAAAATACCGCCGGACGAGTTTTTGCCACCGGGTTAACGAAAATTCCACGCCTCTGAGACGAAATAGCACACCCGCCCTACCGCGGCGCTGGACAGAAGTCGTTCGAGACACCCATGGCGCAGACGATCCATGCAAGGCTGAATGCGGGCCTTGAGACGGCGCACGCGCGGGGCATCACGGCCGCAAGCCGCTCCGAAGCGGTTGTCTCGCCCGGCGATATCGCGATCTCGATCTACGACGATCTGGCGGAAGTCGAGACGGACTGGCGCGCCTTCGAGCAGCGCGCCGACGGGACGGTGTTCCAGAGCTTCGACTGGCTGGCGTGCTGGCAGCGCGAGGTCGGCGCGCTCGCGCAAACCCGGCCCGCGATCGTGGTGGGACGGGATGCGGCCGGCGACATCGTCTTCCTGCTGCCGCTGGCCGTGCAGTTGCGCCGGTTCGGACGCGAACTGACCTGGCTCGGGAGCGATCTCTGCGACTACAACGGGCCGTTGCTGGCCGCTGATTTTTCCGCGCGCCTAACGCGCGATCGGTTCCTTTCGGTGTGGGACGAGATCGCACAGCGGCTGCAGGCCGATCCGCGCTGGCGGCACGATCTCGTCAGTCTCACCAAAATGCCGGTCCAGGTCGGCGAGCAGCCCAATCCGATGCTGGTCCTGCCGGTGACGGCGCACCCGAGCGGCGCCTATCTGACCCGGCTCGAAGGCGACTGGGAAACGTTTTATACCGCCAAGCGCTCGTCCTCGACCCGGCGGCGCGACCGGACCAAGCGCAAGCGGCTCGGCGATCTCGGCACTGTGAACCTTGTTGAGCCGTCCGATACGGCAGAACGGCTCGCCACCATCGATACGTTGATGGCCCAGAAAACGGGAGCCTTCGCCCACATGGGGGTCGCGAACCTGTTCGCCAAGCCGGGCTACAGCGCGTTCTACCGTGCGCTGTCCACAGACGCTGTGAATCGGTCCTTGGTGCATGTCAGCCGCCTTGATGTCGGCGCCATTCCAGCCGCGATCAATCTCGGCCTGACGTTCAAAAACCGCTACTACCATTTGCTAGCGAGCTACGATGATGGCGAGGTCTCGCGTTTCGGGCCTGGCGCGGCGCACCTCCACGAATTGATGCGGCTGGCCATGGAGCGGGGCCTGAGCGTTTTTGATTTCACCATCGGTGACGAGCCCTACAAGCGCGACTGGTGCGATACCGAGCTGACGCTCTACGACCACGTGGCCGCCGCCAACTGGCGCGGCGTTCCCGTTGTCTGGGCTCAAGTCGGAAAACAGCAGATCAAGCGCACCATCAAGCAGACACCGGCGCTGTGGTCGCTATTCAGCAAGGCGCGGGCCTGGCTTGGCGGGTTGCGCAGTTGATCGTTGGTCTCTGACTAGTGTGCGACCGCGGCTTTGGCCGGCGCGCCGCTATACGCCAGCCGGATCGGTCCGCGGATCATCAGCACCACCGAGGCGATCGCCCCGCAGGCATAGACCGCCGTATAGGCCTCGAGGAAGTTCACGATGTCGAGGCGGTTGAGGATCGCGTAGGCGGCGACCGCGGTCATCCCGGCGACGACGAAGACACCGATGCGCGCAACCTCCTTGAAGTAGCCGTTGTGTACCAGAACGCTGTGGCAGATCATCTGCATCATGTTGGCGATCATCAGCACGATCAGGATCGGCGTGGTCGCGGCCGGCATCACGGCGGCATCGCCGAGCAGCATCGCAAACAGACGCTCGCCGGCGAATATCAGGATCAGCGAGACAACGGCCAGCGGCACGCAGCAGAGCCCGGCCGCGATCAGCGTGGCGCGCACCAAAGTCGGCCCGTCGCGCTCCACCAGCGCCGCGGTCTGGCGCGGCACCAGGATGTCGCTGACGGCGCCGAACACCATGGCGCCGCCGCGGAACACCTTGAAGGTGGTGTCGAGGATGATCGGCGGCGCCCCCAGCCCGAACAGCATGGGCACGATCAGATACGGGTAATTGTATGTGTAGATCTCGGTCGCGGTGTAGATGCCGCTGCCGACGAAGTCCTTGCGGTTGGCGCGGAAGAACGAGGCGAGGCGCGCCGCCGTGCCGCTGATCCGCGTCGTCAGCGCGCCGCGCAACACCATGCGCTTGACGCAGATAAAGATCACCACCGCCCACAGCGCGTTCAGCACCAGCAGCATCAGGAACAGCGAGACGCCGAAAAAAACCGCGGCGAGGCCGGCGAAGTAGGCGGCCCGGCGCACCGTCTCCAGCGCCTCGAACAGCACGTATTCGTCGACCGCGATTGCGATATTGCGCAGCGCGAACCACACCAGATTGAGCGAGACGAACCAGAAGAAGAGGCCGAACTCGGCGGCCTCTACCAGTGTCGCCGCGGTCCGCGTGGCCATGAACACGAAACACAGCAATGACCCAACGGTCACCAGAGCGCCATAGAACAGCACCACCGCGGTGGCCTGGCCGGGTACGGCGTCGTCTGTGTCCTTGGCCAGAAAGCGCGCGCGCAGCCGCACGAACAGGATCTTGACCACGCCGAAATCGATCAGCCACAGCGAGTAGCCGACCGCGCCGACCAGAATGAACAGCGAAAAGCGGTGTGGGCTGAGCACATGGGCGAACACAAACGTCTGCAGCAAACCCGTGACCAGCGCCGCGCCCGCGGTGGTGCCGCGCAGCAGAAAGAACGGGATCGAGATCATCTTCTGCGCCATGTCAGGCCGCCTTGTCTGCGCCGAGCCTCAGGCAATGATCGAGCAGCGAGCGCGCCGTCGCGCCCCAGGTGAAGCGCTTGGCGCGCTCCCGGCCGGCCGCCTGGAGGCGGGCATAGAGCGCCGGGTCGCTGTAGAGCGCCTGCATGTGCCGCATGATCTGGTCCGCGTCCTCGGCCTTGCAGTGCAGGGCGGCGTCGCCGCAGACTTCGACCAGCGCCGGCTGATCGCTGATGATCACCGGGCAGCCGCAGTTCATCGCCTCGAGCGGTGGCAGGCCGAAGCCCTCGTAGAACGACGGAAAGACCAGCGCCAGCGCCTGCTCGTAGAGCGCGCGCAGCTCACGGTCAGGGACGTAACCGACCATACGCACGTTTTCGGATTCCCGGAGATCCGCGTTGCGGAAAACGCGGGTGTCCTTGGCGCCCGTCAGCACCAGCATGGCGTCCTTCATCTGCGCCTGCTGGAACGCCTTGACCACGGTCTTGATGTTCTTGTTGGTGGAATCGACGCCGACGCCGAGGAAGAATTTTCGCCCGGCAATGCCGAGCCTCTCAAGGATCGAATTGTCGGCCGGCTCATGGTTGATGTGCTCGCCGCCCTCATAGCAGACCGGCATGTTCGTGGAATCGACGCCGTAGTATTTGCCAATCTCGCGGCGCGAGAAGTCGGACACCGTGACGATCAGATCCGAGCGCTGCGCCAGCCGCGGGATCAGGAACATGTAGGCGGCGCGGAAGCGCGGTGAAAAATTTTCGGGCAGTGCCGGCACCGTGGCGTCGTGCACCACCACGATCTGGTGGCGGGCGACCAGCGGTCCGATCATGCACAAGTTGAGAAGGAGCTGCCCGCGGCCATGCAGCGGAAACTCGACCTGCTCCCAGAGATAGCCGCCGGAGCGGCCGACCTGGCGCACCGGGATGTTCTTCAGCACGATCTCGCGCGAATCCTTCGGCACCAGAAGTTCGATGCGGCCTTTGAGATGCGCGTAGCCGCTGTCGAGCTGGGCGTCGATCGCCTTGATGGTCTCGGCGGCGAAGCGCTGCACGCCGGACGGAACCTGCGTCAGAAAGCGGCCATTGATGGCGATGCGGGGCAGAGAAGACATCAGCGGTTCTTTCCGGACTCGAGCAGGCTGACAACGCGTTGAGAGAATTTCTCCGGCGACAGCAGGGCCTGGACATCGGCGGCGGCGGTGGCGCCGAGGCGATGACGCAAGGTCTCATCACCGGCGAGCCGGCGCAGCCATTCGGCGGCGTGATCGACATCGGCGTCGGCCCAGCGTTGATCGTCTTCGTCAAAGGCGCCGTCCGCATCGCGCACGGCAACGAGCGAATAGCGGACCAGCGCTGAGTTATCGTCGTTCATGAAATCGAGATTGCCGGACCAGCCGGTGGCGATCACCGGCTTGCCGAGCGCCATCGCTTGCGCCGGCACCAGGCCGAAGCCTTCGGATCGGTGCAGCGAGATGACGATGTCGGCCGCCTGCATCAGGCCGGCCATGTCGGCTTCCGGCAGCATGCCCTCGATCAGGCGGATATTGGCGGCGCCGGCGATGGCGGCATCGAGTTCGCGGCGCGCGCCCTGCGCGCTGCCATTGTCGATGAGCTTGATCGCGAGGATGCGGCCGGGATCGTCGCCGAAGGCCTTGCGGAAGGCGGCAATCGCGGCCAGCGGGTTCTTGCGGCTGAAGGCCGAGCCGAGGTGAAACACGTTCAGCACCACCAGCGCGTCCGGCGGCAGGCCGAGCCTGGTGCGCATGCCCGGCGTCACCGGCATCGCCGGCAGCGGATGCGGCACGACATGCACGGGCAGGCGGGTGGCGGCGGTGACGGCGTCACGGGTGAAGGTGCTCGGCACCCAGATTTCGTGGACAAAGCGCAGGCCGGGCAGCCACACCGCCGGCACTTTCGGCAGTTCCCAGGCCCAGTAACCGATGATGCGCCGGCCGTTGATGCGCTCGCGGCCGAGCGCCCACAGCGCGTGGGGCACGAAAGGCGCATTGTGATGGACGATGATGCTGCCGCCGGTGCCGGGCAGCAGCGGCCGGCGCGCGGCGTGGCCGGTGAACTCGGTCTGGCCGAAAGTCCGGCTGAGGTCGAAAGCGGTCGGCGCGAGCCCGGCGGCATCGAGCGCCGCATAGCCGAGGCGGGCGCCTTCGCCGATGCCGCTGGCAGTGGAGAACAGACCGGCGATGCCGACCGGCAATCCGCCCGCGGCGCCGCAATCGGGTTTGGGCGCGATCATCCGAGTCACGTCGGACTGGATCTGCATGCGCCGGTGCTGCGGAATCAACCGCCACAGCCGGCGCAACACGCTCGGCTTCGACTGTGCGCTGTGCCGCGCCATGGATTCAGCGAGCGTCGGCATAAGGCGAGACACTGGTGATTTGCGTGCGGGCGTAATGCCGGGTGGCGGCCGCGAGGCCCCAGATCAGGCCGAGCAGCAGAAAGAAATGGCGCCAGTGGTCGGTATCGATGATGAAGCCTTCGGCGCAAAGGCCGACGAAGGTACCGAGCGAGACGACGAGGTAGGGCTGCCACGGCGTGCGGATGAACACCGTGCGCCACGCGATCCATGCGGTGGTGGCCAGAAGCAGCAGGTAGGACACACCGCCGACCCAGCCGTAAACCAGAAAGGCCTGCAGATAGACGTTGTGCTGCTGGAGACCATAGACGCTGGCGAACTCGAAGGGCCCCATGCCGTTCGGATACTGAAGCATGGCGGCGAGCGCCAATTCCTGAAGCTTGAAGCGTCCGCCGTCACCGACGTCGTAGCTCTGGATCAGTTGCGCGCGGTTCGTGAACATTTCGCCGATCGCGCTGAAGGACAGCAGCACCATCAGCAGGCCGGCGAGCGAGACGACGGCGAGTGCTGTCATGACAAAGAGACGCAGGCGGACGCGCTGCGTTTCGGCCGAAATGAAGCTGATCGCCACCACCACGAGCGCGGACACCGTGAAGTGAAACCAGGCGCCGCGCGAAAAGCTCAGCAGCAGGCCGAGCAGCAGAACGAAGGCGGTGATCAGACCGAGCAGCGTGATCCGGCGCATCAGCATGCGTTCGATCACGACCAGCAGCGGCCAGATCAGGAAGGGGCCGAACACGTTCGGGTCCTTGAAGCCGCCAAGGGCGCGATCGTTGGTCGCAAACTGCGCGTGGGCGCCGGGGAAGAGGCTGAAATACCCGGCAATACCGGCCGTGGCGGCCAGGGCGGCGGTTAATACATAGGCAGCCCGCAGCGTCTCGATGCGGGTCAAAGTGTTCCGCGTCAGAAGAAAAGCGAAGATCATCGCCGCAACGGCGAGATAGACCGAGGTTGCAGCATACTGGACGGTTTTTGCCTCGCCGGAGACGTTCATCAGCGACATCAGCCCGGCGACGTTCCACATCAGCAGCAGCAGGAACGGCACCGCCAGCAAGCGATCGAAGCGGATGCCGCCGATCAGACAGGCGACCAGCAGTACGCCCATCAATCCATCATGCGGCGACGGCTCGATCACGGCGACGGAACTCGCCAGCACCGTCAGGTACAGTACGATCAGCAGGATACGCTCGCGCAGGCCAGTGACCGGCGCCGGAATCGCCTGCAGGGGAGCGGCGTGAACCGGCGGCACGGCCATCGACGGCCCGCCAGCGACCGCCATATCGCGCGCGGTGATCAATATGCGTTCTCGGATTTGAGCAGCGCGAACGGCGTGCGGATGACGATGTCGAGGTCGAACAGCACCGACCAGTTCTCGATGTAATAGAGGTCGTGTTCGACGCGCTTCTGGATCTTTTCCTGGGTGTCCGTTTCACCGCGCCAGCCGTTGATCTGCGCCCAGCCGGTGATGCCTGGCTTGACGCGATGACGGGCGAAATAGCCGTCGACCGCTTCGGTGTAGAGGCGGGCTTCGGCCTTGGCATTGACCGCGTGGGGACGCGGGCCGACCAGCGACAGGTTGCCCTTGAACACAACGTTGAAGAGCTGCGGCAGTTCGTCGAGGCTCGCCTTGCGGATGAAGCGGCCGACGCGGGTGACGCGCGGATCGTCCTTGGTCACGAGCTTGCTGGCGGTGGCGTCCGCCGCCTCGACATACATCGAGCGGAATTTGTAGACCTCGATCAGGTCGTTGTTGAAGCCGTAGCGTTTCTGCTTGAAGAACACCGGGCCGCGGCTGTCGAGCTTGATGGCAATGGCGACAACGGCCAGGATCGGCAACGAGGCCAGCAGCAGCGCGCTGCCGATGACCTTGTCGAACAGCCATTTCATCACGACGTCCCAGTCCGCGATCGGGCGGTCGAACACGTCGATGACCGGAACATTGCCGATGTAGGAATAGGACCGCGGGCGGAACTGCAGCTTGTTGGTGTGCGCCGCCAGCCGGATGTCGAGCGGCAGCACCCACAGCTTCTTCAGCATGGCGAGGATGCGGTTCTCGGCCGAGATCGGCAGCGAGAAGATGACGAGATCGACGCGGGTGCGGCGGCCGAACTCGATCAGGTTGTCGACGGTGCCCAGTTTCGGCTCGCCGGCGCATTCGGCGCTGCTGCGGTCGTCGCCACGATCGTCGAACACGCCGATGATCTCGACGCCGGAATCCTTCTGCTTGCGCAGGTCTTCGATCACGCGCGCACCCGGATCGCCGCCGCCGACGATCACCGTGCGGCGGGTAAGGCGGCCTTCGCGGGTCCAGCGGCGGACCATCAGGAACAGGATCTTGCGCGACGCGATCAGCGCGGCCAGCCCGAAAACAAAGAACGCCCCAAGCCAGAAGCGTGAAAACATCGGTCCCGCCTTGGCGAAAAACGAGGCGCCAATGGCAACCAGGAACACCACCGACCATGCCGAAGCGAGCCGCATGTACTGCTTCTCGTGGCCGCGGAACGCCTGCACCTGGTAGATATCGGCGACCTGAAACGCCAGCATCGCCAGCGCGCCGATGACCACTGACGCAGCCAGATACAGCCAGAGCATTCCTTCGCCGCTCGGCAGATAGGCGCCGAAGATCGCCATCCCGACAAGAACGATCAGAGAAAATTCAACCATGCGCACGAAGCCGGCGAGCACGATCGGCGAGATCGGCGCCGGCAGCGGCCGGGAGGCAACCGCGATGGCCGCCGGTGACAGCGGAGGTACCTTCGGCGCTGCGCGAGCACCACCGCGCAGCGTTTCAAGAACCACTGCGGCGCTGTCAGCCTTCAACGAGGCGCGGACATCGGAATCGATCATTGCGGTTGCCATGGCTGGGCCGGCCGCATCCTTTCGGACACAGAGGCAGTGTCTCTAAATCCCGGAAAATTCTAGGGAAAGAGTGTCAAAAAAGGCTTAGCCAGCATGGCGAAAAAGTCTTAACGGCGGCCGTTTTTGTGCAGCATATCGACGCCGCTTTGGTAGGCGGCCAGGATGCCGTCGACCATGCTCTCGATCGAAAACGAGGTGGCCACGCGCTGTTGCAGCCGGCGCACCGCCTCTGCGGTTCCGGCCGGATCGTCCATCGCACCGGCGATCGCCCGGGCAAGCGCGGCAGCGTCGCCGGGCGGAACCAGCCGGTCACTCATGGGACCGTAGATTTCCGGAATGCCGCCGACATTGGTGGTGATCAGAGGCATCGCGGCGGCTGCGGTTTCGAGCACCACGTACGGCAGGGATTCCTGCCGCGACGGCGCCACCATGATGCGGCCGTGCGGTTGCGCCTGCCGGGCCGACATCGCCGGCATAAACCGGATCGGGCCGCTGAGGTTGCGCGTTTCGACCTGGGACACGAACGCTGCGCGGTCCGGGCCGTCGCCCACCAGCGTCGCCGTCACATTGCGTCCGGCGTTGCGCAGTTGGGCGATGGCATCGATCAGCACATCGACGCCTTTCAACAGGCGCATTTCACCCAGAAACACGAGGTCGGTGGCGTCGGAGCGGGGCAGGATCGGCTCGAATTCGGCACGTGAAACGCCATTGTGAACCACCCGGACGAGGCCATCCGGCTCACCGATCTTGCGGCGGAACATCGCGGCACTGTACGCGCTCTCGAACAGAAACAGGTCGCCGCGCCGCATCAAGATGCGCTCGATGCCGAGGTAAACCCGGCCGGCCAGCGTGTCGTGACCGAACAGCAGACTGCCGCCGTGCGGCGTATAGGCGCGCACCGCGCGCGGCGCCTTGAGCCCCAAGCGGGCGAAGGCACCGCCCTTGGCGCCATGGCCGTGCACGATATCGGCGCTCGACTCCGCGACGCGTCGCGCCACGTGACGCAACGCCGCAATGTCGCCGAATCCCGGCGTGCGCGGCATCGGAACTCGGCTGAGGCCGTGGACGAGATAGGGCGCGAGTTCATTGAAAAACGCTTCGGCGCGCTCGCCGCCGGTATTGCTGTCGGCAACGAGGCCGACCCGGTGACCGCGTTCGGCCTGGGCCTGCGCCAGATCGCGCACGTGCCGGAACAGACCGCCGACCGGCGCCCGGAACACATGCAAAATGTTGAGTGGCGTCATTAACCCATGCCGAAACAGAAAATCCCCGCGCCATAGAGCGGTCCGGATGGTTAAGATTATCTCTCCGGACGGGAAATCCCGAGTCAAGTTAACGGGGTAGCAACCATAATCGGGTGAGATCGTCGCCGTGCCACAGTGTCGTGCGCTTGGAGTAGCGATGTTTTTCCGTAGAAAATCGAAACCCGCCGACGCGCCGTTGCCGCCCCCCGTTGTTGTGCAACCTGTGATCGTCAACGGCGAGCCCGACATGCGCGGTCTGGGCCTTGCTTTGTGGCAAAAGAAAAACGTGATTATCGGGTTCACGCTGATTGCGGCGGTGGGCGCTTTGGTCATCGTCAACTCGATCACCCCGCGCTACCGCTCTGAAGCGCGATTGCTGCTTGAAGTGCGCGAGAGCGTGTTCATGCGTGCCGAAGCCGACAAGAACGGCGGCGACCGCAGCACCAATCTCGATCCCGATGCGGTTGCCAGCCAGATCCAGGTGGTGTTGTCGCGTGATCTGGCCCGTGAAGTGATTAAGAAGGAAAATTTGGCGAGCAATCCGGAGTTCGGTTCGGGCGGCGGCGGCCTGCGTTCGGTGCTGGGATTGTTCGGCATGGGCCGGAATCCGAACGCGATGTCGGCGGAAGAGCGGATCCTCGAGGCCTTCTACGACCGGCTGAACGTCTATGCGATCGAGAAGTCGCGCGTCATCGTTGTCGATTTTGCGTCTGCCGACCCCGAGCTGGCCGCGCGAGTCGCCAACACCATTGCCGAGACTTATCTCAGCCTGCAGCAGTCGGCCAAGCAGGGGCAAACCCGCGCGGCTGGCGACTGGCTTGCGGTCGAAATCGAACGGATGCGGACGCGGGTAGAGGAGGCGGAAGCCAAGGTCGAGGGCTATCGCGTCAGCGCCAACCTGTTCTCGGGCTCGAACAACACGTCATTGCCCAGTCAGCAACTGACCGAGATCAACTCTCAGATTTCCGCCGCGCGCGGGCAGAAGGCCGATCTCGAAGCGCGGGCGCAGCAGATTCGCGAACAGGTCCGCTCTGGCCGGCCCATCGAATCGTCCGACATCGCCAACTCCGAATCGATGCGCCGGTTGGTGGATCAGCGCACCACTTTCCGCTCGCAATTGGCCGAACAGTCGACCACGCTGATGGATCAGCATCCCCGCATCAAAGAGCTGCGGTCGCAGATCGCCGAAATCGACCGTCAGATCCGCAGCGAAGGTGAGCGGCTGGCGCGCCAACTCGACAATGACGCGAAGGTGGCCGGCACCCGGGTCGAGACGTTGTCCGCCAGCCTTGACCAGGTCAAGAAACTCGCTTCGCAGACCAATGAGCAGGACGTACAACTGCGCGCGCTGGAGCGCGAGGCCAAGACGCAGCGCGACCTGCTCGAATCGTATCTGGCCAAATATCGTGAAGCGAGCGCCCGCGACAATATCAATGCCGCGCCGCCCGAAGCCAGGATCATCTCGCGGGCGACGCCGGCGATCAGTCCGAGCTATCCAAAGAAAATGCCGACGGTGCTGATCGCGGCCTTTGCCGCTTTCGCGCTGGCGTCCGGCTTCACCGTGACCGGTGCGCTGTTGGCGGCGCCGACGCCGTCGCCCTATGCCTATGGTTACGGCCCGGCGGGCGTTGCCGTGCCGTCCTTCGCGCCGCCACCGCCGCCGCACCAGCCGATGTTCGCCGCACCGTTGCCGCGGGTGCAATCCCCACCGCTGGCGCCGACATTCGCCCAGCCCGTTCCGCCGCCGCCCGCGCCGAGCTTCGCACCGGCTGCGGGCCTGGGTTTGGCCGCTGCCGCCGCTGTGCCGCTGGCCGTGAGCACCATCGATCAAGTCGCGCAAGGCCTGCGGCAGGCGGGCGACGCCGGTCGCCGTGTCACCGTGGTCGGCGCCATGCGCAATGCCGGCACCACATATGCTGCCATCACGCTGGCCCGGGCTTTGGCAAAAGAAGCCAACGTGGTGCTGGTCGATTTCGCCTTCGGCGCGCCGAATCTCTCGGTGATTTCGACGGATCCGAATGCGCCGGGCGTTGCTGAACTGGTCCGCGGCGCAGCCTCGTTCGGCGATATCATCACCCGCGACCAGTATTCCAACGTCCACCTGATCGCCACCGGCAATGTCGGCAATGACGGTCCATTGCTGGCGGCCTCGCCAATGCTGGCGACGGTGATCGAGGCGCTGGTGCAAAGCTACAATCACGTCGTGATCGACGCTGGCTCTGCGGCGGACGTTGCGGTGGAGCGGTTTGCGCCGCTGGCCCAGCGCGCCGTGCTGGTCGCCGCCGATCCGGCCAACCAGTCCACGCGGGCGGCGCGTGACCGCATGATGATGGCGGGCTTTGCCGACGTCACGCTGGTGGCGGGTGCGGTGCAAACAGCGGCGGCTTGAGCCGCCGCTGCGGCGCTGCCGCGTCAGACCTTTCCGGACAGACGGGCGCGGAAGCGGCGCGCCACGCGCACCGCCGACCACAAGGCCGGATGCTGCTTGACGAAACGCTTGGCCGCGGCGCTCGACCGCCAGGCAAGGGCCATGATGCGGCCGCGCCGGCTGAGTGGCAGATAGCTGTCGAACAGCGGTTCGGCGTCGGTACAAAACAGATTTTTGTAGTGCGCCTCGCCAATGCCGAGATCGAAGGTGTCGAAGCCGCGCTGGCAGCAGTCGCGCACCAGATTGACGATCAGCTGTTCGCCGGGGCTTTCGACCGCATAGGGACCATCGACGATCGAATTGAACATGGCGCAGAAGCGCCGGCTGCCGACGATGCCGCCCATGGTGGCCACGATGATGTCGTTGACCGACAGCGCGTACAGCGCAATCGGCGGCTCGCCGCCGTCGCTCTGTTCAGTGGTGCCGGCTTCGATAAAACGCCGGACGCCCGGCGCGGCAAACACGTCCGGCACGCCGAGCCGGCGCATGCGGGCGCTCTTCTGCTTGAGGAAGGCGTCGAGGACGCGGCGCACCTGGCGCGGATCGCGCACCCGCTCGAACGTCACCGTGCCGTAGCCGGCGAGGGTGCGTTCCTTCTTGCGCATCTTCTTGCGCGCGCCCGCGTTGGTGCGCGACTGCAATAGCGCCTCGAAATCCGGCACCAGCGCGCCGCTGAAACCGAAATTGGCCGAACGCTGCTGCGGCAGCAGTCCCAGCGGATTGGTGGTGCCGGCCCATGTCAGCGGTTGATTGATGAGGGCGAGGATGTCGGCGTGGCCGGCGAGTTGGCCGAGTACAGTGCGCAATTCGGTGGCGGTGATCCGGGCGACGGCATCGCGGCGCCAGACACCCATGTTGAAGTTGGCATGCTTGCCGCCAAGAAATTCGACCACCTGCAGGCCGCCGGCCCGGCGCCGGCCGAGCGGCCAGAGGAAAAGCGGGTCCCCCGCCTCATCGAATGCCACGACAATGAACGGCGTCACGCCCTCGACGGCGCCGACATGATGCTGCCAATGCTTGAGGAAGTCGTAGTACTGGTAGGGGGTCGCCAGCGCTGGCCCCTCTTCAAGCGCCCGCCAGTGCGGCTCAGCCGCAGCCAGATCGTCGAAAACCTTGACCGTGGCCACGCGCGTGGCGGCGGCCGGTACGGTCCGGCTGTCGGCGAGCGTTGCGCGCAGGGCGACGACATTCATGGGAAAACCGGCACTTTCCTAAAGGCGCCGGGAGGTTCGCAAAGAATTATCAATAAAGGGTTGGAATAGTAGGCTGAATTCGCCCCGACCCCGGAAAGCCAGGCCGCTTGAAGAAAACCATCATCCGAACCGGGCTGGAAACGCTGTATTTCAGCGGCATGCACCATCTTTTGCGGCCGATGCTCGGCGGCGTCGGCGTCATTCTGACGCTGCATCACGTTCGCCCGGCGCGCCCCGGCGGGTTCCAGCCGAACAAGCTCCTGGAGGTCACCCCGAAGTTCCTCGACCGCCTGCTGCGGCGGCTCAAACGCGCCCGCATCGACGTGATCTCGCTCGACGAAATGCACCAGCGTCTGGTCAGCGGCGATTTCAAGCGCCGCTTTGTCTGCATCACGTTCGACGACGGCTACAAGGATGTGAAGCAGTGGGCCTATCCGCTGTTCAAGCAGTACGATCTGCCGTTCGCGCTCTACATTCCGACCAGCTTTCCCGACCGGCTCGGCGAATTGTGGTGGCTGGCGCTGGAAGCGGTGATTGCGCAGAACACCCGTATCGGCATGCTGATCGACGGCAAGGAGCAGTTCTTCGAATGCAGCTCGGTCGCGGAAAAGCGCGAACTTTATGACGCGATCTATGGCTATCTGCGCAGCATGAAAACCGAAGACGAGGTGCGCAAGACGGTGCGCGACCTGTGCGCCTGCTACCACGTCGACATTCCGGCGCTGTGCCGCGACCTGTGCATGGACTGGGAAGAGATTTCGGAGCTGGCGGCCGATCCGCTGGTCACCATCGGCGCCCACACCGTCAATCATATGATGCTGAAGAAGGTGCCGAACGACGACACCGTGCGCGCCGAAATCGAGATGAGCCGATCGGTGCTGGAAGCGGCGCTCGGCCGGCGCCCGGAGCATCTGTCATATCCGGTCGGCGACCCGACCTCGGCCGGTCCGCGCGAGTTCCGCATCGCCGCCGAGCTGGGTTTCAAGACCGCGGTGACGACGCGGCCCGGCGTGCTGTTCAAGGCGCATGCCGAACACCTGACGGCGCTGCCGCGGGTGTCGGTCAACGGCGAATTCCAGAAGCATCGCTACGTGAAGGTTCTGATGTCCGGCGCCGCGACCGCGATGTGGAACGGTTTCCGCCGGGTCAACGCGGCGTAGGGCGCTCGGTCCGGTCCGGCTTCGACATCCAGCTGATCAGCGGCATCGCCGGCAGCACCCAGCCCAGCCCTGCGACAACATAGAAGATTGCCGCCACAAATCCGTTGATATTGGTGAGCACCGATTGCGCCAGACCCATGGCCAGCAGCGCCCACGTGGTAACCAGCAGCAGCAGGGCGACGGCGCCAATCAGTTTGCGGATGCGAATGGGCATGGCTGCTCGGCTTCTGGCTTAATTGCGACAGGGAAGTCATGACTATATGGTCCGCGCCGTCTCCTGCAAGCAGCGAATTCATGTCTCAGATTGCATCAGTTCCGGTCCTTCAAGCGCGCGCCGTGCGCGTCTGGCTGTTCTGTGTGGCGGCGATGATCCTGGCGACCCTGGTGGTCGGCGGCGCCACCCGGTTGACCGAATCCGGCCTGTCCATCGTTGAATGGAAGCCGGTGACCGGCGTACTGCCGCCCCTGACGGACAGCGCCTGGCAGGCGGAGCTGGAAAAATACCGCGCCATCCCCCAGTACCGCGAGATCAACCGCGGTATGAGTCTGGACCAGTTCAAGACCATTTATTGGTGGGAATGGTCGCACCGGGTGCTGGCGCGGATGACCGGCATGGTGTTCCTGCTGCCGTTTTTGTATTTCCTGTGGCGTGGCTATATCCCGCGCGGCCTGAAGCTGCGGCTGTGGCTGATCTTTGCCGGCGGCGGTGCGCTCGGCGCGGTCGGCTGGTGGATGGTGTCGTCCGGCGTCACCGGCAAGCTGACCAGTGTATCGCAATACCGGCTCGCGTTTCATCTTACTCTGGCGACCGTGGTCTACGCGGCCGTGCTGTGGACCGCGCAGCAGCTCAGGTCCCGCGCCGCCGTGGGCGTCCAGGGCGACGTGCCAGCGCCGCTGCGGTTCGGCGCTTTGGCGATTGTATTGCTGGTGCTGGTGCAGGTCTATCTCGGCGCGCTGGTGGCGGGTCTGGACGCGGGTCTCGTTTACAACACCTGGCCGCTGATCGACGGTGCGCTGGTGCCATCGGCTGCCCGGCTCTGGTTTATCGAACCGGCCTGGCGCAATGTCTTTGAGAACACGCTGACGGTGCAATTCAATCACCGCATGCTGGCTTATGCGTTATGGTTGCTGGCGCTGTGGCACGTCTACGCCGCCTGGCGTACGCAACGCGGAGAAGCCGGCGCCACGCTGCTGGCGGTGGCGATGTCGCTGCAGGCGGTGCTGGGCATCGTCACATTGCTGGCGCAGACGCCGATCTCGTTGGCGCTGGCGCATCAGTTTCTGGGCATCGTGGTGCTGTCGGTCGCCGTCGTTCACGCCGAGCGGCTGTCGCGTCCGGCGCCGTTCGCGATCAGCGCGGCTCAATCGGGAAATTGAACGCATTGCGGTCGTCCGCCGACCGGAACGAAAAGTGCCACCACTCGCGCCGGTAGTTGGCGAAACCCCTCTTGGTCATCGCATCAACCAGCTTCGTCCGGTTCGCCTTCTGCTCCGGCGTAAGCGATGGATGCCGGGTATGACTCTTCACATCGAAGCAGTCGTAGCCGGTGCCCATGTCGAGGCTGTCGTCCGGTGCGCGACGCTCGATGGGGCCGGTGCAGGCGCCATAGTCTGCATCGGGATCGAACGCCGCCTGCGGTGGCGCATCGCGCGGGACCAAGGTGAGGTCGACAGCGATGCCGCGTGAATGCGCAGAATTGCGGGCAATATAGCCGAGCAGGAACAGCCGGCCTTTGTTCAGGTCCGGATGAAACCGTGAAGTGTCGGGCCAGGATCCCACGGACCGCGCCCAGCGAACCATCGCGGTCACAGCGCGGGTCGGACGGTAGCAGTCGTAGACTTTGAGCGTGAGATTGTGCGGCACGAGGTCCGCCTGCACCCGTTTTAGCGCCAGGGCGACCGGTCGCCGGAGGATGCATTCATTCGCGCCGTAGCCAGGCAGCGGCCGGCCGACGAAATTGTCCTCGGTCGCATACCGCATGTCCTGGCGAATGGTCGGATCGATATCGCGCAGATAGACGAAGTTGCTGGGCAGGCGGGGGTCGGCCTGCGCCCCGGAACACATCAGGAGCAAGGCGAGGGCGCTGCCGAGACAGACCACGGGTCGCGGAAAAGGCGAACATCCGGCTAGCAGTGAACGTGCGCGTGCAATCATGATACCGAAGTCCCGCGTAACGCGGAACGAACGACAGGGGCGCCAGTGCGGCGACTCGCACTCTACGCCGACGCACCGATCTCCTTCAAATACTTCTGCACGCCGGGGTGAATCAGGCCGGGCTTCGGCGCCGCTGCCGCGGTATTCTGCGGCGTGGTCTCCGCCGCCTGGGCGAGCCGCCTGACCAAAGCCGCGTGGCCCTTGTCGATAGCCCGCGCCAGCGCATAGGCAGTGTCGTCGGGCAACGTCGGGCGCGCCAGCACGAAACTCCAGGAGCCGACCGACTGGATCGGCTGATCCTGTCCGGGATAGCTGCCGGCGGGCAGGGTGGTGCTTTTCAGGAAGCTGTGTTTGGCGCGCACGCGCGCCGCTTCTTCCGGCGTCGGCGCAATGAAGCGGCCGCCCGCCTTGGCCAGCGTGGCAAAGCCGGGCCAGCCGACACCGCCGCCCCACAGCGCCGCGGCGCGGCCGTCTTCGACCATGACCGGACCGTCGCCGGCCTTGTCGAGATAGATCGGCACGAAGTCGGTGGCCGGTTCGAGGCCTAGACCTTCCATCACATAGCGCGACAGGATCGTGAGCCCGGAGCCCTTGGTGCCGAACGCCACCGGCTGGCCTTTGAGATCGTTGATGCTGCGCGCCGGGCTGTCGCCGCGCACGATGAACATGCCGGCGGTCGAATACATCGCCGTGATGATCTTCAGGTCGGCGCGGGACCGGCCGATGCCTTCTACAGCCTCGTAGAACGGCTCGCCGGTGACGAGGCCGATGTCGATCTCGCCCGCTTCCATCAGCGGGATGTTTTCGGTCGAGCCTTTTGTGTTGCGCGGCTCGACCTTCAACGATGGGTCGGTTTCGTTGATGGTGTCGGCAAGTGCGCCGCCAAATAGCGGAAAGCCGCCACCCGGCGTGGCGGTACCGAGAACGATGGTCGTGCTCATGAAGCGGTGAGGCCTTGTTCGAGATCGGCGATGATGTCGGCGGCATCTTCGAGGCCGATCGACAGGCGGACGACGTCCGGCCCGGCGCCGGCCTGCGTCTTCTGGGCATCGGACAACTGCCGGTGCGTGGTTGAGGCCGGGTGGATAATCAGCGAACGGGTGTCGCCGATATTGGCCAGATGCGAGAACAGCCGCACGTTCGACACCAGCTTCACGCCGGCGTCATAGCCGCCCTTGAGGCCGATGGTGAACACCGCGCCGGCGCCTTTCGGCACGTATTTTTTGGCCAGCGAGTTGTACTTGTCGCTCGCTAGGCCTGGATAGCTGACCCAGGCGATCTGCGGATGCTTCGACAGCCAGTCGGCCACCGCCAGTGCGTTGTCGGAGTGACGCTGCATGCGCAGCGGCAGGGTTTCGATGCCGTTGAGAATAAGGAAGGCGTTGAACGGCGACAGCGCCGGGCCGAGATCGCGCAGGCCGAGCACGCGGCAGGCGATGGCGAAGGCGAAGTTGCCGAAGGTCTCGTGCAGCACGATGCCGGAATATTCCGGACGCGGCTCCGACAGCATCGGATAGCGGCCTTCGCGCGACCAGTTGAAGGTGCCGCCATCGACGATCATGCCGCCGATGGAATTGCCGTGGCCGCCGAGAAACTTGGTCAGCGAGTGCACGACCACGTCCGCGCCGTAGTCGATCGGCTTGCAGAGATAGGGCGTCGCCAGCGTGTTGTCGACGATCAGCGGCACGCCGGCCTTGCGCGCGATCTTGGCGACAGCCTCGATGTCGGTGATGACGCCGCCCGGATTGGCGATCGACTCGATGAAGATCGCCTTGGTCTTGGTGGTCACCGCCTGCTCGAACGAGACGAGATCGTCCGGGTCGGCCCAGACGACGTTCCAGCCGAAGTTCTTGTAGGCGTGATTGAACTGGTTGATCGAGCCGCCATAGAGCTTCTTGGAGGCGACGAATTCGTCGCCCGGCGTCATCAGATTGTGCATCACGATCATCTGCGCGGCGTGACCCGAGGCGACGGCGAGGCCGGCAGTGCCGCCTTCCAGCGCAGCGACGCGCTCTTCCAGCACGGCGTTGGTCGGGTTACCGATGCGGGTATAGATGTTGCCGAAGGCCTGCAGGCCGAACAGCGAGGCGGCGTGATCGACGTCGTCGAAGACAAACGACGTGGTTTGATAGATCGGTGTGGCGCGGGCGCCGGTGGTCGGGTCGGGCTTGGCGCCGGCATGGATCGCCAGCGTGTTGAATCCCGGAATGCGTTCGGCGTCGGCCATGAGGGCTCCCTCGGTTGTCGTCCGCAGACTGTTTACGCTCACCGCTACGGCAGGCGATATCTGAAGCGGTCCGCCCGCGCCGTCAAGGCGGGGGCGCGAAAACGAAAGGATTGCCGCTAAAGCCGCATGCGGCGGAAGAGTTTTGCTTCAGATCGTGAGGCAGGCGGTGTCACCCGTCCTTGTCCTCGTCCTTCTGCGCCCGGTCCGTGGCGCCGGTGGCGCCGCCCTGCATGGTGCCGCCGCCGAGCCCCATGCGCTGAACGCCGCCGCCGAGCATCTGCTGGCGCTTGGAGGATAGGGTGCGCGAATTGATGCCCATCCAGGAAATCTCCGACGACAGCCGGCCGTATTCGATCTTCGGGCAGCGGTTCATGACCACCTTCATGCCGTTGGCCTCCGCCAGCGCCGCGGCGGCGTCGTCGCGGATGGTGAGCTGCATCCAGATCACCGCCGGCTTCGGCTTGAGCGTCAGCGCTTCCTGCACAATCGGCATGACGAACTGCGAGGCGCGGAAGATGTCGACCATGTCGATCGGATCGGGGATGTCGCTGAGTTTGGCGTAAACCTTCTGGCCGAGGATGTCCTTGCCGGCCTGTCCCGGATTGACCGGGATCATGCGGAAGCCGCGCTCCAACAGATACTTGAAGGCGAAATAGCTCGGCCGGTTTTCCTTCGGCGAGATGCCGACCATGGCAATGGTCTTTGAGGTATTGAGTATGCCGCGGATGTAGCTGTCGGGGTACTGGTCGTGGTTCATGCGGTGCACATATCTCAATCGAGCCGTGGCCCGCTCGCGCGTCGCGCTGGCTGTTGGGGCGGTTGGGGATGCTTAGCCGTTTTCCTGACGCGCCGCCAACTGCGCCTTCAGCCGCGCATTCTCGGCCTCGAGTTCGGCGATCTTGCGGGCGACGGCGCCCATTAATTCCGTAATTTCCGTCTCGGTGAAGCGCGTGACGATGTGTTGCGGGCAGTTCACGTCCCAGGCGTCCACGGTGAACAGGATCGCGCGCTCGGGCTTGGCCTGATAGCCGGCGTCGAATAATTTCTCGACCAGCGCGGCATCGTTCTCGACGACGCGGGCATGGCCCCAGATCTTAATGCGCTGGCGCCGCGCCGGATCGAGCAGGAACAGGAAGGCGCGGTCGTTCTCGCCCAGATTGGCGAGCGTGATGTATTGCCGGTTGCCACGATAGTCGGCGAAGCCGAGCGTCTTACTGTCGATGACCTTGATGAAGCCCTTCGGCCCGCCGCGGTGCTGGATATAGGGCGCGCCGTCTTTGGTGGCGGTGGCGAGAAAGGCGGTGTCCTGCTCGGCGATATAAGCGGCAAGCTCCGGCGTCACCGTGTCGGGAAAGCCGTCGGCAACGCGTTGCGCATAAGCGCGCGCTGAGCCTCGTTCGGCCTGCGCCGTCTGCACGGCCGGGGTGAAGACGATGGACGCGTTCGACATGGCTGAGCCGCCTTCCGGTCGCGCAACGGGTCGTAAAAGGGTCCGTTCAAGGCTGCCATAATTAGGCACGACAGGCGGCGGCGCAAAGGGTGGCCGGGATCAAGCCGCCGTGAGCGGCCAGGCTGTTACTTGTCTTCCCAGGTCGGCTCGCGCTTTTCGATGAAGGCGCAGATGCCTTCCTCGGCATCGCGCGCCATCATGTTCTCGGTCATTACCCCGGCCGCATAGGCATAGGCCTCGGTCAGGCTCATCTCGGCCTGTCTGTAAAACGCCTGCTTGCCGATTTTGAGCACGTAAGACGATTTTGACGCCACCTTGTCGGCCAGCGCCATCGCCGCCGCGCGCGCGTCCGGCGCCACGCGGTTGATCAGGCCGATGCGGGCGGCATGGTCGGCATCCGCCATGTCGCCGGTCAGCAGCATCTCCATGGCGTGCTTTGGCGCCACGTTACGCGACAGCGCCACCATCGGCGTCGAACAGAACAGGCCGATGTCGACGCCGGGCGTGGCGAACTTGGCGGCCGGCGAGGCGACCGCCAGATCGCAGGTCGCCACCAGTTGGCAACCGGCGGCACTGGCCACACCGGTCACGGCGGCAATGACGGGCTGCGGCAAAGCCACGATGCTCTGCATCATCGTGCTGCAGCGGCCCATGATGTGCTGGAAATAGGCCCGTCCGCCGTCGGCATCGGTGCGGCGCGCGGTGAGTTCCTTGAGGTCGTGACCGGCGCAGAATGCCGGTCCGTTACCCGCCAGCACCACGGCGCGGACGCTGCGGTCGCCGGCAATGTCGGCCAAGGCGGCGCTCAACTCTCCCAGCAGCGCTTCCGACAGGCTGTTGCGGGCCGCCGGGCGGTTGAGCACCAGCACGGCGATGGCGCCGTGGCGCTCGCGCAGCAGCACCGGCGCGGCCGCGGTGCGGGCAGGGGTCTGGACGTTCATCGGCCAATCCGTGGGCAAAAATCCGTGTTCGCGTCAGACCTTAATCCGAAGGCGGCGGCGTGCAAGGCGGAGAGACCTTGGATTGCCGGCGGCCCATGGCTATGACGGACGGGCCGGACGGTCCGGCGAGGGGGGAATCGATGCCGGCAGCGGCGCTTTCGGCCGAGGAGATCGGCAAACTCCTCGAAATGGAGTTTCCGCAGGCCTTTTACCCCGGCTGCGGCCTGACCATCACCCGGGTCGACTACGGCAGCGTCCGGGTCGAGCGCGCCTTCCATGAAGACCATCTGCGCCCGGGCGGCACCATATCCGGTCCGACCATGATGGAGCTGGCGGATTTCGCGATGTACGTCGCGGTGTTTTCGGCGGCGGGCGCCCAGCCGCTGGCGGTGACCACCAACCTGACCATCAATTT
>LNFM01003780.1_pt1 | contig 29053 bp, 30 predicted proteins | sample 596031 | NCBI WGS metagenome assembly LNFM01 (sample SAMN04254537, study PRJNA301005) | activated carbon metagenome | isolation source: dual media filters at the Ann Arbor, Michigan drinking water treatment plant | place: USA: Ann Arbor
CGGCGCCATTGGCGCCTCGACGTTGCGGCCGACCCTTCCCCATGCGGCAATCGTGGGCCCTGCGCTGACCGTCCGAAATATCGTCCAGCGCGAGCACGTGTACGAGACCGCCAAGGCTCATGTGAACAAGATGGCCGAATTCGAAGCGCATAACCTGGCGCTTCCTGGCGACATTGTTGTTATCGACGGCGTACCCGGCATTTCGAATATGGGTGGCATTTCGGCGCAAACCGCGAAGCGCCAGGGTGAGGCCGGCGCTATTGTATCGGGCGGCATCCGCGACGTGGGGCATTCACGCCGCGTCGACTATCCGATCTGGTCGACTGAAATTACGCCGATCACCGGCAAGTGGCGCATCCAGACCGTCGAAATCAACGGCGATGTCGAGATCGCCGGCGTTCGTGTCTCCCCGGGCGATATTGTGGTTGCCGACGAGACCGGTGTTTGCTTCATTCCGATCGCGCGCGCCCAGGAGGTTCTCGATAAGGCGTTGCGGAAGGCCAATGCCGAAGCGGTGAAGTGCGAGGCAATTGATGCCGGCACAGCGGTCGCCGACCTTCCAGGAAATGCCTGACATGACGAGAAAACTACGCGTTGCCGTGATCAACGACTACCAGGACATCGTCCGCAAGTTGGACGCTTTTCAAAAGCTTGCCGGTCAGGATGTCACGATCTTCAATGACCAGGTTGACGATCTTGATATCCTCTCGAAGCGCCTCGCGGATTTTGACGTCATCGTGCCGATACGCGAGCGGACGAAGTTCGATGACGCTCTCGTCAGCCGCTTGCCCAATCTGAAGCTGATCAGTCAAAATGGCCATGTGCCGCATATCGATTTGGCGTCGTGCACCGCCCATGGCGTTCTGGTGTGCTCGGCGCTTATGGCGCGGCCTTCCTATCCAACCGTGGAACTGACTTGGGGATTGATCATCGGCGCGATGCGCCAGATACCCTTTGAAAATGCCGCGCTGCGTGCCGGCAAATGGCAAACGACGATCGGCTATGGGCTTCATGGCCGGACCCTTGGCATCTATGGATATGGAAAGCTCGGGACGATGGTTGCGAAGGTAGGGCTTGCCTTCGGCATGAACCTGCTGATCTGGGGGCGCGAGGGTTCGCTCCAGCGCGCGCGGGCGGACAATCTGCCGGTCGCAGGCAGCAAGCGCGATTTCTTTGAACGTGCCGATGTGGTGTCGCTGCATTTGCGGCTCAATGACGATACCCGGAATATCGTGCGCGCCGCGGATCTCGCGGCGATGAAGCCGACCGCATTATTCGTCAATACCAGCAGGGCCGAGCTGATTGAGCGCGGCGCTTTGGCGGAAGCCTTGAAGAAGGGAAGGCCGGGCCTTGCGGCTGTCGATGTCTTCGAGAAAGAGCCGCTGACGGACGCCAACGATGCCCTTGTCAGCTTGCCCAATGCGCTGTGCACGCCGCACCTTGGTTATGTCGAACGCGACAATCATGAATTCGCTTACGGCAACGCATTCGATCAGGTCGTTGCCTTCGCCAATGGGTCCCCGATCCACGTCCGCAATCCCGAGCTTCTGGAACCGAAAAAATGAATCTCGAACTCACCGGAAAAATCGCCCTGATCACGGGTGGCAGCAAGGGCATCGGCCTTGCTTGCGCGCGCGCCTTCGCCAAAGAAGGCGCCAGGCCGGTCATCGTGTCGCGCAGTGAAGAGAATATTGCCGCGGCGTTGAAAGAACTCTCCGGCGAAGGCGCATCGGCGGCCGGCTATGCGACGGATCTCTCGGATGGCGCCGCGACGGAATCGCTTGTCAAGAAGATCGAAGAGGAGGTCGGGCCGATCGCGGTGCTCGTCAATTCGGCGGGAAATGCGAAGCGTCTTCCTCCGGCAGAACTCACGCCCGACAAGTGGCGCGTCGCCATGGACGCCAAGTTCTTCACCTACATGAACGCCATGGACTGGGTGCTGCCGCGCATGGTCGCCCGCAAGGCCGGCGCGGTCGTCAATATCATCGGCACCGGCGGCAAGCTTGCATCGGTGTTTCACTTGCCCGGTGGCGCCGCCAATGCTGCCCTGATGCTGGCATCGGCCGGTTTGGCTGCGGCATGGGGACGGGCCGGCGTCCGCGTCAATGTCATCAATCCGGGCGCGACCATGACCGGCCGGGTTGAAATGTCGCTGGCTGCCGAATCCCGGTTGACCGGGAAGCCGCCGGATGAATTGCTGAAGATCAACGAGCAACGCATTCCGCTCGGTCGTTACGCCAAGCCGGAAGAGATCGCCGACGCTGCGGTATTCCTGGCCAGCGCACGGGCGAGCTATATCACCGGGGCGTCGCTCACCATGGACGGCGCTTTGACCCCGCTCGTAGTCTAGTTTCCCATGGTCGAAGACGGCCGGAGAGAAGGGCGGAAACTCCCCTTTTCGGGCATTCTGCTCTAGTGTCGGCGCTCGCGCCGGCATCGAGTGAGGCAGTCTCTTGCGTCTGGATTTGAACCTGGCCTCCGTTCTTGAGGCCATCATGCTCGAACGCAGCGTGACGCGCGCGGCGGCGATGCTTGCCATGAGCCAGCCGGCGGTGAGCAACGCCCTCCGGCGGGCGCGCAAGCTGACAAACGACGAGTTGTTCATAAAGGTCGCGGAAGGCGTGCGCCCGACCTCGCGCATGCTCGCCATGTGGCCGGAGTTGCGGCGATCGCTTGCCAGCCTGCGCGCCGTCGTCGCGCCGCAAGACTTCGATTTCAGGTCCGTTCCGACGACGTTCCGGCTGGCGATTACCGACAGCCTGGCGAGCGCTGCCAGCACCATCGCTCTCCGTATTCGAAAGGAGGCCCCGCTGGCGCGCATTGCATTCGCGATCCACACGAATGCGAGTTCTACGGATGCCATCGAGCGGGGCACGCTGGACTGCGCCGTGGGCATGTTTCCCGCTCTGCCACGAACCATGAACGTGCGCGGTCTCCTGACGGACCACTACGTTTGCATCATGCGTAAAGGGCACAAACTGGCGGCCAAGATGTCTCTGGCGTCTTTTGTCGAGGCTGAGCATGTGCTGGTCACGCCATCCGGGCAGGACCTGGGTGTTGTTGACGGCTGGTTGAGCCTGCAGGGCAAGACGCGGAATATCACCATGATCGTCAATCGTTTTGGTGACGCGCTGCGCATCGTCTCGGACAGCGACCTGATTAGCTGTGTGCCGAGCCGGTTTCTCGACCAGGCTCGCACCTCATCGTCGGGTGGCGAGAGATTGATCAGCCGCAACCTGCCGTTTGAAGCCGAGAAAATCCTGTACAAGCTCGTCTGGCACGAGCGCGTTCATTCCCACCCCGCGCATGTGTGGTTCCGGGAGATTGTCGCCGAAGTCTGCGAGAAGCAGGCGTCGGGCAAGGACCGTTATTCGCCCAGGTGATGACCTTCTTGACGTTCGCGAATTAGCGTTTCGCGCAGGAATAAGGCAGCGTCGCAACCAATAGGTCAAGGTGAGGCTGCTAGCATGTCGAGCCGGAAGAGTATTGTCGTCCCTGCAATCGCGCACAAGTTTCCGGTTCCGAATGCGAGCCGGATTGGCAACATGGTGATGTCGGGGTCGATCTCCGGGATCGACCCGAAAACCAAGGTCATGCCGGACGATCTGGCCGGCCAATGCGTGAACATGTTCGGAAATATGAAATCGGTGATCGAGGCGGCAGGCGGCACGACCGATGATATCATCAAGGTGACCGTATTCATTCGCGATCGCAACAACCGGGGGCCCCTCAACGACGAGTGGGTCAAGATGTTTCCGGACGAGCATTCGCGGCCAGCAAGGCATGCCCAGTTGCTACCCGCGGAGGGGCCTTCGCTCATTCAGTGTGACTTTGTTGCCGTCCTTCGTGATAGCTGACGGCTGTCGGGACAGAGCGGACGCCGCCAAGCTGACCATTCAAGAGGAAGCCCAATGACAAGCCCCAAATTTGCGCAAGGATTTTCTTATCCGAACAATGCGCGCATGGCCGTCGTCGTAACGTGCCTCATGGAGAACTGGTCCGGCGACAAAGGTCCGCCGTTTTCCGTACAAACGACTTCGCTTAAGCCGGGGACTCACGATCGCGCTGCCATGACCTGGGGTACTTACGGCAGTCGTGTTGGTGTGTGGCGCCTGCTGAAGATCCTCAACGAAAATCAGGTTCAGGCGAGTTTCGTCGCCAATGCCCATTCGATGGAGCTTGCCCCGAAAGCGGTCGAGCTGATGTTAAAGACAGGGCATGAGATTGCCGGGCATTCCTATACCCAGGATGCGTTGATGGCCTATCTCACGGTGGACGAAGAGCGCGCAATGATCGAAAAGTGCGTTTCGGTGTTCAAGAAACTGACCGGCGCGCCGCCGAAGGGCTGGCTCAGCCCTGTGTTGGCGCCGACGGCGCATACCGAGGAACTGATCGCGGAGGCCGGCCTGCTTTGGTACGGCGATTACAACGCGATCGATCTGCCTTTCTGCGTCGAGACAAAGAAGGGCCCATTGGTCGCAATCCCGCATTCCGACTTCGCCGACCACCGTGTGCTTCGGGCTAACCCGCGCGACTGGTTCGAGGTTTACAAGGACACGTTCGACTACCTGTACGCCAACGAGCCGATGGGGTTTCTCAACATCACGCTGCACTGTCACTTCGGAGGACGCCCGCTAATGGCGGCCCAATTCGACCGCATCTTGAAGTATATCCGTGGCTTCCCCGGCACCTGGATCGTCCGGCATGACGAACTGGCAGATTGGGTCAAGGCCAACAAGATCGCCGAATGGACCAATGATCAGCGCTTCTTCCCGAATCTTTAGCGGGATGCAATCGGGGATCGCTGCCGCCGGGACGTCCTCCTCCAGGCAATTCTTGAGACCGCGGCTGCGGACGCGACGTTGTCTGCGATTTTATTTTGAAGGGCGCGCGTGCTTCCGGGGTGGTTCCGCAACATATTTCCCCGATTCCTTAATGTCGTGCTCATTTTGTTGAATTTGCGTGAGTGCTTCGAATGTCGGGAACGGGCGTCATTTAATGCGGCCGCTTTGGCCGCTCTCCGTTGATGTCGTGACCGGGTACGATCTTGGTTCGACGATTGCCTTCGAAAGCCTTCCGTAAAGGTCGCGCTTGCGAACGAGCGGCCACCTATTGCGCTAGATCAAGGTCGTTTCGCCTTCCGCGCGTTCGGAACATCAAATCCGATCGGCGGCTCCGCCTCGTCCGGTTAACGAGGCTTGGTGAGCGTCGCCCATCCTGTCTCGTTCGCGGACGGCGGCAACTGTTTTTGTGTTGCGCGATGCCGGAAAATATAAGCCTTGGCGATCATGAGTGCCGTCGCCGGAGCGGTCAGGAACAGGAACAGCGTGATCAGAATCTCATGGATGCCGAGCGATCCGTTCAGCAGCACGAAATAGAGCATCGACGCGATCAGCAAGGCGCCGATCCCGAGCGTCGTCGCTTTGGTCGGGGCATGCAGCCGCCGCATCGTGTCGGGCAGCGTCGCCAGGCCGAGCGAGCCGACGAACAGGAATGCGGCGCCGATCACGATGAACGCGGCAACAGCGAATTCGGTCACTGCTGTCATTCGATCCTCATTCGATCACATTGCCGCGCAACAGGAATTTGCAGAATGCCACGGTCGAGACGAAGCCAACCATGGCGAACAACAGCGCGGCTTCGAAATACATGGTCGAAGCGAACATGATCCCGGCCAACACGACGAGGCCGATCGCGTTGATCACCATCGTGTCGAGCGCGAGAATGCGGTCGGTCACATCTGGGCCGGCGATCAGCCGGTAGAGATTGAGCAGCAAGGCCACCGAGATGGCGACAACTGCGAACGCGCATGCGGCGGCAATCATTCGAATATCCTCGACAGCCGGCTTTCGTAACGGGACTTGATCGCCGACACCGTGGCGTCCGGGTCGTCGGTATCGAGGCAATGCACCAGCAGCGAACGACCGTCGGCGCTCAGGTCGGCGCTGACGGTGCCCGGCGTCATGGTGATGGTGCCGGCGAGCGTGGCGATCGCTTCCGGGTGGGTCAAAGCGAGCGGCACCGTTATGAAGGTGGACTTCAAGCTGTCGCCGCGGCGGAACAGTATCAGATAGGCGACTTGCACGTTCGAAACCAGGATGTCCCACAGCACCACGGCGAAATACTCCGCAATCGCCAGCGGATTGCGGATCTTCGACCGTTCCGGCCGATAGATACTGGTCAGTTTGGCGACAGCGAGGCCGAGCAAAAGCCCGAAAACAAAATTGGCGAGCGAGAAGTCGTTGACCAGGAGCACCCAGACCAGAGCCAGGACGCACGTCAGCAGGGGATGGGGAATAAAGCGCTTTCGCATTGTCATTCTCCCATGTGAGCGGCAGAGTGCCGGGTTCCCAGCACCGCGCGGATATAGGTCTGCGGCTGGAGCAATTGGTCCGCCGTTGCGGTCATGTCCTCCATGAGCGGACCCGCCAGCAGGCTCAGCGCGGCCAGGACCGCGATCATGGCGGCGACAACGGCGGTCGGCAATATCGGCGTCGCGCGCTTGTCGGCGCTCGGCGCGTCGCTCTTCGGTTTACGCCAGAAGGTGTCGATGCCGGCCCGCACGAAGCCGATCGTCAGCAGCAACCCGGTGATCAGGATCGCGGACCAGACGGCGACGATGTGCGGACCGGGTCGCGCCGCATCCAGGATCAGCAGCTTGCCGATGAAGCCGGCTAGCGGCGGCATGCCGACCATGGCGATGGCGAGCAGGAAATAGAGGCCGGCGAAAAGCGTCCCGTTGCCGCGCAGGGCAGCAGCCGCAAGGGGCAAGCGGCCGTCGGCGTCCTTCACCAGCAGGCCCGCGAGCAAAAAGAGCGCGGCGCTCGTCAGCGTGCTTTGCACGGCGTAATACAGCGCGGCTGCCAGGCTTTCGGCGGTGAACAAGCCGATGGCGATCAGCACCGTGCCCATTGATGCGATCAGCGAATAGCAGGCGAGATCGCGCAAGCCGCGGCTGGCGAGCACGCCGATGGTGCCGAGCACCAGCGTCACAATGGCGGCCGGCAGAATCCACGGCGTGACAATCCCGGCGAGCGGCCCGGCTTCGGCGCCGAAGATCAGCGTGTAGACGCGAACGATCGAATAGGCGCCGACCTTGGTCATGATCGCGAACACGGCCGCCGCCGCCGGCGAGGTCGTGCCGTAGGTCGGCGGCAGCCACCAGTGAAACGGCACCATTGCCGACTTGACGGCAAACACCGTGAACAGCAACAGCGCGCCGGCTGACAGTAACGCCTCGTTGCCGGCGGCGACCTGCGGCACCTTCACGGCCAGATCCGCCATGTTGAGCGTACCGGTGACGGCATAGATCGTGCCGACGGCGAACAGGAACACGGTCGAACCGATCAGGTTGATCGAAATGTAATGGAAGCCCGCCCGCAGCCGGCGCTGGCCGGAGCCATGCAGCATCAGCCCGTAGGAGGCGATCAGCAGGACTTCGAAGAACACGAACAGATTGAATAGATCGCCGGTCAGGAACGCGCCGTTGATGCCCATCAACTGGAACTGCAACAGCGCGTGGAAGTGGCGGCCTTTGCGGTCCCAGTCACCGAGCGACGCCAGCACCACGCCGATGGCCAGCACGCCGGTGAGCAACAGCATGGTGGCTGCCAGCCGGTCGAGAACCAGCACGATGCCGAACGGCGCCGGCCAGTTGCCGAGCAGATAGACACGCGGCTCGCCATCGCCGGCCAGCATATAGAGGCCGATCGCGGCTGCGAGTTGGAGCGCGGTGGCGCCGACAGACAGCGTGCGCTGGATCGTCAGCCCATAGGCCTGCGCAAGCACCAGCAGCGCCGCGGTCATGGCGGGAATAGCAACCGGCAGGATCAGCCAATGGCTGTTCATGGCGCCGCTCCGTCGCGGCGCCCGTCCGGATCGGCGCTGTCGGGCGGCACGCCAAGGCCGACGTCGTCCGACCCGGTTTCAAGATAGGCGCGCAGTGACAGCACCACGATCAGCGCCGTCATGCCGAAGGTGATGACGATGGCGGTGAGCACCAGCGCCTGCGGCAGCGGGTCGGTGTATCCGGCGGCGGTCTTGCTGACGATCGGCGGCAGGTCGATGGCGAGCCGTCCCATCGCGAACAAAAACACATTGACGGCGTAGGACAGGAAAGTCAGTCCCATGATGACCGGGAAGGTGCGGCGGTGCAGGATGAGATAGACGCCGACCGCGGTCATGGCGCCGATGCCGGTCGCCAGCAGCATTTCCATGCTCATAGTCATGTTCATGCGCGCCTCCCGTGATCATCGGGCGGCTCGGCGCGGTCTTCGACGCGCGACAAAGTTGCCAGCGACAGCAGGCAGGTGCCGACCACGGTAAAGAACACGCCGATGTCGAAGGCCATCGCCGAAGCCAGTTCGACTTCGCCGAACAGCGGGAAATGGAAATAGCCGAAACTGCTGGTGAGGAATGGCCGGTTGAACAACAGCGACACCAGTCCGGTGACGCCGGCCAGCGCCACGCCGCCGCCGATCATGGTGTGGGCGTCGAGGCGCGCACGCTGATGCGCCCAGGCGTAGCCGCTGGCCATGTATTGCATCAGGAAAGCGATGGCGACGATCAGGCCGGCAATGAAGCCGCCGCCCGGCATATTGTGTCCGCGCAGCAGAATATAGATGCCGGCCACCACCGAGATCGGCAGCAGCGCGCGTGTGACGACGGTCAACAGCAGGGGGTGCGGGTCATGAGCCTGCGGGTTGGCTTGCGGGCCGTTGCGGATGGCGTCGAGCCGGCGCGCGGCGGCGCCGCGCAAGGCGGAGTCGAGCAGGGCGTAGATCGTCAGCGCCGCGATCGCCAGCACGATGATCTCGCCAAAGGTGTCGTAGCCGCGGAAGTCGACCAGGATGACGTTCACCACATTGGTGCCGCCGCCGCCCGGTTTCGAATTTTCGATGTGATAGGTCGAGATCGTGTCGAAGCCGCGCGTCATGACCGCATAGGCGAGCGCGGCGGTGCCGCCGCCGGCGATCAGGGCAATCGCGCCGGCGGTGAGCTTGCCGCGGCGCGGCATCTCGTCAGGAGTGGTACGCGGCAGCAGGTTGATCGCCAGGAGCAAAAGAATGGTGGTGACGACTTCGACCGAAATCTGCGTCAGCGCCAGATCTGGCGCGGAGAATTGCAGGAAGGCGAGGGACACGACGAGCCCGACGACGCTGGTGACGATCAGCGCGAACAGCCGGTCCTGATGGCGCAGGACGATCAGCCCGCAGGCGGCGAGCAGCACGGCCCAGCCGATCAGGGCCGGCAGTGTCACCGCAAGCGTGGCGCGGTCGCCCGGCGCATGCGTGGCGCCGAAGAACCCGGCCAGCCCGAAGACGCAGATGGCGACCATGATGACGCCGAGGTAGCGCGTCAGATCCCTGTTATCGATCGTGTCGATGATCCGGCGGGAGGCAACGACCAGCGCGGTGATGACCGCCTGGAAAAGGGTCATAGCGTCCGGCCGCGGCACCGCGAGTCGAAGTCCGTTGAGCGGCAGATAGAGCCACAGCGCCAGAAGTCCGCCGCCCAGCGCCGTCACGCTCATGGCCAAAGCCGGCGTCAGGCCGTGCCAGAGCGCGAGATAATAGGGCGGCAGCGCGCCGCCGGCGGCCGCCAGCGCGGTACGCTCGACGATCGCGCCGGCAAAGAATGCGGGCGCCAGGCCAATGGCGATCACTGGCACGATCAATACGGCGACCGGCAGCCACATGCCGAACGGCGGATCGTGCGGATGCTTCGGCGTGTCGTGCCGCGCAGTTCCGAAGAAAACATGAAACGCCAGCCGCGCGGAATAGGCCGCGGATAACAATGCACCGACGGTCGCGAGCAATGGGAACAGCCAAGCCTGTCCGGCATAGACCGTGTGCGAGGCTTCCTCCAGCATCATTTCTTTCGACAGAAAGCCGTTGAACAGCGGAACGCCGGCCATCGACGCGCAAGCCAGCACCGCCAAAATCGCGGTGATGGGCATGGCGTGGCGCAGCCCGCCGAGCTTGCGGATGTCGCGCGTGCCGGTTTCGTGATCGACGATGCCGGCGCTCATGAACAGCGCCGCCTTGAACGTCGCATGGTTGAGGATGTGGAACACGGCGGCAATCACCGCGCTGCGCGTGCCGAGGCCGAGCAGCATGGTCATGAAGCCGAGATGGCTGACGGTCGAGAACGCCAGCAGCGCCTTGAGGTCGTCCTTGAACAGCGCGATCCAGGCGGCGATTACCATGGTCACAAGGCCGGTCAGCGAGACGATCAGGAACCATTCCGGCGTGCCGGCGAGCGCCGGCCACAGCCGCGCCATCAGGAACACGCCCGCTTTCACCATGGTTGCGGAATGCAGATAGGCCGACACCGGCGTCGGCGCCGCCATCGCATGCGGCAGCCAGAAGTGGAATGGAAACTGCGCCGACTTGCTGAACGCGCCGAGCAAAATCAGCAGCAGCATCGGCAGATAGAGCGGCGAGGCCTTGATCGCTTCCCCGCGCGTGAGAATCTCGCTGAGTTCGAAACTGCCGGCGATGTTGCCGAGCAGCAGCATGCCGCCCATCAGCGCCAGCCCGCCGCCGCCGGTCACGACCAGCGCCATGCGCGCGCCGGCCCGCGACTCCGGCAGATGATACCAAAACCCGATCAGCAGGAATGAACTGAGGCTGGTCAGTTCCCAGAACACCGTCAGCAGCAGAATGTTGTCGCTGAGGACGATGCCGACCATCGATCCCTGGAACAGCAGCAGGTAGGCGAAGAACCGTCCCATCGGATCGGACCGGTCCAGGTAGAACCGGGTGTAGATGATGATCAGAAAGCCGATGCCGAGAATGAGCGCGGCAAAGAAAAGGCCAAGGCCGTCGATGAAGAACGACGCCGACAGGCCGAGCGCCGGCAGCCATTCGGCGCTGAAGCGCGGGACAGTGCCGGAATAGACCTCCGGAACGGTTGTCAGAAGGATCACCAGCGCCAGCCCGGTGACCGAGGCGGCGGCGATCGTGCACACATTGCGCCCTGCGCGAATCAACAGCAGGGGTAGCAGGGCGCCGAGAAAGGGGATCAGAACGATCAGCGCAATTTTCATCTCGATTGGATCGCTTTGTGGGGCCGAACCTCGGCGGAAAAAACGTTGCGCGTTCGCTTTGTCAGACCCTGCTTTCCGTGCCCCGCGACTGAAAATCAAAATCGGGTTTGCGGCTAGTTATCACTTGCGGGCGAGCACATGGTGCGACAAAAGCGCCCGCGGGCGGCTTATGCAAGTGGCTTAACAACCTCACCATTTCGCTCTGTCCAGGACCTTTGATGTATACTCGATCCGCCTATGGACCGAGCGCGTTCTCAACCTGGGTGATTGGATCCGGTGTTGTGCCGCCCGGCGTACTTTGTAAGAATTCGACGATGAGCGAGCGTCCGGCTGAACACCCACAAGGCAATCTCGTTTCGCAGGTGCGCGCCGCGGCGAGGCAGGACCGGTTTCTCGATGTCGTTTTGGCGGAGGAAGCGCGCGCGCGCTTTGAGCGCCACATTGATCTGTCGCCGCTGCCCGCCGAGACGACGCGCGCCGGAATTAGCGCGCTCGGCATGGTGCCCGCCAATGTCTAGAATTTGCGGCGCACTGATGCTTCTGGTCTTGCTGATCCCCGGCAGCGCGCAGGCTCAGTTGCGCGGCCATGGCGGCCCGGTGCGTGCACTTGCGGTTTCGCCGGACGGAACGCAGGCAGTGTCCGGCAGTTTCGATACGTCGGCAATCCGCTGGTCGATTCCGCGCAACGCGGCGGAACAGGTGATGCGTTTCCACGATGGCGCGGTGAATGCCGTTGTTTTTCTCATTGACGGCCGCGTGGTTACCGCCGGTGCCGACATGCGCATTGCGGCCTGGAGAAACGGTGTGCCGCAGCCGGATGCTGTCTTTGATGGCCACAAGGCGCCGGTCGCGGGCCTGGCGGTGTCGCCGGACGGCGCGCTGCTCGGTTCGGCATCGTGGGATCACACGGTTCGTCTCTGGCCACTGAACGGCGGTGCGCCGCGCATTCTTGAAGGCCACAGTCAAAACGTCAACGGCGTCGCCTTCTCGCCCGATGGCCGTCAGGTGATAAGCGCCGGCTATGACGCGACGCTGCGCATCTGGCCGGTTTCCGGCGATGGCGATCCTGTCGTGCGTACTTTGCCGACGCCGCTCAACGCCGTCGCAGTTGCCGCCGACGGTGAGATCGTGGTCGGCGGCGCCGATGGCAAAGTCTATTTTCTGTCGCCGCAGGGCGAGATGCGCGCCGAGGTGCAGGCGTCGCCGACCCCGATCATCGCACTTGCGGTGTCGAAGGACGGCGCATTTGTTGCGGCGGCCGGCATCCGTGGTTCTGTCGCTATTATCGCGAGCAAGACTCGCGCTGTTCAGAAAACGTTGGTCGGGCCGGGCCTGCCGGTATGGTCGGTGGCGTTTTTTCCCGACAACCGCACTTTGTTGACCGGCGGCTCCGACCGGATGCTACGGCGATGGAATGCGATCAGCGGCGAGCCGATCGATGTGGTGCTTGTCGGCGCGCCGGAAGATCCGCTGGCGGCCTATGCCGGCGATCGCGGCGCCGAGGTGTACCGTGCTTGCATCGCCTGCCACGCCTTGGCGCCCGACGACGGCAACAAGGCCGGCCCCCATCTCGCCGGCATATTCGGCCGCAGGATCGCGACGCTGCCGGGCTACCGCTATTCCGAGGCGCTGACCAAGATGGACATCGTGTGGACGCCGGAGACCGTGGCGAAAATGTTCGAGGTTGGACCGGCCGCTTACACGCCCGGCACCAAGATGCCGGAGCAGACCATCGGCGCGGCGGAAGACCGCCGGGCGCTGGTCGATTTCCTGGCAAGAGTGACCGGCGCGAAGTAACGGCGCTCTAGAGCCTTTCCGGCTTTGATAGAATCAAAGCCGGGGCTCTAGATTCTTGTTTGACGCGTTTTCTTCACGCGAACCGGTACCCACTTCGCTCGAAAACGCTTTAACTGTCGCCCTTCTGATCGCGTTCGCGCAGATAATCTTCCGTCGTGCGCATCAACGGACGGGGCGTCGCGGCGAAGGGATCGAAATTCTCCTTCGCCATCGCGCTCACGCGGCAATCCGCGCACATCCGGATGACGTCGAGGCGCTCCTTGGAGTTCTTGAACATCCAGTGCTGGCCTTCGAGCTTGGCGACAACGCGCTCGACCGTGCTTTTCACGCCGAACGGCGCGTCGCAGACGATGCAATGAAACGGCTCTTCCTGCTTGATGATCCGGTTCATCGCGGTTGGCGCCAGGAAGTTGATTTGCGGCGTCAAGCTGATGACTTTCTCGGGGCAGGTCGCCTTGCACAGCCCGCATTGCACGCAGGCATCTTCGGCAAAGCGCAGCATCGGGCGCTCGGGGTCGTCAGACAGCGCGCCGGTCGGGCAGGCGGAGACGCAAGAGAGGCAGAGCGTGCAGCCTTCGACTCTCACGTCGATGGTGCCGAATGGCGCGCCTTCGGGGAGCGGCACAACATCGATCGGCGACGGCGCAACCGCGTGCATCTCGCGCAAAGCGAGGCGCATCACTTCGCGTTTTCCCCCGACGACCGAGAAGGTGGCAGGTTTGGCCGCGCCTTCCATGGGAGCCACGGCGCGCAACGTGCTGCCGAGCGTATCGGGATCGTCGGTTTCGATGGTGCCGACGCGCGTGCCCGCGAACCCGACGCCGGCGAGGATCGGCTCCGCCAATGCGATGGTCCTGGCGAGTCCCGCGACGTCATGGCGTGGCTTGGCGCGGATGAGAAAGCGCACCGCGGACGCGCCGTAGGCAAACGCGGCGGCGATGGCCTCCAGCCCGATCTGCGTCACCTCGTTGACCTGCACCGGCAATACGTTTGCCGGCAGGCCATCGCCATGCCGGGCGAGCGCGTCGATCAGCTCGCCGCCGTGCTCGGCATCGTGAAACATCACCACGGCGCGCTTGCCGCCGGCGCCGCGATAGGCCCCGAGCAAACTGCGCAAATGGCGCAAGGTCGCGTCGGCCGGTGGCAGTGCGTAGGCGGCAGCTCCGGTGGGACAGGCCGCCGCGCATTGACCGCATCCGGCGCAAACCTGTGGATCGATGCTGACGTGGTTGCCATTGGGCGTGATCGCGCCGGTGGGACACAGGTCGAGGCAGCGGCGGCATCCGACAATCTTGGAGCGCGAATGCGCGCATATATCTTCGTTGAAGGTGATATAGCGCGGCTTGTCGAAAGTGCCGGTCAGATCGCGCGCTTTGAGAACCACGCGCAGCACGGCTGCCGGATCGGCTGGATCGGCGCGCAGATAGCCGTCGCGCAGGTCGAACGCGGGAAACAGCGGCGCGCCGCCCGACAAATCGATCAGGATGTCGCACTTTGAAACCGCGCCGTCGCGGGACGGCCCGAAGCTGAGTTCGTGCCGGGACGAAGGATTGGGCGTCGCGTAGTCATCGACCGCCAGTTCAAAGGCGCCGAGATGTCCCTTTGCCGCGCGGATAGATCCCTTCACGACGGGGAAATCGGTGACCCGCGCCGGCGCAATGCCGACAGGCCGCTTGATCAGTACCGTGACGTCGAGGTGATCCTTGAGCAACTGTGCTGCTTCGATAACGCGCTCGTCGTTGCCGTAGAGCAATGTCACGCCTTCGCTCGACAGGCTCACCCAGGGATAGTTTGGAGCGGGTTCCGCCGCAGCAGCGATCAATGCGGCCATCTTGGGACCGCTCGCGGCAGCGTCTTTCGACCAGCCGGCAGACTCGCGGATATTGACGAAAGACAGCGCGCCGGGATTCTCGATCTCGTCGAAAACTTCCGTAAAGAGTGGCGCTTCCTGCGTGCAGGCGACCAGAATGTCGGACCCGGTCGCTGCCGATTTGCGAAACTTGTCCAGCTCAGCGCGGCAAAGCTGACGACCCTCGATCACCACGGAGTCGCGGCAGGCCTGCCGCACGGCGGCGCCATCAAGCGGCATTGTGCCTTCGCAGGAACAGATCAGGACGTTACGCGGCCGTTCGGCCATGGGTTCGCCGCCTTTTCGCTGGACTTCGTCTGGGGAGACGAATGCGGCCCTCAGCGCCCGTCGAGTTCGCGGGACTGGCCTTGGGGCCTTTCAAGGCGTTATTATAGTTATTCGAATGAAAATGTAATAGCGAGGAACAATGGCGTTGCAGACCCGGGCCGGCGCCCGCAGTCCCTCAGAGTCGGAATTGGCGCTGCCGCCGCCGTTTACCCAAGTGCGGTTGCGCGAATTGGGGGACGCGTTTGCCCACGCGACGGCCATCGCGCCGGAGCAAGGCGCCGGCACATTAGTCTATGTCGGGCGCTTCGACCTTGCGGAGTTCGCTGTGGTGGTGGAGCCAGACGAGCCGCTCGCCCAGGCGCGGCGCGTTTTTTACGCCGGCATGGCCGCCTTGGCCGACGCTCTTGCCTCGCATGCGCAGCCGGATACGTCGGTTACATTCGATTGGCCGGGCTCGGTTTTAGTCAATCAGGGTCTGGTGGGCGGCGCCCGGCTAGCCTGGCCGCAAGGAACAGGCGAGGACGACGTGCCGGATTGGCTGGTGTTCGGCGCCATGATCCGCACGGTTTCGATGACCGACGCTGAACCTGGCTTGAACCCTCTGGTCACTGCGCTGGAAGAAGAAGGTTTCACCGACGGGCTTTCCAATCATGTGGTGGAAAGTTTTTCCCGCCATTTCATGGTCGCCATCGATTCCTGGCAGGAGCGTGGGTTCGGCGCCATCGCAAGCGATTATCTGGCGCGGCTGCCGCTCGAAAAAGGCGTGCGGCGCGACATCGACACCAATGGCGATCTGCTGGTGCGACATATGGGCCGGCCGGACGTCGAACGTCACGCTTTGTTGCCGCGGCTTGCCGAGGCCGCATGGCGCGATCCCGTCACCAAGGGTCCGCGCGCGTGAAGTTGCTGCGCACCATCAGGCTCGATACGTCCGATACGTTCGTTTTCGACAAGGCGGCCGAGCCTGGCGAATGGGCGGTGTCCGGCGCTTTCGTCTTCTGGTCCGTCGATCCGTCGACATTGCAAGGCAAGGCCCGTTCGGCGTTCCGCGGTGGTTTCCTCGGCGTCGAATCATTGGGATGGTCGACCTTGGTGCAGATTGTCGAGGCAAGTGAAGACGATCGGGCGCGCGTCATCGATCTGCTTGCCGAGAAACTCGTCGCCCATTTTGGCGCGCCTGATATGAACGCCGCGCGTGCGGCTGCCGCGGAAGAGGTGGCCTTCGCTGAATCGCTGTGCGACCAGCCGAAAGACGTTCTCGTCGGCGTTCACCGCAGTTTCGAGGACGGCGCGGTGCGCGAAACTTTCCGCAGCCTGCGCCCGCGCGATGGGGCAAAGCCCAACCGTGTCTTCGCCTTTCTTGAAGTCGAAGGCGCCGATGACGAGCAGGCGGCAGATCAGGTCGATCTCGTCGCCATGGTCGATAATTTGGCCGGCAGAGAGCAAAAATGAAAGATTTCTGGATATCCTGCGGCCATCATTTGCTCGACCGCGATCAAGGCGGCGGCCTTCTGCTGACCGACGATTTCCTAAAGGTTTATCTGGCGCGGCCCGAATTGATCCCGCCGCCGGAAGCCTGTGTCGTGGAGAAAACGCTCCATGGCGCGCTGATGGCCGATCCCCGCCGGGCCATATCGGCATCGGACATTGCCGCCATTGCCGATGCCGATGCGCGTGAGAACTGGCAGGTGCTGATGGCCTTCCGGGATCTGCTGTTGCGGCACAAGACGCTGGAAGGCGCCTACGCCGAGTTGCTGCGCAATGGGCCCGGAAAAACGCCGCTGCTGTTCGTCAACCAGCTGGTCCATGTGATCCTGCGCAACGCGCTCGACGGCGTCGAGGATGCGCAGGTGGTGCGCGCCGCCGAACTTTTCTTCCGCACCCAGCGCGTCACCTTGCATGAGGGGTCGCTGCTGGCCGCCGACGAAGAGATCATCGGCGGCATCAATCCGGCGCCGCAATCGCCGCTGGTGTCGATGTTGGGGATTCCGGCGGACGCGCATATCCACGTGCTCAAGGACGACAATGCGTCCAGCTATTGGGAGCGCAGCGATCAATTCGACATGGCCATCGATTTGACTGCCGGGAAAACCGGACTTTCCGCACTTTCCGAGGCCATGCGGCGCTGGATCAAGCATGTGCTGAATGTCGAGGTGGCGATCGAGCCGCTTACCGAACTGCGCGACGTCAATCTTGCCTGGTATGTCGGCCTCGACGCCGACGCCACAAAGATCGGCGACATGATGTGGAACGGCGAGGCCATCGACGAGGCGACAATGTCGCGCGTGGTCGGCTTGTTCGCGCTCACTTTTCGCGATCCTTCTATCGTTCTCGACCGGGTCAAGGGCGAGCCGGTTTATTTGATCTTGGCGATGACGCCGGAAAAGATCATCCGCCTTAAACCGCAAAACCTGGCGACCGGCCTGCCGATCAGGCATCTCGAGGCGGTCGGATGAGCGCGCCACACCTCAGTATTCCTGTCGGCGTTATCGTCGAACGCAGCAAGGGCACGACGCCGTGGGCGGAATTTTACTGGCGCGCCGTCGGGGTGCTGGCCGGCCAGCCGGACACGCCGCCCTGGTCGATCTTGAGTGACGATGGCGAGCGCGTGACATTCTATGCCGGAACGGCGGATATCGCTTTGCATCACACCGAGACTGGATTCTATCGCGACAATCTGAATTCCGGCGCGCCGGCGCTGTGGGTAGCGCTGCGCGCCGCCGATAGCGAGCCGCCATTTACCGTCGCTGCGGTGACCGCGGATCCGGCCGAAGGTGAAAGCTTCACAGAAGCCGGAACCGATCTGGTCGAGCAGGTGCCGATGCCGCCGCCGATCCAGCAAGTTGTCGCCGCTTTCGTGGCCGAACATCATGTCGAGCGGCCGTTCTTCAAGCGAAAGCGCGACCGTGCCGATCCCGAAGCCATGGCCCGGCGCGGCCGGCATTCCGGAGAAGATTTCGAATGACCGAGCCGGAAAATTTCCTGACGCGATGGTCGCGCCGCAAGCTGGACGCCGTGGAGCCGACTGCACCGACGGCTGAAGCGACGCAGCAGATGACGGACAAGCCGGCTGAAAACGCGGAAGCCGTTAAGACCGGGGTCGCTCAGGACCAAAAGGCATCCGTGCCCGCATTCGATCCAGCCACTTTGCCGTCGCTCGATTCGATTGGCGCGGAAACCGACATCACCGCCTTTCTGAAAGCGGGCGTTCCCGGCGACCTGCGGCTCGCGGCACTTCGTCGCGCTTGGGTGGCCGATCCGGCGATTCGCGATTTCAAAGGTCTGGCGGAAAACGATTGGGATTTCACTATTCCCAACGAGACGATGGGATTTGGCGAGATCGAACCCGGGCTCGACGTGAAAAAACTGCTGGCGGACGTCTTCGGCGATACGCCGCGTGCGGAGAAACCCGCAACCGAAGTGCCACACGAGGCCGAGCATCCCATTCCACCGCCGTCCGAATTGAGTGCGCCGCCTGAAAATGACGCGATTGCTTCAATCGACACATCGCAGAGCAAAGAAAAAGAAGACGACGGCGGCGAAGCGGAATTGGTGCAACGCAATAAGAATGATGCAGCGCAATATGACAATGATAAGCGAGACACCGTGTCTATCCCACGACGCCGTCCACAGGGCGGCGCGCTGCCGCAATAATAGACAGCCCATAGCCTCCGGCTATTGACCGACACACGTGCAAGGAACTACCCTTACATTGTAACTATTTGAAAGAACGCTGATGCGTGACTCCGGTCTCGATCAAGCTATTCGCGCTGCCGGCAGCGCCAGTGAACTCGCGCGGCAACTCGGAATATCGCAACCATCAGTTTCAAATTGGACTCGTGTTCCGGCGGAGCGCGTGTTGGCGGTCGAGACCCTGACCGGCGTCAATCGCGTCGTGCTGCGGCCCGATCTGTTCGGCGAGGCAAGAATGACCGGCAATGTTGATGAGATCGATGCGGCGCGCGCGCAGGAGTATGCGTTGCTCGCGGCGTTGCTCATGCGGGCGCCGGACGCTGCTTTGCTCGAACGTCTGGCCGGCTTGCGTGGCGACAGCAGCCCGCTCGGCTTGGCGCACATTGCCTTGGCGGAAGCCGCGGGCCGCGCGACCGTCGAGCAGGTCGAGCGCGAATTTTTCGATCTCTTCATCGGCGTCGGTCGCAGTGAGTTGATGCCGTACGGATCATATTATCTCACCGGCTTCCTGCACGAGCGCCCGCTGGCTCGGTTGCGCGAGGATCTCGGCAAGCTCGGTATCGAACGCGTCGAGGGCAATGTTGAACCCGAAGATCACGCAGCGACTTTGTGCGAGATCATGGCCGGCTTGATCGGCGGCCAGTTCGATGCGCGCCCCGGCAGCGATCAGGAGATCTTCGATAAGCATATGGCGCCTTGGATGGGCCGCTTGTTCAGAGATATTGAAAGTGCCGAAGCGGCAAAATTCTATCGTCCGGTCGGAACGATCGGACGCCTGCTGATGGATATCGAGACGGAAGCTTTCGCGCTGAATGCGTAAACAAACGCAAGCGTGACGACTGCGATGATGATTTAGGGACCAAGGAGGACTGGCGATGAAGTCGGAACCCAAAGAAAAACTAGGACGCCGCGATTTCCTGCGCGCGCTCGGCGCCGGCGCCGGTGTTGCCGTCGCATCGGCGGCGCCGCTCGCTGCTCCGGCCGCGGCCGACACCGAGAACAACGATGAAAAGCGCAAGGCGCGCTACAAAGCGGATTCTGCCAGCGTGCAGACCTTCTATCGCGTCAACCGTTTTCCGAGCTGAAGGAGGCTGGACCGTGTTAACAAAAAGATCAGAACGACAGGTACGTCGCGGCGGTCTCGCAGCCGCAATCGGTACCCAGGAAACGGGTGGGTTCGATCGTCGTACCTTCCTGCGCAGATCGGGGCTCGTGGCCGGCGGTCTTGCTACCCTCGGCGCGCTGCCGCTCGCCAGTGTCCGCAAGGCGGAAGCAGCCGGTCCGGCAGTTGCCGGCGCCACCATCCGCAAGAACATCTGCACCCACTGTTCGGTGGGCTGCACACTGATCGCCGAGGTGTCAAACGGCGTCTGGGTTGGGCAGGAGCCCGGCTGGGACTCGCCGATCAATCGTGGCTCGCACTGCGCCAAGGGTGCGGCGACGCGCGAACTGGTACATGGTGATCGCCGGTTGCGCTATCCGATGAAAATGGTGAACGGCCAGTGGACGCGTATTTCCTGGGACGTCGCCATCAATGAAATCGGCGATAAACTGATGGATATCCGGGCCAAGTCGGGCGCTGATTCAGTCTATTGGCTGGGTTCGGCGAAATTCACCAACGAAGGCGCCTTCCTGAACCGCAAGCTTGCCGCGTTCTGGGGCACCAACAACATCGATCACCAGGCGCGTATCTGCCATTCGACGACCGTTGCCGGCGTGGCCAATACCTGGGGCTACGGCGCGATGACGAATTCCTACACGGACATTCGTAACTCGAAGACGATTCTCTTCATCGGCAGCAATGCCGCGGAAGCGCATCCGGTGTCGCTCCAGCACATTCTGGAAGGCAAGGAAGCCCAGCGCGCCAACATGATCGTGGTCGATCCGCGCATGACACGTACCGCCGCCCACGCCACGGAATATGTCCGGATCCGGTCCGGCACCGATATTCCGATCGTCTGGGGCATGCTGCACCACATCTTCAAGAATGGCTGGGAAGACAAGCAGTTCATCGAACAGCGCGTTTACGGCATGGACGACATCCGCAAGGAAGTCGAAAAGTGGACGCCCGAGGAAGTCGAGCGCGTCACCGGCGTGCCCGGCGCGCAGCTCGAGAAGGTCGCCAAGATGTTCGCGACGCAGAAGCCATCGACCCTGATCTGGTGCATGGGCTCGACCCAGCACACCGTCGGCACCGCCAACGTGCGCGCCTTCTGCATCCTGTGCCTCGCCACCGGCAATGTCGGCGCACCCGGCACCGGCGCCAACATCTTCCGCGGCCACACCAACGTGCAGGGCGCAACCGATCTCGGCCTCGATATCGTGACGCTGCCGCTCTATTACGGACTGGTCGAAGGTGCGTGGCGGCATTGGTCGCGCGTCTGGGAGGTCGATTACAACTGGTTCGTCGACCGCTTCGACAAGATTACTGCTGCGGACGGCAAAGTCACCAACACGATGAACACGCCGGGCATCCCGTCGACCCGGTGGTTCGACGCGACGCTGTACGACAAGAAAGACATCCGGCAGAAGGACGGCATCAAAGCGATGTTCGTCATGGGCCACGGCGGCAACACCGTGACGCGCATGGCCGAAGCGCAGAAGGGCATCGAAAAGCTTGAACTGCTTGTCGTCGCCGATCCGCATCCCACCACCTGGGCGGCACTGGCGCCGAACCGCAAGAACGGCACCTATCTGCTACCGATCGCCACCAGTTACGAAACCAACGGCTCGCGCACGTCGTCCAACCGGGCGATCCAGTGGGGTGAGCAGATCGTCAAGCCGATTTTCGAATCGAAGGACGATCTTGAGGTCATGTACCTCCTGGCCAAGAAGCTCGGTTTCGCCGATCAGATGTTCAAGAACATCAAGGTCGAGAACAATCTGCCGGTGCCAGAGGACGTCCTCCGCGAGATCAACCGCGGCGGCTTCTCGACCGGCTACTGCGGCCAGTCGCCTGAGCGTCTGAAGTCGCATATGGCGAACCAAAAAGACTTCGACATGCTGACGCAGAAGGCCACAACAGGGCCGAACAAGGGCGACTATTACGGCCTGCCGTGGCCGTGCTGGGGCACGCCGGAGTTCAAGCATCCTGGCACGCCGCTGCTCTACAACACCAACCTGTCGGTGAAGGAAGGCGGCGGCACCTTCCGCCCGCGCTTCGGCCTGGAACGCGAGGAAACGCTGCCGGACGGCACCAAGCGCATGGTGAGCCTGCTCGGCAACGGCTATTATTCGAAAGACTCCGAGATCAAGGACGGCTACCCGGAATTCACTTTCGGTATCCTCAAGAAGCTCGGCTGGGACAAGGACCTGACCGCAGCTGAATTGGCGATCATCAACAAGATCAATCCGACCACGCCGGATGCGGTTTCCTGGGCGATCGATTTGTCCGGCGGCATCCAGCGCGTTGCCGTCGAACACGGGTGTACGCCCTATGGCAACGGCAAGGCGCGCGCCAATGCGTTCGGCTTGCCGGATCCGATTCCGGTGCATCGCGAGCCGATCTACACGTCTCGGCCTGATCTGGTCGCCAAGTACCCGACGCTGCCGAACGCCGTGCAGTTCCGCTTGCCGAACATCGGATTCGATGTGCAGAAGGCGGCCGTCGACAAGGGTATCGCCAAGACCTTCCCGCTCATCCTCACCTCCGGCCGTCTCGTCGAGTACGAAGGCGGCGGCGAAGAGACGCGCTCGAACAAGTGGCTGGCCGAGTTGCAACAGGACATGTTCATCGAGGTCAATCCGGCCGATGCCGCGGAACGCGGTATTAAGGACGGCGGATGGGTCTGGGTGACCGGCGCGGAAAACAACTCGAAGGCCAAGATGAAGGCGCTTGTCACCGAACGTGTGGGCAAGGGCGTCACCTGGTGCCCGTTCCACTTTGCCGGCTGGTTCGAGGGAATCGATCAGCGCGGCAATTATCCGAAGGGAACCGATCCGATCGTGCTCGGCGAAAGCGTGAACACGCTTACGACCTACGGCTACGACCCGGTTACCGGCATGCAAGAACCCAAGGCCACCCTCTGTCAGGTCAGAGCGGCTTAAAGGAGCAACGATCATGGCACGTATGAAATTTCTCTGCGACGCCGACCGTTGCATCGAATGCAACGCTTGCGTCACCGCCTGCAAGAACGAACACGAGGTGCCGTGGGGCATGAACCGCCGGCGCGTCGTCACCATCAATGACGGCAAACCGGGCGAACGGTCGGTTTCGATGGCCTGCATGCACTGCACCGACGCGCCTTGCGCGGCGGTCTGCCCTGTGGACTGTTTCTACACCACGGCCGACGCGGTGGTGCTGCACTCCAAGGACCTTTGCATCGGCTGTGGCTATTGCTTCTACGCCTGTCCGTTTGGCGCGCCGCAATATCCGAAAGTCGGCAACTTCGGTTCGCGCGGCAAGATGGACAAGTGCACTTTCTGCGCCGGCGGCCCGGAAGCCGACGGCAGCAAGGAAGAGTACGAGAAGTACGGGGCCAACCGTTTGGCCGAAGGCAAGCTGCCGCTGTGCGCCGAGATGTGCTCGACCAAGTCGCTGCTCGCCGGCGACGGCGACGTGATTGCGCAGATCTACAAGGAACGGGTGTCGCGGCGCGGCTATGGCTCCGGCGCCTGGGGCTGGCAGACCGCCTACCGCGAAGCGATTGCGACCTGAACCGAGGCGAACCCATACGGCGGCGTGGCATTTCCGCGCCGCCGTCTTCGACATCAAGACACAAAGACACAGAGAAGACACTGAAGACAAAAGGGAGGGGATGCCAATGGTCGGCATTTTGGCGAAACTCTTGATGCAGGTTCGCTTTCTAGCCGGCGCTCTGGCGCTGGCGTTTTTGATTACCATCGCGGCGCCGGCCGCGGCGCAGCAGCCATCCTCGGTCAATCCCACGGCCAGTGCGGTCCAGGAGCGACAGCTTCTCCAGGAGTTGAACCGAATTCAGGGCCGCGTATCGATCCCCGACAGAAAGTCCGACGTGCTGGAACAGCCGGCTGGCCGCGACTGGCGGCAGTGGCATCAGGTGACATTGCGCTGGATCGGCGCGATCGCGATTCTCGGCACGCTCGCATTGCTGGTGGTCTTTTACCTGGCGCGCGGACAGGTTAAACTGGAAAGAGGGTTCTCCGGCCGCAAGATCGTGCGTTTTAGTGCGGTCGAACGCTTCGTGCATTGGCTGACGGCAACGTGTTTTCTCGTCTTGGCCGTCTCCGGTCTCAACGTCACTTTCGGCAAGGCGCTGCTGTTGCCCTTGCTCGGACCATCGGCTTTCTCGACCTGGTCGGAGTTGGCGAAATATTCGCACAACTTCCTGAGCTTTCCGTTCACCATCGGCGTGATTCTGATTTTCCTGATGTGGATCGGCAGCAATATTCCGAACAGGACCGATGTCGAATGGGTCAAGCGTGGCGGCGGTATCATCGGCAAGGACCATCCGCCGGCGGGCCACTTCAATGCCGGCCAGAAGATGATTTATTGGATCGTCGTGCTTGGCGGCGGCGCGTCCGCGGTCACCGGCTATCTGCTGCTGTTTCCGTTCTACGGGACGGAGATTTCGGGCATGCAGCTGGCCCAGATCGTCCATTCCGTCGTGGCCGTGTTGTTCATCGCCGCCATGCTGGGGCACATCTATATCGGCACCATCGGCATGGAAGGCGCTTTTGAAGCGATGGGTGAGGGCACCGTCGATGTCAACTGGGCCAAGGAGCATCATCCGCTTTGGCTGGAAGATGAATTGACCCGGACAAAGGAAACGCAGGCCCAGGCCGCGGCCCGGCCCGCGGAATAGCCTTCGGTTCACGATCTATAAAAAAAACGCCCGGCGAAAGCCGGGCGTTTCAGATTGATTACAAACCCCTCGATTTTTGGCGGCAGTCAGAATCGAGGGGTTTTGATTCCGATTTGTACGCGCTTCGAGTCTGTGACGTTCCGTGAATCTGAGGCTATCTTAGTGACCTCAGAGGTTGTCAGCAGTCTGAAACGCCCGGCGAAAGCCGGGCGTTTTCTTTGTTTCATTTGGCATTACGTAGGGCCATGGGCCGGAACCCGGTTGGGCCGGGAACAGCTTCTGCCTGGGCGGGCTTCCTAGGCGCCGAGGCGGACGGCGGTGGCGCTGCTATAGGCCTGGTCCGCCGGCACGTTGATGCCATTGAGGACAACGCCGCCGAAGACCGCGATAACCACAGCCGCGACGCAGGCAATAATGAAGCTTTTCATGGATCAGTCCTCCCCGGAAATCGATGTTCCATTGCATAGCAGGAATCGAGGCGTGTGAGGAGGGATAGTTTTGTGACTCCCTGTCGCAGAAGCATATCCGGCGTTCAGGGGCCAATGCGCGCAGGGGCGGAACCGGAACCTTGCTGGCGGGTTGACGAGTACATTACCCAAGGAGTTTCCCATGCGCGCCGCGCTCGCTTTGATTTGTCTGGTTTCATTTTCCGGCATGGCGTCGGCGCAAACCATCACGCCAAACAACGCCGCAGAGCCGAAGGAAAGCACCGGGCGGACCGTCACGCCCGAAACCAAGGGGCAATTGCAGCCACAGGGCTGGACCGGCCCCATCAACACGGGGTCGGGCGGCGCCCCGGCGGAAAGCCCGCAGGGTCAAACGCCTCCGGGCATGCAGGCCGCGCCTGAAGGTTCTTCGAAAACTGTCGTCGAACCGCCGAAATAACGGCCGGTCCGTAACGCCCGTTTGCGGGGCGATTTCCGGCTCCTTGCGCAACCTCCGGGCTCGCCGGCGGTTATCTTCTCACACGCCACCGCGGAGGCATTTATGAGAATATTGAAACCGCATTTCCTTTCGGCGACGGCGTTAGTCGCCAGCCTCGTTCTGGCCGTTCCGTTTTCGATGGCAGTGACGCATGCCGATGAGGCCGCCAAGGACGCCATCGGCACCACTGCCGGGGGCGCCAAGATCCCATCCATCGAGGAAGCCCGCGCGGCAAAGATGATGCCGGACGATCCGAACCCCGTTCCCGGCCAGTCTTTGCAGCCCGCCGCGCCGGCCGGTCAGCAGGCCGGCGGTGATGGTAAACCGACGGCGGCGCCGGGCAGCGGAGATCCGACCACCACAACCGGCGGGCAGGCCGCTGTTGGCGGTCCGATGTCGCCTGGCGCTTCGGCCGGGGGACAGAATACGAATACGCCGGGTGGCTCATCGCAGGGCGGACAGCCGACAAATACCGCGGGAAACGCAGCGCCGGAAACGACGGGCATCAGGCCCGCCGCCGGGGCTCCGCAAGATACGCGGCCGGGGCCGATTGGCGCCACCGGTCAGACCATGCCGTCGAAGTTATCGCAACGAAATGCAATTCTGGATCACGTGCCGATCATGGCGATGCCCCTGGCGTTGACCGAGCCGCAGCGGCAGCGCATCTACGAGACGGTGATGGCCGACAAATCGCGTCAGCCGGCCGCGGGCGCGGAGTCTCTGGTCCCGGCGACTTTCCTGTCCACCGAGCAGGCATTGAATGAAGCGCAGGCGATGCCGAGCAGCCTGCAGGACATCGAGCTGCTGAAGGGCCTGCAATACGTCAAGGCGAAGGACAAGGTGTTGCTCGTCACGCCGACGTCCCGAGTCGTGATCGACGCGATCGCAATGTAGTTAAACGTCGGGCTTTGACGCCATCGCCTTTGAGTGGCGGTGGCGGTTAATCCAGCGCAGCTTTGATCATGGCTCTCATCTGCTTCGCAGATCATGACTCTCATCTGCTTCGCAGGATGTCGGCATCGGCGGTGCCTGATGTCGCTGAAATGCTATTGGTCAATCGTTGAAGTGCGGCAATATCGGTAATGTGAAGTTGGCAACTGATAACTTCGTGGTTCTGTAGCTGTGCAGGCTGCGCGACGCGACAAGTTTTCCGGCGTCATGCCAGACGAGATGCCAAGCGGGCTTCGCAGTCGTCGTTCCGGCCGGCGCCAAGCACAACATTATCAATACTGGCTGTGTGCCCCTGAAACTCTACACGCTGTATTCGCCGCCGAATCATCGCGACGGCGTCGTCCACCATACCCGCGCCGACGCGGAGGCTGACAACGAGCACTGCGACGGCAAAACGACGGAATAGAAAAATAGACTCTGCGCGGGGCCGATCTCTGTTAATATGAAGTATGCGCTGCCTTTGGTGCGCAAGGACGATAGGGCATAGGGCCACGTCCGCTTGCCTAGCTGGGATGTCGGTTGTGCCAAGCGAGGTGGATAAATCTAACGAGCAGAAAGCGGCCGAATCCGAGGTCGAGAGCTTCCGGAAAGACCTTGGGCCGTTCGTTGTCGCCGCCGAAACGACGCGCATGGCGATGGTGTTCACGGACGCGAAGGAGCCCAACCGTCCCTTCATTTTTGCCAATGACAGTTTTCTGTCACTGGCTGGCTATAGTCGCGAAGAAACGCTTGGTCAGAACTTCGACTTTCTACTGGGCCGTCCCGCCGATCCCGAAGCGTTGGTGCAAGTTAAAGCTGCGTTCGCCGGCGAGTCCGAAAGGGATTTTGAGATATGTTTCCGCCGCAAGGATAACAGCAAGTTCTGGGCCGCCGCTTTCATCAGTCCGGTCCATGACAAAGACGGTGATGTTGTCCAGCACTTCATTTCGTTTGTGGATGTGACCAGGCACATGCAGGAGGAAGAGCACCTCCGGTTTCTGCTGGCTGAACTGAATCACCGTACTCAGAACACGCTGGCTACCGTGCAAGCGATTGCCGTGCAGACATTGCGCGGCGCAGCTGATAACGACGTGGTTGAAGCCTTCGAAGGACGGATTCTGGCGCTGTCGAAAGCCCTAGCCTTTTGGGGAGCAACAACTGGCGAGCCGTGGGCTTGCAAGAAGTAATCGATCGGATATTGCAGCCCTTTGGCCTCAACGACGGCCGAATGGCCCATTTTTCAATCAGGGCGACGACGTTCGCCTGGAACCAAAGGCGGCGTTGACCCTCGCCATGGTCTTCCACGAGCTGGCGACCAATGCGGCAAAATACGGCGCGCTCTCGGACGCCGCGGCCGGAAAGGTCCACATTTCCTGGCTGATTGAGCCGACCCCGCAAGGTGACCGGATGCGGCTGCGATGGCAGGAAAGCGGTGGTCCGCGGGTGACGGCGCCCAGCCGCAAGGGCTTCGGGTCTCGCCTGATAGAGGGGGGCTGGCGCGAGACCTTGATGGCGAAGTCCGTCTCGACTACGACCCTTCAGGTTTGATTTGCCAGATCACCATGCCTGTTCCGCGTCCGGCGATTGGATGATCCATGAATAGTCCCATCTTCGGCCGCAGGGTCCTTATAGTCGAGGACGAGATGCTCGTGGCGTGGCTGCTCGAAGATATGCTCATCGAATTAGGTTGCATGGTCACTGGCCCCGCTGGCAGCGTTAAACAGGCGCTGGCGATGATCGGAACTAACGCCATCGACGTGGCGGTCCTCGATATAAATCTCAATGGAGAAATGAGTTACCCGGTCGCCGATGCGCTCTCCGCGTGCGGCATACCGTTTGTCTTTGTCACGGCTTATGACAAGGAAAAAATGTTAGACGGCTACCAAGCCTTTCCGTTGTTGCAGAAGCCGTTTCATCGAGCCGAGTTAAGCGCCACGCTCGCAAGATTGCTGCGGCCAAATGAGCCTGCCGTCGCATCGTAAAGGGCTGGGACGAAACTCTGAGGGGCAGCGAGAATTGTCGGCGTTTAAGTTGATCCATGTGGCGGCGCGGTTCTTAGTGTTTCATCGAGGTCAAACGCAGCTCTATGGCTAGAAGACGACCACCGGCGCGCCAAGTGGGACGCGATTGTAAAGGTCGATGATGTCCGGCATTGAAAGTCCGCAGCAAATACCTTGCGTACCTTCGCCCATAGGCGCGTTTCACGCTCGTTCCCTCCAGGTCGAACATGTCTGCGAGGTCTGAGGCGCCATGGCCCTTCCTAATGGACCCTGGGTACTGAGATAGGCACGTTGTCTTGCAGTGTTTCCGTGACGAGCAATGAGCCACACTCATCCGAATAGTTCCGAAGTCTTACATGCCTGCGGATCTTCAGCCATTTTCCCGATCTTTTCTGTGAGTGCAAATCGAAAAGCAGGGAAAGCGTAGGCTGCCGCGGTTGGCTGGACGCCCCCCATGAAGTACTTCAGGCGGCCGATAAGGCGTGTTACCGAGCAAAGCGATTGGGGCGTAACCAATGGCGCAATGTTGACGTACGGACGGTAAAGCCTTCCCCGGCGGTCATGCTAGCCCTGCCCAAGATCGCGGATCAGTTCGTAGCTCAAGCTGAGCGGTGACGCTCTCTTCGAATATTCTTTGTCGACAATCGCCCCCTCATTGAGCGCTGAGCCGACGGCCCAGCGCGCATCGTCTGAAATAATGCCCGCTGGCTCAAGCGGAAGGGGTGGCTTGGTTAGATTC
>LNFM01003781.1_pt1 | contig 29049 bp, 24 predicted proteins | sample 596031 | NCBI WGS metagenome assembly LNFM01 (sample SAMN04254537, study PRJNA301005) | activated carbon metagenome | isolation source: dual media filters at the Ann Arbor, Michigan drinking water treatment plant | place: USA: Ann Arbor
CGGATCGCTTGCGGGATCTGGCGTTACCGCAATGACGCCGGGAAGCATCGCCCTGCTTCCACCCCGACACTCGAATAACACCTCGAATTGGCCGGTAAAGGTAGCATCTCGTCCGGTCACTGTCATGAACGAAGCGGGCACTCGATCCTGTACAATCGCCGTCTCACCAGCAGCAGGACAGCCACGCTCATGACGGTATCGGCGGCACAAATCGAACAGGCCTTGCAGGGTTATATCGATCCCTACCTCGGCTGCGACGTGGTCAAGGCGGGCATGCTCAAGTCCATCGACATCTCCGACGCCCGCACGGTGATCGCGATCGAAGCCGGCTTCCCGACCGCGGGCTACGGCGCCGCGCTGTGCACCGCCCTCGCCGCGGCCGTCGCGACCGTGCCCGGCGCACCGCCGGCCGAGATCGCGCTCGACACGAAAATCGTTACACATGCCGTACAGAAAGGCGTGAAGCCGCTGCCCGGAGTCCGCAACACCATCGCGGTCGCATCGGGCAAAGGCGGCGTTGGCAAATCGACGACCGCGGTCAACCTCGCCCTGGCCCTGCACCGGGAAGGCGCGAGCGTCGGGCTGCTGGACGCCGACATCTACGGCCCCAGCCAGCCGCGCATGCTGGGCTGCCCCGGCCGCCCGGATTCACGCGACGGCAAGTCGATGGAACCCAAGGTCAGCTACGGCATCCAGTGCATCTCCATCGGGCACCTGGTCGAGGAAGACACGCCGATGATCTGGCGCGGTCCGATGGCCACCAGCGCCCTCGAGCAGCTGCTGCGCGAGACCAACTGGCGCGACCTCGACTACCTCGTCATCGACCTGCCGCCGGGCACCGGCGACATCCAGCTGACGCTGTGCCAGAAGATTCCGGTCAGCGGCGCGGTGATCGTCACGACGCCGCAGGACATCGCCCTGCTCGACGCCCGCAAGGGACTCAAGATGTTCGAGAAGGTCGACGTGCCGGTCCTCGGCATCGTCGAGAACATGAGCCAGCACATCTGCTCGAACTGCGGCCACATCGAACACATCTTCGGCGCCGGGGGCGGCGCCGCGATGTCGCAGCAGTACGGGGTCGATCTGCTCGGTTCGCTGCCGCTCGACATCCGGATCCGCGAAGGCGTCGACAACGGCAGGCCGACGGTCGCCGTCGACCCGGATTCGGCGTCGTCGCTGGAGTACCGGGAAGTCGCGCGGCGCATCGCGGCCAAGCTCGCGCTCCGCGCGAAGGACTATTCGAGCCGCTTCCCGAACATCGTGATCAAGAACAGCTGAGCGCCGCGCGCGGAAAGACTGCCTGCCATGCCGATAAAGAGCGACCGCTGGATTAGGCAAATGGCCCGGGAGCACGGGCTGATCGACCCTTTCGAGCCCGGCCAGGTGCGCGAGACGGATGGACGGCCCGTGATTTCCTACGGCACGTCGAGCTACGGCTACGACATCCGCTGCGCGCCCGAATTCAAGGTGTTCACCAATGTCTATTCGGCGGTCGTCGACCCCAAGGCGTTCGACCCCACGAGCTTCGTCGACATCAATGCCGACGTCTGCATCATCCCGCCGAACTCCTTCGCGCTGGCCCGCACCGTCGAGTACTTCCGCATCCCGCGCAATATCCTGACCATCTGCCTCGGCAAGTCGACGTATGCCCGCTGCGGCATCATCGTCAACGTGACCCCGCTCGAACCGGAATGGGAAGGGCACGTGACGCTGGAGTTTTCGAACACCACGCCGCTACCAGCAAAGATATATGCGAACGAGGGAGTGGCCCAGGTGCTGTTCCTCGAGTCCGACGAAGCCTGCGAAGTCTCGTACCGGGACCGCGGCGGCAAGTACCAGGGCCAGCGCGGCGTGACGTTGCCGAAGGCCTGAGAGCGCTAGTCCGCGCGGGTCAGTTCGAAACGGAGCACGCCGTCGGATTCGTGTGCCGTCACCAGTGCATAGCCGCGCTGGGCGGCGAGCTTCTCGATGTCGACGGTACTGTCGGGGTCGGTGGCGAGCAGCGTGAATGCAGTCGTAGTCGACTGGGTGGCCATGGCCTTCCTGAGTTTCAGCAGCGGCAGCGGACAGTTGAGTCCGCGGGCATCGATGAGGTGAGGCGCAGGCGGCGCCCGGTCAGATGATGTCATGGCTGTCTGCTTCGCAAGGCGTTCGGCTGGAGGGTCTGCCCCGTGCTGTGCAATTGCTCTAAGGGCAGCGCCTATCCCATTGAAATGGTTGTTATTGGCTGGCGCAACGCTATTATAGGGTCGGGTACCGCTCGGGCCCTTCAACCCGCGTAAATCGGCGCGCTGCGCTTGCCGAAGGGAGGCCGGTTTTGAGGATAGCACTACTGGAAGACGACCAGGATCAGGCCCTCCTGTTCATGGAGTGGCTGAAATCCGCGGGTCACACCTGCGAGCACTTCAAGTCCGGCAAGATGTTCGTGCGCAACATCAAGCGCGACAGCTACGACGCGCTGATCCTGGACTGGATGATCCCGGACATGGACGGCTACGAAGTGCTGGGCTGGGTCCGGCAGAATTTCGAGTGGCCGATACCGGTCGTGTTCGTGACCGCGAAGGACGATGAGGACGACATCGTGCGCGCGCTCGAGCAGGGTGCCGACGACTACATCGTCAAGCCGGCCAAGCAGCGCGAGCTGGTGGCCCGGATCACCGCTGTCGCCCGCCGCGTGTCACCGGTCGAGGAAGGGCAGACGACGATCGACTTCGAGCCCTTCCATATCGATCTCGCGAACCATGAAGTCCGCAAGGACGGCCAGCGCATCGACGTGACCCAGAAGGAATACGAGCTGATCGTCTTCCTGTTCCGCAACATCGGCCGCGTGCTGTCGCGCGCCCACATCCTGGAAAGCGTGTGGGGTCGCAATCCCGACATCAACACGCGCACCGTCGACACCCACGTGAGCCGCATCCGCACGAAGCTCGCGCTGGCGGCCGAAATGGGCTGGAAGCTGTCGTCGATTTACCAGCACGGCTACCGGCTCGAACGCATCGTGCCGAACTAGGTCCGGTGCCGCCGCTCGCGCGGCACTGCCGTCCCGCCCGCGTCCTCCCGCGCCAGCGCAACGCCCGACCGGCGCGCGCTGCGACACCTGATCTCTTTGGCGCCACGCCGCCAGTAGGCTAGAATCCGCGTGGCTGAGCAGCCCCAATTCCCCCCTGAATCATAGCGTTATCGAACGGCACCCCATGACAGCGTATTCCATCTCAAATCGCCGCCCCAGTGTCGGCGTCCGCGTCGGCGCCATTACCATCGGCGGCAACCATCCGGTCGTCGTCCAGTCGATGACGAACACCGATACGGCCGACGCCGCGGGCACCGCAAAGCAGGTTCAGCAACTGGCGGCCGCCGGGTCGGAACTGGTCCGCATCACCGTCAACACCGAGGAGGCGGCAGCGGCCGTGCCGCGCATCCGCGACATGCTCGACGCCGTCGGCTGCCGCGTGCCGCTGATCGGGGACTTCCACTACAACGGCCACCAGTTGTTGACGAAGTACCCGGCCTGCGCCGAGGCGCTCGGTAAATACCGCATCAATCCGGGCAATGTCGGCTTCGGCCGCAAGCGCGACAGCCAGTTCGCGACGATGATCGAAGCGGCGATCAGGTACGGCAAGCCCGTGCGCATCGGCGTGAACTGGGGCAGCCTCGATCCGGCGCTGGTCGTCACGATGATGGATGAGAACGCCAAACTGCCGAACCCGAGAAGCGCCGCGGAAGTCACCCGCGAAGCGCTGATTCAGTCGGCGCTGATCAGCGCCGCGAAGGCCGAAGAGATAGGCCTGGCCCGCGACCGCATCGTGCTGAGCTGCAAGGTCAGCGGCGTGCAGGATCTGATCGCCGTCTACGCCGAACTCGCCAGTCGCTGCGATTACGCGCTCCATCTCGGGCTGACCGAGGCGGGCATGGGTTCGAAGGGCATCGTGGCGTCGACTGCGAGCATGGGCATCCTCCTGCAGCAGGGCATTGGCGACACCGTCCGTGTGTCGCTGACCCCCGAGCCCAATGGCGATCGCACCAAGGAAGTAGTGGTCGCGCAGGAGATCCTGCAGACGATGGGCATCCGGTCATTCACCCCGCTCGTCACTGCGTGCCCGGGATGTGGTCGTACCACCAGCACCGTGTTCCAGGAACTGGCGGAGGATATCCAGGCCTATGTCCGCACGCAGATGCCGATCTGGCGGGAAACCTATCCCGGCGTCGAGGACATGACGCTTGCCGTGATGGGCTGCGTGGTCAACGGCCCCGGCGAGAGCAAGCACGCCAACATCGGCATCAGCCTGCCGGGCACCGGCGAAGCGCCATCCGCCCCGGTATTCGTCGACGGTGAGAAGTACACGACCCTGCGCGGCGAGCACATCGCCGAAGAGTTCAAGGCGCTGCTGAATGACTACGTGGTGTCCCACTACGGCTCGGCCAGGACGCCGGCCGGCACGACGAGCGACGCGGGCTGAGCCTGTCGTCGCGCGCCGGCGGCGGGCGGGCGCGACAGCCCTGATCCGTCCGCGCGCGAGAGCACGCCGTTGAACATCCATATCCTCGGCATCTGCGGCACCTTCATGGCCGGCCTCGCGCAGATCGCGCGCGAAGCCGGGCATGCGGTCGTCGGTTCCGACCACAACGTCTACCCGCCGATGAGCGATTTCCTGCGTGGGGCAGGCATTCGCGTACACGAGGGCTGGGATCTGGCGACGCTCGATGCCGCCACCGATCTGGTTGTCATCGGGAACGCGCTCAGCCGCGGCAATCCGCTGGTCGAAGCCGTGCTCGATCGCGGCCTGCGCTACACCTCGGGCGCCGCCTGGATGTCAGAGCATGTCCTTCACGGGCGCGAGGTGATCGCGGTCGCCGGTACACACGGCAAGACCACGACGAGCAGCATGGTGGCGTGGATCCTCGACCAGGCGGGCCTCGAACCCGGGTTTCTGATCGGCGGCATCGCGCACGATTTCGGACTGCCGGCACGTCTCGGCCGCGGCCGCCATTTCGTGATCGAGGCCGATGAGTACGACACGGCCTTCTTCGACAAGCGCTCGAAATTCGTCCACTACCAGCCGACGATTGCGCTACTGAACAATCTCGAATTCGATCACGCCGACATCTTTCCGGACCTCGGCGCGATTCAGACCCAGTTTCATCACCTGCTGCGCATCGTCCCGCCGCGCGGCACCGTGCTGTGGAACGCCGGGGATCCGAACCTCGCGGCCGTCATCGAACGTGGCTGCTGGAGCCGCCAGTGCCGGTTCGGCATGAGCGAGGGCGACTGGCGCCTGCACGAAACCCAGCCGGGCCATTTCACCGTGCGACACGGGCAGCAGCCGGCGGCGACGCTGACGCTCGCCCTCCCCGGCCAGCACAACGCGCTGAACGCAACCGCGGCCCTCGCCGCCGCACACCTCGCTGGCGTCGACACCGACACGGCACTGCAGGCGCTCGCGAGTTTCGGTGGCGTCAAGCGTCGACTGGAACTGCGCGGCACCGTCGGCGACATCGCCGTCTACGACGATTTCGCGCATCATCCCACCGCCATCGCAGCGACGATCGCAGCGCTGCGCAGCCGCATGCGCGGTGGTCGGCTGATCGCCGTGCTCGAGCCACGCTCGAACACGATGCGCGCCGGCGTGCATCGGGCCGAACTCGCGGCATCGCTGGCGGGCGCCGATCGCGTGTTCATGCTCGAACCGGGCAATCTGGGCTGGGATCTGCGCGCGGCAACCGCCGCGCTCGGCGCACAGCGTGTCGTGGCGGCTTCGGTCGCCGAGATCATCACGGCCCTGCTTGGCGACCTGCGTGCCGGCGACCAGGTGCTGGTGATGAGCAACGGCGGGTTCGAACAGATCCATGCCCGTCTGCTGGCCGCGCTCGCCGCGCGGCACCAGGGTACCCAGCAATGAGCGAATCGCTGCCGCTGTTTCCGCTGCGCGCGGTGCTCTTCCCGGACGGGCTGCTGCCGTTGAGAATCTTCGAACCCCGCTACATCGGGCTGGTTCGCGACTGCATGCGCGACGCGCATGGTTTCGGCATCACCCCGATTCGCAATGGCGGCGAGGCCGGTGAACCCGCCGAACCGCATGCGGTGGGCACGTGCGCGGAGATTGTCGACTTCGATCAGGGGCGGGATGGTCTGCTGCACATCCTCGTCAAGGGCTCATACCGCTTCCGCCTGCTGAATCATCAGGCGCGGCGCGACGGACTGCTGATCGGTGACATCGAACGCATTGTCGAAGACAGCACGGTGCCGCCAGCTGACGATTATGCGCAGTTGAGGACGGTACTTGAGAAAGTGCTTGAGATAGAGTCTGCATCCACCGGACAAACAAGCGCAGTTCCGTCTAGCGCATCCCACACGATCTATCGTTTGCTAGAGCGTCTGCCGTTTTCACTGACGAACAAACTCGACATTCTCGCGGCGACCCGCGTTGATCGACAGATCGAATTGTGCCATCTCGCGCTCGCGCAGTTGATGCAACAGCGCAGCGTCTGACGCTTCGTTCGAATAAACCGAGACTCGACTTCGATTCAGGTTGAAGCGCGTTCGACGGTGTGCGATTTTACCCGCACGCTGGATAGCCCCCGGCAGGCGGGCCAATGTTTCGAACGATAATTTCTGCACTCACTTTTTTGATCGCCAGTTCGTCCGTTCTCGCCGCCAGCCAGCGCTCTGCGGACGAGTACTGGTGGCTGTGTCCGGTCGATCGCAGCCTGCCGATCCGGCCGGAGTTCAGCAGCGCGGAGCTTGCGCCGGGCAGCACGGAAATCCGCGCCGAATCCACGCGTGTCGTCGATCAGGGCGTCACCGAATTCAGTGGTGAAGTCGAACTCGTGCAGGACGGCAAGGCGCTGAGCGCCGATGACGTCCTCTACGATCAGGCCGGCGACTCGATGACGGCGACCGGCCAGGCCCACATCTGGGATTCGACGCTGCTGTGGTCGGGTTATCGCGCGATGTTCAACATGCGCACCGACAATCACCGCCTCGAGCGCGGCAATTACTGGCTGCTCGGCCGCCAGGGCCGCGGCAGTGCCGACATGATTCGCACCAACAACGCCACGCAGATTTCGCGACTCGAGTCGGTCGATTACACAACCTGCCCGACGGGCGCCGAAACCTGGAAGTTCTCGGCGTCGAAGATCAAGCTCGATCATGCGGAAGAACGCGGCTACGCGACGAATGCGGTCCTCAAGATTCGCGGTGTGCCGGTGTTCTACATTCCGTATTTCAATTTCCCGCTGTCAGACAGGCGCAAATCCGGCCTGCTGACCCCGACCATCGGCAATTCAAACGAGCGCGGCTTCGACACGGAGATTCCGTACTACATCGACATTGCGCCGAACCAGGACGCCACGGTCGCGCCGCGCTGGATCTCCGAGCGCGGCCTGATGATGAAGGGCGAATACCGTTACATGGGACGCCAGTTCGAGAGCGAACTTGACGTCGAGTACCTGCCCGGCGATCAGCTAGCCGATCAGGATCGCAGCTATGTGCGGCTGGAACACGAACAGCGCTACGGCCAGAACGAACGCGGCCACCTCTACGCGCTGCTGCAGAACGCGTCCGACGCGCAGTATTTCGAGGATTTCGGCGGTGGCCTGGCGGTCACCAGCCAGCGCTTTCTCGATCGCCGCATCCAGACCGAGTACTTCAGCGAGTGGTACCAGGTGTTCGGTACCATGCAGGCCTATCAGAACATCGACGATTCGATTCCCGATCAGTTCGGGCCCTACCGTCGCCTGCCGCAGGTCATGGCACAGACCATCTTTCCGCAGTACCACCTGCGGCCCCATTTCTACGGGCTCTCGGAGATCACCTATTTCGATCGAGAGGACAGCGTCACCGGCGGGCGCGTCGAACTGCAGCCGACCCTGTCGGTGCCGTTCATCAAGCCCTGGCTTTACCTGAAACCCGCGATTGGGCTGCGTCAGACCAACTACTTCCTGACCAATTCGCGCGAGTTCGACAGCACGCTGTCCCGCTCTGTGCCCGTCGCCAGCGCGGACGCCCAGTTGTTCCTGGAACGCCGCTTCAAGGCCTGGGACGTGCCGTTGATGCAGACGCTCGAGCCGCGTGCCTACTATGTGCTGACGCCCAAGGTCGGTCAGAGCGACATTCCGATTTTCGACACCGGCCTGTTCGACTTCACGTTCCTGCAGCTGTTCAACGAAAACCGTTTTGCCGGCCGTGACCGCGTTGGCGACACCAACCAGCTCGCCGTCGCCGTGACTTCGCGCTTTCTGAGCCTGGACTCCGGGCGCGAACTGTTCCGGACCAGTCTCGGGCAGATCTACTACTTCCGAGACCGAGAGATATCGCTCCCGGGCACCACGATTGAGGACGACAGCACGTCCGAATTCATCGGCGAGGTCGCCGCCAGCCCCGTCGAGTCATGGTCGGCCCGTGCCACGGTGCAGTGGGATCCGCACGTGAATCAAACGGAGAAGTCGGCTTTCTCCATCCGCTATGCGCCGCCCGATGGCACCGTGGTCAACGCCGCCTACCGTTTGCGCCGGGCAGTGACCGACATCGAGCAGACCGATCTCTCGTGGCGGGTGCCGTTGACGGAAAATCTCAGCATGGTCGGGCGCTGGAACTATTCGCTGCAGAGCCAGCAGTCCCTGGAACTCGTCGGCGGCCTGGAGCTCGAAACCTGCTGCTGGGGGATTCGTCTGTTGAGCCGACGGTTCATCCGCAACAGCGAAGGCGAGTTCGACAATGCGATTTTCATGCAGGCCGAATTCAAGGGTCTGGGCGGGTTCGGGCGCTCGGCGGCGTCGTTCCTGCGCAAGAGCATTCCCGGCTACGAGCCGATCTTCTGACAGGGGAGTCGGGCCGTTTTCAGCAATCGACGGGGACTTTCAGTTAAAATCCCCGGTCCAGGACAGCTCACCCACAGGCTTTCGGCCGCGGCCGGGCTTCGCAACGCAACAGGGGCCTTTGACCGGCATTCGATGGATAAACTGATTTCGACATTCGGGCGCGTCGGCCTGCTGCTCAGCGCGCTGTGCTGCTGCGCGGCCGCGTCAGCCTTCCAGCTGGACCGCATCATCGCGATCGTCGACGACGACGTCGTCATGCAGAGCGAACTTGAGCAGCAGATCAACCGCGTGCGCGACGAGCTGCGCCGCCAGGGTACCGAAGCCCCGCCGATTTCCGTGCTGCGCCGTCAGGTCATGGAGCGGCTGATCCTGCAGAAAATCCAGCTGCAGCTCGCCGAACGCACCGGGGTCGTCGTCACCGAAGAATCGCTGGACCGGGCGATTGACGACATCGCGCAGAAGAACAAGCTCTCATCCGATCAGTTCCGCGAGATCCTTGCCTCCGAAGGCTATGACTACGCGGTGTTCCGCGAGGACATCCGGCAGGAGATCATCCTGTCGCGCCTGCGTCGCGAGGAAGTCGACAAGCGCATGCAGGTCAGCGAGCGCGAGATCGACAATTTCCTGCTGAACGAACAGGGCGGTGCCGACGGCGACAGCGAGTACCAGGTCGCGCACATCCTGATCTCGATTCCGACGGGCGCCACCGACGACGAGCGGCGGGCTGCCCGCGAACGCGCCGACGAAGCCCTGGCGCGTGTTGAAGCCGGCGAGGACTTCGGCAACGTCGCGGTGGCGATGTCCGACGGCCAGGATGCGCTGGACGGCGGCGAACTCGGCTGGCGGGCGCTGAACGAAATTCCGACGCTGTTCAGCGACGTCGTGCGCGATTTCGAGGTCGGACAGGTCAGCGATCTGATCACGAGCCCGAGCGGTTATCACCTGATCAGGCTGAATGGCAAACGCAGCGGCGAAACCGTGATGCTCGAGCAGACCAAGGTCCGGCACATCCTGGTGTCACCCGGCGAACTGCTGAGCTCCGAGGAAGCGCTGAACAGACTGCGTCAATTGCGCCTGCGCCTGGAGAACGGCGACGACTTCGCGTCCATCGCGCGCACCAATTCCGATGACCGCGGATCGGCGCTGCAGGGCGGCGATCTCGGCTGGGTGAGCCCGGGCCAGATGGTGCCCGAGTTCGAAGAAGTGATGCTCGCCACGGACATCGGTCAGCTCAGCGAGCCATTCCGCAGCGAATTCGGCTGGCACATCCTCGAAGTGCTCGACAAGCGCAATTACGACGGCACCGACGAAGTGCGGCGGGCCAAGGCGCGCGAAGCCATCCTGCAGCGCAAGCGCGAAGAAGCGCATCAGGACTGGTTGCGGCGGCTGCGGGACGAAGCGTATGTCGAACTTCGCGTCGACGACGAATAAACCTACCATCGCCGTCACCCCCGGCGAGCCGGCGGGGATTGGTCCCGATCTCGCACTGATGCTCCACCGGCGGCCGGACGAGGCCAGGCTGGTATTCATTGCGGATCCCGCGCTGCTGGCGGCCCGCGCCAGCCTGCTCGGCATCGAGACACCGCTGGTCAAATACGACCCGGCGCAGCCGGCCCCCGCGCCAGGCACGCTTGAATACCTGCCGTGCGCCCTCGCGGCGCCCGTCACCCCAGGGCAACTCGCTCCTGCCAATGCACACTATGTGCTGGCCTGCCTCGAGCGCGCAGCCGCCGGCTGCCTGTCGCATGAATTCGATGCGATGCTGACGGGGCCGGTACACAAGGGCGTCATCAACGATGCCGGTATTCCGTTCACCGGCCATACCGAGTTTCTCGCGGCTGCCGCCGGCTGCCAGCCCGTGATGATGCTCGTCGCAGGCACCCTGCGCGTCGCTCTCGTCACCACGCACATCTCGCTGCGCGAAGTGCCCGACGCGGTCACGCGTACGCTGCTGCGCTTCACGCTCGACACCGTTCAGCGAGAACTGCAGGCCCGCTTCGCGATTGCCAGGCCCCGGCTGGCGATCTGCGGTCTCAATCCCCATGCGGGAGAGAGCGGCCATATGGGGCGGGAGGAGATCGACACGATCGCACCGGTCATTGCCGAGTGCGTCGCGGCCGGCATCGATGCGCGCGGCCCGCTGCCGGCGGATACCGTGTTCACGCCGACACTGCTGTCGCAGGTCGATGCAGTGGTGGCGATGTACCACGATCAGGGTCTCACGGCCCTGAAGGCGCTGGGCTTCGGCCAGGCCGTCAACATCACCCTGGGCTTGCCGTTCATCCGGACCTCGGTCGATCACGGCACGGCGCTCGACCTCGCCGGCACCGGTCGTGCCAGTGTCGACAGCCTGCAGGCGGCGCTGGCGCTCGCCATTGAGCTGGCCGCCCACCGCCGGCGGCAGCGCGTGTCATGAGCCAGCTCGAGGGCCATCAGGCCCGCAGGCAGTTCGGACAGAATTTCCTCGTCGACGACCGCATCATCCGCGACATCCTGTCGGTCATCGATGCGCGGCCGGGCGAGCACGTCGTGGAGATTGGTGCCGGTCTCGGCGCCCTGACGACAGGACTCGTCGACGCCGGCGCGACGGTCACAGCGATCGAAATCGATCGCGATCTCATTCCCCGGCTGCAGCAGAAATTCGGCGCCAACGCGCGCTTTGCTCTGCTCTCCCAGGATGCGCTGCAGGTCGATCTGGCCGCCCTGCGCGGCGATGGCGAGCGACTGCGGCTGGTGGGCAACCTGCCCTACAACATTTCCACGCCGCTGATTTTTCACCTGCTCGACGCACTCGAGTCGATTGCCGACATCACCGTCATGCTGCAGCACGAAGTCGCGGCACGCATCGCGGCGGCGCCGGGATGCGCTGACTACGGCAGGCTCACGGTCGCCTGCCAGGCCTGCTGCGAAGTGGACCTCGTGCTCGCCGTGCCGCCGTGGAGCTTCGAGCCGCAGCCGAAGATCGACTCCAGTGTCGTGCGACTGCGTCCGTTCGCCACCCTGCCCTCGATGACGCTGCGGGTCGCGCTGGGTCAGGTCACCCAACGGGCATTCTCGATGCGGCGGAAGATGATTCGCCACAGCCTGGGCCGCATGTTTGCCGCGGACACGCTCGTGGGCTGCGGCATCGATCTGCGCCAGCGCCCGGAGGAAATCAGCGTCGCCCAATACCTGCAACTTGCCGCGCTCGTCGTCGACGGCGCCATCGCCGGGTCCGCCACGCCAGTGCCGTGAGCGGGCCATCGCCGGCGGCATTTACTAACAGTTTCTGTGGATAAGTCTGTGGAGAAATCGCCCGACGCGAGAACGTAGCCTGATCTGCAGGTCTTCGGCTTGGATCGGTCAAGTTTTGCGCATTTCGGCCGGGGGGATTGAAGTTCAAATACTTAGCTTCAATACCTTGTTCCAATTCTCGTAATAAAACCTAAGCTACGGCACCCTCAGCGTAATCGTCTCGGCACTGTGCATAAGGCAAAGTCGCGAAGCGATTCCGGCGGCCAGGTCAAGCCCGAATCGCCCGCTCAGCGCTGCTCGCGGAGCGCCTCGATCACCGGCGCCGTCGCCGGTTTCCGGCCGTGCCAGCGTTCAAAGGCGGCAGCGGCCTGCTCGACCAGCATGCCGAGTCCGTCGATGCGCTGCGTCACGCCACAGCCGCGCGCCCAGGCGAGAAACGGCATTTCGCCCCGGCCATAGACCAGGTCGTAGCACACGGTCGACGCGCCGAGGGCAGAGTGCGACACGGGCGGGCCATCGGTGGAGGTCAGCCCCGCCGAGGTCGCATTCAGAATCAGGTCGAACGGGGCTTCGAACACGTCGTCGAGTCCTGCCGCGGCCAGCGTGCCGAGCCCGGACAGCGCCGCCACGAGCGCTTCCGCCCGCGCGAGGGTGCGGTTGGCCACAGTGACCGACGCCGCGCCGGCCCCCAGCAATGCGGGCAGCACGCCGCGCGCGGCCCCGCCGGCCCCGAGCAGCAGCATGCGCCGCCCGGCCAGCGCGACGCCGTGTGCATCCAGATCGCGCACCAGCCCGAGGCCGTCGGTATTGTCCGCCTCGAGGCTGCCGTCGGCATTGAAACTGAGCACGTTGGCGGCGCCGGCCACGCGGGCCCGCGGGCTGAGCAGCGTGGCAAGCGCGCAGGCTTCTTCCTTGAGCGGCACCGTCACATTGATGCCGCACACACCCGACTGCCGGAACGACGTGATCGCGTCGGCGAGTTCGCCGGGCTGGACTTCGCGTTTCTCGTAACGGAGCGCGATGCCGAACTGCTCGGCGAACAGGCGATGAATCAACGGCGAACGGCTGTGACGGATCGGGGATCCGACGACTAGGCAGTGCACGATGCCGTTCATGGGTACGGCCGTCGGCACCGTGTGCGGCAGGTCGGAGGATGTCAGGGCGATCAGCCCTGGGACGCGCCGAGGCCGCCCTTCAGCACGTAGGTCTGCAGGCCGCGTTCGCTGAGCAGGAAGGCTGCCGCGGAACTCCGGCGGCCGGTGTCGCAATAGATCACATAGGCCACCTTCGGATCGAGCGCCTCGGCCTTCAGCCGCAACATGAACAGCGGAATGTTGATGCTGCCCGTGATGCCGGTGTTCGCGTGTTCGCTCTCGAGTCGCACGTCGAGGAACTTCGCACCGAGTCGCACCTTGTCGTGCGCTTCCTCGATGCTCAGCCAGTTCAGCATCGGCTCCTTGAGCAGCGCATTGAAATCTTCCTTCGACAGCCGCATCAGGGTGCCGTCGGTTTCCATGCTGACGGTGGCGTTGCGTTTGGCCTCCGACAGTAGTGCTTCTTCGCCGAACGCATCTCCATCCTTCAGCGTCGCGAGCGTCAGTTCCGAGCCCGTTTTGGAAGCCCGCGTCACCTTCGCGCGACCGGACTTGATGATGTAGTAGTAGTCGCCGTCATCGCCCTGTTTGATGACTTCCTGGCCGGCGCGCATCGGCACTTCCTGCATCCGCATGAACATCGCCTGGATGTTCGCTGGCGGAATCTGCAGAAACGCCTGGGACTGCAGGATGCGCGTCATCCAGTCGCCGTCTTCGTCGCTGCCGTCGCTGACCTGGATCTCGCTGACCTCGATGCCGGAGAGTTGGTCCCAGGTCAGCAGGATGTCGAGCAGATCGCTGTCGAAGCGGGTGATTCTGCAGTCCGTACGGGCCTTGGCGGTCTGCTGTCGCGGCTGCTGGTTCGCCAGCGGATGTTTCGCGATGTCGGTGCCGCCGGTGATTGTCGTCGAGCGTCCGGTCGCATCGGTCAGGACGATCTGCCCTTCGAGCAGATAGGTCGCCTTGCGGTCTAGATCGCCGGCCTTGAAGATCGTTTTGCCGGCAGGCACGTCTTCCACGAAGGCCTTGCTGGCCAGTTCCTGGAAGTTTTCTGCGTTCAGCGCGTTTGCGGGCACCAGCGATTTCAGAATCGCTTTGTCGACGAGTTTCTGGTCAGCCATAGTCTTCGCGCTGTCCGTGCTTCATCCGCGAGCCGCGGGGTGATGGAGAGAAGGTCTGGCGCGCGCTGGCCGCCCGACCGCTGTGATCTTGTGGCCGTCATGCCACGCACTTATTGTATGCACGACTTACCGCCCTTTTAAAGTTGAACCCGTCCCATCGCACTGTCATCTGGAGCCGATTACATGGACAAACCCACCTGCGCGCAGAAAGCCCCGATCAAGGTCGACCTCGAAGCCGGCCAGTACTGGTGGTGTTCATGCGGACTCTCGGCCAAACAGCCGTTCTGCGATGGTTCCCACAAGGGGACGTCGTTCACACCGCAGGTCATCAAGCTCGAGCAGCCGCAGACGATGTGGCTGTGCGCATGCAAGGCGACCGGCAAGGCCCCTCTGTGCGACGGCACCCACAAGAATCTGTGATTCGACCTCGAATGTAGCGGCGACGCGGTCCTCGAACTTGACCACGTCACCGCCGCTGCCGGAGCGGTGCTGCATCAGCAATCGAATGGCGCCTTGCGCGCCTCGAGTCCGATCCGGCAGTTCCTGAGGAGCCTGGTGCCGACGCGGTCCGGCTGCAATCCGGGCGCCGCGTCCATGATGCGCGTGCCGTTCTTCTGCCGCCTTCCCGTCAGAGCGTATACGCGCGCTCACCGTGATCGCTGAGATCCAGGCCTTCGGTTTCGGCTTCGGCCGTCACGCGCAGCCCGACGCTGGCGTCGATCATCTTCAGGAGCACGACCGTCACCAGTGCGCACCAGGCCCCGCTCGCAGCCACGGCCACCACCTGGGCGAACATCTGCGAGGACAGCGTCATGCCCTGCGCATAGCCCACACCACCGAAGCTTTCCGCCACGAACACACCGGTCAACAGGGTGCCGAGGATGCCGCCGACGCCGTGGACCGGGAACACGTCCAGCGAGTCGTCGATGCGCAGGACACGTTTGACGTAGTGCGTCGCCCCGTAGCAGATGAGGCCGGCGCTGAGGCCGATTGCCACTGCCGCCGCGGGACCGACGAAACCCGAGGCGGGCGTGATCGTGCCGAGACCGGCCACCATGCCGGTGACGATGCCGAGCACGCTGGGCTTGCCATAGCGCACCCATTCAATCGCCATCCACGACATCGCACCGGCGGCTGCCGACAGGTGCGTCACGAGCATCGCCATGCCGGCGTTGCCATTCGCAGCGAGCGCGCTGCCGGCGTTGAAGCCGAACCAGCCCACCCACAGCATGGACGCCCCGGCGACCGTCAGTGTCATGTTGTGAGGTGCCATCTGGGTCTCCGGAAAGCCGCGCCGACGGCCGAGCATCAACGCTGCCACGAGCGCGCCGACGCCGGCATTGACGTGCACGACCGTTCCTCCCGCGTAGTCCAGCGCACCCATCTGGGCAAGCCAGCCGCCACCCCACACCCAGTGACACACCGGCACGTAGACGAGCAACAGCCACGCCGAGGTGAACAGCAGCACCGCCGAGAACTTCATGCGCTCGGCAAACGCACCGACGATGAGCGCCGGGGTGATGATCGCGAAGGTCATCTGGAACATGGCAAAGACTGCTTCAGGCACGGTCCCGGTCACAGCGTCTCGCGTGACCCCTCCGAACCAGGTCTTGCCGCCGCCGATCCAGTCGTGAAGGCTGCCGCCATCGCCAAAGGCCAGGCCATAGCCACAGGCGAACCACAGCAGCGAGGCGCTGCACGTGATCGCGAAGCATTGCATCAACAGGGACAGGACATTCTTGGTGCGTACCAGCCCGCCATAGAAGAACGCGAGGCCTGGCAGCGTCATGAACAGCACCAGCGCCGTCGACACCAGCAACCACGCAGAGTCGCCGCTGTCGATCTCGCCGGCGAACACAGCCGGTGCATACAAGGCTCCGGCCACCACACCCCAACGACTCGCGATGCGCATGCACTCCCCCAGCTTTTTGTTATCGGTCAACGGCAGTTGCGTGAGCGTGCCGGCATCCCCCGCGCGCCGTGCAAGCACCCGCGTCGGAACGGCGGACTGAAAACGCCCCGTTTTAGGGCTGCAGATTCCATGCCAGCGCACGAGTTTCATTATTTTGGTGCGGAAAAGTGCTGCGGAAGGGTGCACTCATCGCGTGCCATTCCCGCCAGTCACGCCCAGTAATAGTGCAATTCTGCAGCCTGTGGCCCAACAGCGGTGCGCACGAGCGGACGCGCGCGCAGGGCCGCGCCATTCGGTGCTCATGGCAGCGTCAGTCGAAGCGGGGCTTCAGGTCGCGGGCAGCGCCGCGTGAGGCGGTGGCGGCGCGGGAGGCCGGCGGATCAGGCCGCAGCCCGTGCGCGCGGGGCGCGACGGGCCGGGCTGGGCGGCAAGACGGGTGCGGCGGGAACGGGGCCCGTCGACAGCAAGCCTACAGGGCGTCGACGCCGGTCTCGCCGGTGCGAATCCGCATGACGTTGACGAGTTCGGTGACGAAGATTTTGCCGTCGCCGATCTTGCCGGTATTGGTCGCCTTGGCGATCGCTTCGATGACTTCGTCGACCTTCTCGTCGGCCACCGCGACTTCGAGTTTCGACTTCGGAAGGAAATCAACGACGTATTCCGCGCCGCGATAGAGCTCGGTGTGCCCTTTCTGCCGCCCGAAGCCCTTGACCTCGGTGACGGTCAGACCCTGGACGCCGATTTCGGACAGTGCCTCACGCGCATCGTCGAGCTTGAAAGGTTTAATGATTGCAGTCACAAGCTTCATAGTCTCACTCCGGTTCTCGTCTGTCGTTTGCCGCTCTGTCGCGGCACATGGCCCACGCCGTGGACATGCCCCGTGATGTCGTTCGCCGTCGGTTGTCGGACCCTGGCGCTCGCAAAGGCGAGCATCATGGCAGTGGCGACCCCGGCGCCGCTAATATAGCAAGCGACCGGTGCCTGTCGGACCGGCGCAGTCGCTGCTTTCACGCTGCCGCCGACGTTCAACCTTGGCCCAGTTTGATTTGCACCTACCGTGCCAGACCGCCAGGATCGATGGGATCGCAGGATTTCGCGCGCTGCTGCGGCAGTTTAGCGCTGCCATGCGCTGGGCCAGCCGTGTACCTGCCACGGTTGCTTGGCGGGAAAGCCGGGCACATGCCCCAAATAGATGCGCGAGCCGACGACCGTCACAGTCCGGTCCCGATCGCAGCCAATGTCCAAGGGAGTTCATTCGTGAAAACGGCCAGTGCCACCATCGAAAAGGTTCTTGAACAGATTGCCGTCCTCGTCCCCGGCGGTGGCGCGGCGCGCGAGGAGTTGCGCGCGCTCCTGAATGCCTCGTTCTCGAGCATGCTGGGCCGCATGAATCTCGTCTCGCGTGAAGAATTCGACGCGCAAGCGGCGATGCTCGCGCGTTCACGTGAGAAGCTCGAAGCCATCGAGGCGCGTCTGGCGGCGCTCGAACAGACGCAGGACGCCGCCGACGGGCGTTGATCGCGCCCGCGCGGCGCCGTAGATTGCCCGCTGCCCCGCTCGCGCGGGGCAACCGGTCGGCATGGATGCCGATCCCAAGCACAGCATGGAGTGCCCGATGTCGCTTGCCGTCGCCTACAGCCGGGCCCTGCTCGGCGTGTCCGCCCCGCCCGTCGCAGTCGAAACCCACCTCTCGAACGGACTGCCGGCGTTCAATCTCGTGGGCCTGCCCGAGACGACCGTGCGTGAGAGCAAAGAGCGCGTACGTTCGGCGATCCTGAACGCAGGCTTCGAGTTCCCGTCACGCCGCATCACCGTCAACCTCGCGCCGGCCGACCTGCCGAAGGAAGGCACGCGCTACGACACCGCGATTGCGCTGAGCGTGCTCGCCGCGTCGGGCCAGTTGCCGGCCGCCCCGCTGGCGGCGCTCGAAATCGTCGCCGAACTCGCGCTGACCGGCGAGATGCGCGGCGTGCGCGGCATCATGCCGGCCGCCCTCGCGGCGGTGGCCGCCGGGCGCTCACTCGTCGTCGCGCCCGACAATGCGGCCGAGGCGGCGCTCGTCGAGGGCCTCGAGGTCTATGCCGCGCCTAGCCTGCATGCGCTGTCGGCACACCTCGCGGGCACGGCGCGTCTGACGGCCCAGCCGCGCACCGACGCGCCGGCGGTCGCGACGACAGGCCCGGATCTCGCCGATGTGCAGGGCCAGTATTTCGTCAAGCGCGCGCTCGAGGTCGCGGCAGCGGGTGGCCACAACCTGCTGATGAGCGGGCCGCCTGGCACCGGCAAGACGATGCTCGCCACGCGCCTGCCAGGGATGCTGCCGCCGTTGCGCGACGCGGATGCCTTCGAGGTCGCGATCATCTGCTCGGTGAGCGGCCAGCCACGTGCGCCCGAGGAATGGCGGTTGCGGCCCTTCAGGGCGCCCCATCACACGAGTTCGGCGGCTGCGATTGTCGGCGGCGGTCACGTCCCCCGCCCGGGCGAGGTGTCGCTCGCACATCACGGCGTGCTGTTCCTCGACGAGCTGCCGGAATTCGGCCGACGCTCACTCGAAGTCCTGCGCGAACCCCTCGAGACCGGGCGGGTCACGATTGCGCGCGCCGCCGCTACGCTGTCGTATCCGGCGAGCTTTCAATTGATCGCCACGATGAACCCCTGAGCATTCGTTGCTCTTGTACCGCGGTTTTGGGTGGGGTTACGAAGGGGGGCGCGCCCCTTGCCACGATTTCCCGGCCCAGAAGGAGTCGTCGGTGTTGGAGCCGGCGGGGTGTAATAGAGGTGGATGTCGATTTCACCGCCGCCAACGATGATGCGTTCGGTTATCTCTTCGACGATGCGACGCTTATCCTCTCTGCTCAGCGAATGCCATTCACTGTGGAGGTCGCGTGCTTCGAGGAGCGCTGACTCCTCAGAGAGGTGCGCGATCTTGAGGAGGTCGATGTCGGCCTGGAGTTCGGGAATCTGGTTGTCGAGCTGCTCACGTCGTTCCCGGAGCGGCTCGTACTTCCGGCCGAAGCCGGCCTTGTCGATCATTCCGGACTGGTAGAGGTCGTAGAGCTTGTCCGTTTCGGTGGCCAGTTTCTCAGCTTCGCCCTCAAGTACCGCAAGGAGCTCCATCTTGGTGCGAACCTCGGCATGCGCGGCATCCATGCGCTCGCGGATTTCTGAGTCCGAGAAGAGGAAATTTTTGATCTCTGCGTGGAAGACCGCCTCGAGGTCGTCAGTCGGAATGCGGTTCCGGCAGGGCTTGCACGTGTACTTTGGGTTATTCGACGGCACGTACATCTTGCGGCCGCACGAGCAGTACGTAACCCCGGCGAAGAGGTGGACGGCTGGTTTGGTGACCCGCTTCAGTCGCGTCCGCTGACCTTCTAGGAATCGATTGCACTCGCTCCAGAGAACCTCAGAGACGATAGCGGGTGCCTCAAGAAGCACCCACTCCTCCTCGGGCTTGAGCGCCCAGGCGCGCTTGTCGCCATTCGGAGAGGTTGTGTAGTTGGCGCGGCGAGTACCCTTCGCAATCGGATCGCGGATGAGGCGATCGACCGTCGTATCGGTGAACTTGCCGCCGTTCCGCGTCCGGTACCCCTGTTCATTGAGCAGACGCGCCACCTGCTTCTTTCGTTTGTGCACTGCAAACAGCTCGAACATGAGTTTCCGAACCGGAGCCTCGGTTTCATCAACAACGAGCTTCTGATCCTTCCAGGCGTACCCGAACGGTGCCTGGCCTCCGGTGGGCTTCCCTGCCTTTGCCCGGATTGGCACTGCAGCAGCGACGCGCTCCGCAATCTCCTCGCGCTCCCACTGCGCCATTGCGGCGATCATGGTGTAAAAAAGGCGGCCGGCGGGGGTGGAGGTATCGATGGATTCGGCTAACGAGATTAAGTCGGCGTTGCACTCACGAAAGATCTCAGAGAACTCGAGGAGTTCCTTTGTATTTCGAGCAAGTCGCGCAAGTTTCGAAAATATGAGGCCCGTTATCCGCCCATCCCGAACATCGGCGAGCATCCGCTGTGCTTCCGGAGTCTCCTTGACGGTCTTTCCAGAAACTGCATCGAGACGGTAGACCTCAACGACGTTCCAGCCTTTCGCTTCGGCATAGAGGCGGGCACGCCGTTCGTGTGTCTCCGGGCTCTCGCCGCGGACCTGGTCTTCAGTTGAGACACGGATCCAGATACCCACTGACTTTACCGACGAACGGTTCGAATCGCCCTTTTTCGCCTCTTTCATTTCAGCCTCGGAATTGTCCAACTGCTCGCAATTATAGACGCGTCGGATCGTCCGTTAGTGCGGCATTTTTTTGCCTTAATTGGGCCGCAAAGCCAATCCGAGTAAGCGACTAAAAATAACGCCAACAGAGCCGCTAGATTTTCGAGAGATCAAGGGCGACGACGGTTTCAACCTTGGATGCATCAGAAGTAGCTCGATCGCTTATCTGAAGGCGAATGACCGGCGCACGTTGCGTCGCAGCGATGTGGGTTCGAGTCGCGCCATATTCCTCACGAGTCACCAGCGGAACCAGGGCACATTGCTCAGCAAGGAGCGCGACGTCCAATGACTCGAACTCGGAGATTGCACGGTCTCTCGAGACAATTCTCAGCTCCGTCCCGCCACCGGTCCGCTGACCGTAAATATCGATGTCAATTCCGCTGAGGCTGGCGGTGCGCAGTAACGTGTATGGCTGCTGCACTGGCATCCAATACGGATACGAAATGAGTGGCGCAGCGAGCGTGAGAACGAGACTTGGCCACTTGAATCGACCGAGCACATCAAGCGCGCGCAGCATGGCGACTCCCCTGTCCGTGATGAATAAAATAGGTTGCTGTCCGTTTGGTGAAAATGACCGCTCCAGTAAAACACAGCCCCGTAAGGAAGAGGCCGAACAAGACCCATACAAGTTTTCCTGCAAGTCCAACGAAGTTACCAAAGTGGAGCGGATCGGCTGTGTGCACCCATCGCTCAAGCAAGCCCATTTCGTGAGCAACGCGGGTACCGAGCATGACTTTGTTAACGGGGTCAAAAAACACTGCGCTCGCGCGCTCGCGCACGAGCGCGGCACGCCACTGGCCCTGTACGACGACGGGATCCCCGCTTCCGTACGGCATCGCCACAAGTGTAATAGATAGCCCGGGCAAGGCTCGGCGAGCAGCATCGATCCATAGACGCACCGCGTCGGCGCTCGGCGTAGGAAGAAGGGCACGCCCGCTCGCCCGTGGCGTGGGCGTTTCAACAGAAGGAATGGCCCGTTCAACGAGGTACCAGATGCTCGTAAGCGACATGATGGTAATGAACCACAGCGACCACACCGCCATGAACCGGTGGAGATCTCCCGCCCACGCCCGCAAGGGTCGACGGTAACGTGGCAGTCGGAAGAAGCCCCGCCAGAACTTCTTGTAGGTAAGTACTCCGCTCACCAACAGCACGGCGAGCACCACGCCGAGTGAAGTGACCAGGTAGAAAGGGATCTCGGTCGGGAGGAGAAGATAGTAGTGGAGCCCCCGCATGACGCTATGAAAGCTCGGCCCGTCCCGCTCACCGGTGATAGTGAGGTGCCGCGGGTCGATGAGCGCGCGGAATTCGGTGCCATCGGGACGTATGAGCGTCGCTTCCCGCGCGAAATAGTGTGAGTCCGCCCGGTCATAGCTGGCAATGCTTGCGATGTAGGCGTCGGGATACGTGTCCTGCAGCAACTGCCACATCCCGGCCCAGTCATCGGTACGGCCATCGCTCGACGCACGCACGGCCGGATCAAGGAGCCACTCGATTTCGTGACTGACCGTCGCGATGGTGCCGGTGAGGCAGACGAAGCCGAGAAAGAGGCTGAGCTTGAGCCCGATGAGGCTATGCAGGAGATACGCGAGCGGGCGTCGCACGCGCCCCCGAACGCGGCGCGTCGACATGGCCTCCATGTCCTCGGCAGCGTTCAAACGTTCAAAGATCAAAATCCACTGAGTAGCCCAAGGTCACGCGCCGGCCTGCTCCTCGGTAGTACGCGAACGAGGCAGCGCCCGCCGCCTGGTTGTTGGGGCTGATGTATTCGTTATTGAGCAGGTTATCCGCCGCCAGATATAGCTCTCCGACCCTAGTGCGGTAGCCAACGCTGCCGCTCAAGAGCGTCACCGACTCGGTGTCCACAAACCCGAGTCCCTGCTCAGCGGGCGAGAAGTACGACGAACCGCCGTAGTAGGTGATTTGGAGCGCCGAATTGAGCGGTATGGAGAGCGGCGACCACTCGACCCGCCCGGTAAACCGGATCGGCACCGCCACGTCGGTCGCATAGTCGATATACCGACCGAGCGCGTCATTGAACACTTTGCCGCGCTGCCACACGACGATGCTCGAGAGGGACAGCGTGTCCGTGGCTGCCCAATCGGCATTGGCTTCAATGCCGTGGAAGCGCTGCGGTGCTCGCAGGGGAATCAAGGGACAGAAGTTCGTGATGCCGGCACAGCTCGGATCCGTCTGCAGAAGTGATGCGCTCGAGGAGCGCGAATAGTAGCCGGCGAGGCCGTAATCGACCGACCCTACGGTGCCACGGGTGCCGATTTCATACTGATCCGAAGTGGCTGGCTCGGGTGCTAGCGTGGCCGGGATGCGAATGCCGCGCGCGGCCCGTCCGAGCTGGGTGAGCTCGGCGCCTTGGCTGAATCCCGCGTAAATCTCCATGGCTTCGGTAAGGCGATAGATCGCGCCGAGGTTCGCCAGCGTCAGCGAGGATTCGCCCATGTCGCCCGGCGTCGCTGCCTGGGCCAATGCGGGATTGAAGCCATTGCTCGTAATTTCGCCCCGATACCATTCATTTCGGCCACCGCCCGAAATCGTCAGATCGCCGAACGTTAGCTCCCCCTGGCCAAAAAAGGCGTACGTGCGAAATTCCACCTCGGGAGAGACATACCCGGTGATGCGGTCGTTCTGCGCCGGGTCAACGATAAAGCGCAGGAAATTGTTCTGCGTAAAGTCGAAGCCGTAACTCGTCTTGAATGTCACCGGCTCCCAGGTGTAGCTCCGGACGAGCGTCGAACGTGTCCCAATGCGGCTGTTCTCGCGATCGCTCGCAAAGAAGTCGTTTCCGCCGAAATCGACGTGGAAAAAGTTATCGCGTTGCTTAACGGACTGGTCTTGGTAGAACACGCTCAGATCGACCGAGTGGCCCAGGAAGGTCGGAAGGTTATACGTAAGCGCGGTAATGAGGTTGCGATCACGCGCATCATCGACCTGCGGATGGGGCGCCACATCAATGACTTCGGCAAGCTGCTCCGAGCCGGGAAGAATACGGCCGCTGGGATAGAACTGCTCATCGACGTCTTCCTCATGAAAGGTCGTCGTCCAGCGAAGCTCGGCATCTAAGGGCAACGATAGTCCGATATTGCTGACGACATCCCCACCGTCAAACTCGTTGGATAGCAGGGGATCGCCTTCGGAATCGCGAACTCGCCCGCCATCCGTATACCATAGGCCGACGTAGAAGTCGTAGAGCGAACCGCGCTGGCCGATACCGGCGTACACGTCGGTCGTGAAGGTGTCTTCCGGGGTGTTTGTATTGAAGCTCGTTTGTACCGTCGCATCTGCCGCGAGTGTCTCCGTTTCGCCCTGGCGGATGAGCATGTTGACAATGCCACCAGGCGCACCGGCGCCATAAAGGGCGGACCCACCACGCACCACTTCGATACGGTCTATTGCAAACGGATTGACGGTGAATGGCCCGGTGCACGAGCCCTGCCGGAGATCCTCGTTCACGGGGACGCCGTTAATTTGGAAGGACGCTATCCGCCCACGGAGCCGCGTGAGGCAGGTACCGCGCTCTTCGCTGTCCTGAATGTTCAGGCCAGGCACCTCCGCCTCAATCGCGCTCAGCACGTTTCGGTTCTGCCGCAGCTGCTGCTGTATTTCCTCTTTTTCGACCGTCGAGACGGAGATAGGCAGGTTCTCGAGCGGCGACCCTGAGCGGGTCGCAGTGATGACCATGGACTCTTCCGCGTCCTCGGCAACAGTCAAAAAGGGCGCACCCAACAACAGCATGGCCAGACATGCAGAAAGCGAGGTTCTCATTAGATTTTCCGTGTTCGAGTAATGAAATGAGACGTGTTTATGCTGTAGGCATGGCCGTCGCCATCCCGATCGCTACGCGGGGATGCTATGTCGTCGGCTAGTGGCAACTAACCGCGGGCGAAGGGCGCTCGTCGTCCGTCATACTCGACGAATGAGCGTCTCCCTGCAGGATAGCCTCGACGTTGGCTTGGCCTTCGCTGAGGAGCTCAGCAAGATCTCGAAATGCCTGCAGGGTGAGACGCAGGGAAACCCAGCTCACTAAGATCGTCACGTTGCCGCATTCCTCACAGAGGACAACGCTACCTACTTCACTTTTCGCAACACTGTGGTGCACACAGGGTCCGGGACGTCGGGATGGGTTCATATCAAACTCCTTACCTTTTTAGAGCTCATGAGGTCGGCAGATAGCGTTTGTTAATCGTAATGCGTTTAATTCTTATTTACAATACCTCATCAGCATTGCGCCGAGAGGTGACCGCAATCGCTATTCGAGCGGCGCAGGTTGAAAAAGTATTTCCATGCAGCTTCCTATTCGAGGCGGTCCGATACTCAAAGGTCGCGTGAGCGTTCGTGCGTAAAACCTCATTCGGTCCGGCGAACCTGGCTCGCCAGCTGCACGTTGATCGCCCTGGCTACACCGTATCTGAGCGCCGATGAACGGATTAATCCGTTTCCCTAGCGCCGATGTGTGATTTCTTGGTAGGGGCGCCCGCTTTCCATCATCCGGAGAATGGGACGCGAGCTTGGCACAACCTTTGAAACTCAGTGATCTCTACCCGGCTGGAGCAACCGGCAGTGTGAGCGCGGCTATTGACCCGGCGGAGACCTATGCTCGCGGAGTCTAACCGGCATATTGATCCGCACCCGATGGCACTACATTCGATAGACGCCGGAACTCATTTTCGTAGCAGGTAATATGCAGCGTGAAACCGAGCCAGGACCACTAACCCTCCTCCAGATGCTGGGCGCAAAGGCTTGCGTCTGCATTAGAAAGCGGTTCAGTAGAGAGCTCACTCATGCAAGATTATTGAGCCACAATCGTGCGAGTGAACGAAACCTATCGCGTCAAGCCGCCGTCCAAAGTAGCCGGGATCGGTCGGCACTCCGTTGAGCCGAGATGCGACGGCCCAAAATGCAGCATACGCAAATACTGACGGGCATCCGAGACGTCTAATTCAGCACGAACTCGGGCCGTTGCACCAAACCCTGTCCGACACGCTGTATTGACCATGGACTTTGAAGCCTGCGATAAGATATGAGGCGTGGATCATGAACTTCGTCTATATTTCAGCTACAAGCGAATTCGCACTTCCCTGTAGCGCCATCCACGACTCACGCCTGCACGACATACTGTCGCAGCGGGAGTAAATACCAACAGAAACTAGCCATTTTATAGAAGCACCTGACAACGCCGAGCTACGAAATAGTAAACCAGAGAACCTCCACCGAGATCACGGCAGGGGATTTACCCGCCAGTCATGGAAGATGCCCTAAAAACAAGGAGACGAAATAGCCTTCGCTTAGAACAGCCATTGGAAACCTGACGGCAAAAGATTTCAAAATTAGAGCCCTTCGACCCACCAACGCGTATGAACCCATCAGATTACACAGGCGACACCATCCGTCGCAGACATATGATCAACTGGAGCGTCGAACGACAACTGATAGTGGCTTTTGCCACGATTTCCGTGATTACTGCAGGTATGTTTATTGTCTTTTCGCAGAACATAGACCGGCTCAACGCCAAGGAACGTTTGGTGACTCAGACGTACGAGGTGCTCAGGTCACTTCAATCGGTCATGGTGGATATGCTCAATGCGGAAACTGGAATACGCGGCTATTTATTGACAGAAAACAAATCGTATCTAGTGCCTTACTATGATGCATCGAAGCGCATTGCCACTACTCTACAGCGGATAAATGTCCTCACCGAAGGTCATCCTAACCAAATAGTACGGATGCACACTCTCACAGAACTAGTGTCCAGTCAGCTGGCTCAATATGAAGACGCATTATCACTGAAGCCAATTGATAGCGTGCTTGGGATGGGACTTCGAAAGGTCGGTATGGATGCCATACGCCGAGTCGTGGCAGAAATGGGCCAAGCGGAAGAGCGGTCGCTACGGGTACGGATTGACGCTGCGGCGCGAAGCGGGCAGCAAGTAAATGCAATAATGTATTTCTGCCAGGGCTTAATCCTGGTCATTTTTTTGGGCGCGTTTGTTGCTATGCGCCGTCATTTGACTAGACGCATTCGGGCCGAGAAGGAACTCAGCAAGCTCAATACCGAACTAGAAAAACGAGTGGCCGACCGCACTGTTGCACTGAAAGACTCGCACGCCGTGGCAAAGCGGAACGAGGCCCGCTGGCAAGCGGTTGTCGAACATCTATCTGAAAGCGTCGCGGTATTCGATAAATACGGGGCACTTTTGCACTTAAACCGCGCTGGAAAAGAGCTGCACGGTTTGATGCGGGACGGCATTCATCCTTCTGACATACTAGAATTTGCCGAAACGGTAGAGCTATCGGGGCTCGACGGTACGGTCTGGTTAGCGGACCAACGACCGGTAGCGGTATTGTTGCGTGGAGAAGCGGTATGTGAAATGGAGGCCTCTGTCCGAAATGTCCAGTCCGGATTGCGAAGAACCCTAAGCTACAATGGCACCCTAGTTCGTGATGAAGATGGCGAGCCACTTATGGCGATCGCTACGGCGCACGACATCACGGCTCGCAAACGCTCGGAGCAACGCATCCAGGACCAATTAGAACACTTGAGTCTGCTCGATAAAGTTACTCTCGCGATCGGAGATCGCCTCGATCTCCCTAGCATCTTCCAAGTCGTGGTAGACAGCATAGAGAAAAGTTTGTTTGCCGATTTCTGCTGCATCTCACTCTACGAGCAGAGTCAAAACGTCCTGAAGATTGAGCGTGTCGGGTGCAAGATTGAAAACCTTGCTCCCAATTTGATGAAGTCGGAATACGCGTCAATTCCGGTCGCGGAGAATGGTTTACAGCGGTGCATTAGCGGAGCCTTGGTATTCGAGCCAGATATCCGCGAGCAAGCATCGCCCTTCCTGAGGCTGTTGGCTAACGCTGGACTTCGATCTTTAGTTTTTGCACCAATACGCTCGGAAAACGGGGCGTTGGGCGTAATCATAGTCGCACGATGTACATCAGACGCGTTCAGCAGCGTCGAATGCGAATTCCTCCGGCAGCTAAGTGACCATGTGGCGATTGCAGCACGGCAAGCGCAGCTCTATAACGCCTTACAACAGGCTTATGATGACCTTCGCCAGACGCAACAAGTGTTCATGCAAGAGGAGCGCCTGCGCGCAATCGGCCAGATGGCGAGCGGAATCGCCCACGATATAAATAACGCGCTATCACCGGTTCTGCTGTATGCAGGATCGCTACTTGAAACCGAAACCAACATGAGCGAGCGAGCGCGCAGATATTTGGAAATTATCCAACGTGCGGTAGAGGATGTCGCGAACACCGTTGCTCGCATGCGGGAGTTGTATCGCAAACGGGAAATACAAATGACTCTCGCTCAGCTCGACCTAAACGTACTTATTGGAGAGGTATTGGACCTAACGCGTGCGCGGTGGAGTGACATACCGTTACAGCACGGTATTGTTATTCGAGCGGTCACAGAACTCGATTCCGATTTGCCGCCCATCATGGGGTCCGAGAGCGAGCTACGCGAAGCATTAACTAATCTGGTCTTTAACGCAGTGGATGCCATGCCCTTGGGCGGCACACTGACGCTGCGCACGCGGTTGGACGTTGGTGCGATTACCTCCGATCCAACGAGGGTCGTGATCGATGTAGAGGACCAAGGTGTTGGAATGGACGAAGAAACGCGACTTCGTTGTCTTGAGCCATTTTTTACTACCAAAGGTGAACGCGGTACCGGCCTTGGGCTTGCCATGGTTTTTGGTGTGGTCGAGCGACATAGCGCTCATATCGAAATTATAAGCACTCCGGGTAAGGGCACAGCGGTCCAGCTTTTCTTCCCCATTCAGAGCACAAACAGGACTGATTCAGATTCTTCCATGGTCTCTGAAGAAGCAATGCCACATCTACATCTGCTGCTTATCGATGATGATCCGGTGTTGCTACAGTCTATAGCTGAAACGCTAGAACTAGACGGACATAAGATTGTCGCGGTAAATGGAGGAGAGCAAGGCATTGCCGTTTTCAACCAAGCCCAATCGCGCGGTGATAACTTTGACGCAGTTATTACTGACCTTGGAATGCCGCATGTCGACGGTCGAAAAGTAGCTGAGGCAGTTAAATGTATTTCGACTACGACGCCTGTAATTCTGCTCACCGGATGGGGTCAGCGCCTAGTTGCCGATGGGGATATACCCCCCTCTGTCGATCGCGTTGTTGCAAAGCCACCCAAGCTTCGTGAACTGCGCCAGGCCCTTATCGAACTATGCTGCCCGCCACAGGTGGAATGACACATGAGTCTTATGTCTTCGTCTCGAATTTTGATTGTCGATGACGATAAAGCATCACTACAGGCACTCTGCGCAACGCTCCGCGACCAGCACTACGAGACCGTTGGCCTGACGCGAGGGGCTGATGCGCTCCAAGCGCTACATGAGATGCAGTTTGATGTCCTTCTTGCCGATCTCCTTATGCCCGAGATGGACGGCGCTAGTTTGATCTCCGCGGCACTGAATATAGATCAGCAGTTAGTTTGTATCTTGATGACTGGCGAAGGAACCGTTGAAACCGCCATAAATGCGATAAGAGCAGGAGCAATTGATTACGTCCTCAAGCCGATAAAATTGGGCACGATCCTGCCTGTCCT